>Ga0209000_1000056_pt1 | contig 154038 bp, 144 predicted proteins | sample RifGroD2_FD_183998 | JGI IMG/M metagenome (GOLD analysis project Ga0209000, IMG submission 183998) | Groundwater microbial communities from Rifle, Colorado, USA - Groundwater D2 (SPAdes) (version 2) | ecosystem: Environmental > Aquatic > Deep subsurface > Groundwater | place: Rifle, Colorado...
GTAATAGGTCATGATTGCGGCCCTAAACTCACCCCAAATTTCCGAAATCGCCTTTTCGCCCCTCGCCGCGCCCTGCGCGGCGTTAAAATTTTGCAGTTTTTCCCACGGAAAACTCAGTTTATAAGAAATCCGTTTCCCGCCGATGATTAATTACGAACCGAATTATTTTCCTTATGGCCGCCGGTGCGGCCGGCCCAGCGCTGCTGCGCCTGGCCGTCCTTACCCGCGGCGCGGAGTTGAAGAATAGCACTTAATTCCGTCTTAGCCCTGCTGGGCAAAGCCGGAATTAAGAGCGGGGAGGCAAGGTATGCAGAATCTTACAATGCGGTATTTCCTTTACGCGCGCAAGTCCACCGACGAGGCGGACCGGCAGGTGCTCTCCATTGAGGCGCAGCTCGCCGAGTTGCGGGACTATGCGCGCAAAGAGGGCTTTGTGATCGCCCGTGAGTTCATAGAAAGCAAAACGGCCAAGGAGCCGGGCCGCGAGGTCTTTAACGAGATGGTAGCCGGCTTAGAGCAGGGCGCGGCCCACGGTATAGTGGCCTGGCACCCTGACCGGTTGGCCCGCAATTCCATCGACGGCGGGCGCATTATCTACCTGGTCGACACGGCCAAAATACTGGAGCTCAAGTTCCCCACCTTCTGGTTCGACCCTACGCCGCAGGGCAAGTTCATGCTGTCTATCGCCTTCGGCCAGTCTAAATACTTCATAGACAACCTGGCCGAGAACGTTAAGCGGGGCCTGCGCCAGAAGCTTCGCAATGGCATTTTCCCCGCCCTGGCGCCCATCGGCTACAAGAACGACACCAAAAATCACACTATCGTTGTGGACCCGGTCCTGGCCCCGCTCGTAAAACGCACATTCGAGCTTTATGCTTCCGGCCGGTATCCCATCAGAGATTTACGAGATACTATGAACGGCCTCGGGCTGAAGCGTTGGGAAAAAGATTTGGCCAACTCGAACTACCAGAAGATCCTCAAAAATCCGTTCTACTACGGCGTTATCCGGTATCTCGGCGAGTATTACGAGGGCAAGCACACGCCCCTGATTTCCAAGGCGCTCTATAACAAGTGCCAGGAGGTAATGGCCCGCAAGAGCAGGCACACGCACGCACAAAAAGGTTTAAAGCCTTATGTCTATCGCGCCGCCTTCCGCTGCGCGGAATGCGGCTGCTACATCACCACCGAGACGCAGAAAGGCCATAACTACCTGCACTGCACCAAGCGCAAGATGCCTTGCAGCCAGCTCTTCGTGCGCGAGGAGCGCATAGACGAGCAGGTACGTGACATATTAAAAAGAGTTTCCTTACCCCCGGCCCTGGCCGCCGAGGCTCTTGATAACATAAAAAAGGAAAAATCGAAGGCGGCCCAGGCCGGGGAAAGAGCCGCCCAAAATCTGCGAGATAAAATAGATATCCTGAATCAACGAATGAACGCACTACTGGATATGGTGCTTTCCGGGCAGCTTACCCAAGCCGAATACGCCCTCAAAAAGCGTTCATTCGTTGAGGAGAAAAAGGAAATCGAAATGAAATTCGCCGCTTTTGCGCGGCAGGGAGATAAACGGTTCGAACCTGTCAGGGCCTTCTACCAGTCCGCGAGTCACGTCGGAGAGGCCGCGGTTTCTGGAAATCCGGCCGAAAACCTGCAAATATTGAAAAATATCGGTTCGAACTTAATTATTGGCGGGAAACGGATTTCTTATAAACTGAGTTTTCCGTGGGAGAAACTGCAAAATTTTAACGCCGCGGCTGCCGCGGCGAAGGGCGAAAAAGCGATTTTTGAAATTTGGGGTGGCTGACGGGATTTGAACCCGCGACCTCGCGTGCCACAGACGCGCGCTCTAACCAGCTGAGCTACAACCACCGTGTGACTATATTTTAGTTTTTTTAGGGTTGGAAAACAAATGTATAATTTGGGCCGGAGGGCTTATGATCCGGAAACCAGCGGTAGCGGGCAAATTTTACGACAGCGTCCCTGCGGAGCTGAGGGCCGGGGTGGACGGGTTCCTGAAGAGGGATTACAGGCCGTCGGGCCGGCTGGCCGGTATACTGGCCCCCCACGCCGGGTACTCCTACTCGGGCGCCCCCGCCGGCGCCGCGTTCTCCGCGCTTAAAAATATCGATTTCGACACGTTGGTCATACTGGCCACCGGCCATACCATGGGCCTGCGCCGCGGGGCGCTGCCCGGCGGCGGCGCCTTCGAAACCCCGCTGGGGCTCGTGGACGTGGACGAGGCCTTTTGCGCGGAGCTGCTCAAGGATAAAAAACTTTTCGAGGAATCCCCCCGCGCCCACGCCGGCGAACACGCCGTGGAGGTGCAGCTGCCTTTTCTGCAGGCGCTCGGGGACAAGGTAAAGATAGTGCCGGTGCTCTTCAATACCGACGACGCGGCGCTGCTCGAAGAGGCCGGGCGCGCCCTGGGCCGCGCCATGAAGGGCCGCCGGGCCCTGTTCTGCGTCTCTTCGGACCTGTCCCATTACCCGCCGGGCAATATCGCCGAGATCTCGGACCGCTCGGTACTGCTGGCGCTGCGCCAGGCCATGCGCAACTCCGCGCCGGGCTATTTCCACCAGGCCAACGGCCTGCTCCTGGCCAAGGCCTCTGAGTATCTGGATACTACGGCCTGCGGCCAGGCGCCAATGACCGCCGGTGCGGCGGCCGCGCTGGAGCTGGGCTGCAACGATTTCGAATTGGCTGTCTATACCCACTCGGGCAAGGTGTCCGGCGACGACTCCGCCGTGGTGGGCTATGGCGCGGGTTTCTTCACCGAGGCGTCGCCAAAGCCGGCCGGCGCGCTGGAATTAACCGGCGACATGAAGAAAGAACTGCTGGCGCTGGCCCGCCGCAGCATCGGCGCCTGCCTCAAGACCGGCAAGGTCCCGGCGCAGCCGCTGTCCCCCCGCCCGGAGTTCAACCAGCCGGCCGCGGTCTTCGTTACCCTGAACATAGGCGGCCGCCTGCGCGGCTGTATAGGCAGCCTCGAGCCTCGCGGCGCGCTGGCCGACATGGTGGCCTCTTACGCCGGGGCGGCGGCCTTCGAAGACCCGCGCTTTCCGCCGGTCACCGAGGCCGACCTAAAGAAGGTCACGATAGAGATCTCAGTCTTGTCGCCGCTGGTCCGCGTGGGCGGGGCGGCGGAGATAAAGGAAGGGGTGCACGGCGTTTACCTGACCAGCGGGCGCCGCTCAGGCACCTACCTGCCGCAGGTCTGGGAACATTTCGGCAAGAAGGAAGATTTCCTCTCCTCGCTCTGCGCGGAGAAAGCCGGGCTCCCGCCCGGCGCCTGGAAAGAAAAATCCACCGTGTTGTACACATACACGGTGGATCATTTCGAGGAAAACTAAAACTTAAAGTTTAGCCATCATGAAGAAGAAGCCGAAGGCCGCCGCGCCTACGGCCAGCGCGGCGCCGCCGGTGCCTATCACCAGGAAGGCCAGGACGCCTATGGCCGCGGCCGACACGATCTTGCTGAAATTGTCTCCCACGAACTTCTTTGTCTTGGCCATCGGCTTGTCTTCCGGCTTGGTGGGCTGGGAGGCCGCAGGCACCGCCGAGGGGGCAGGCAGGGGAGCAATCACCGAAACGGAGCCGGAATTTCTGCTGCCGTCGAAACTCAACCCGCCGGAGCGGGCGCTGTCGAAGGTGGAGCTGGGGGCCGCGAAGGCGAAGCCGGTGGCCATCAGGAAGGCGCCGAGCACTATGAAGAAAATCGCTTTAGTGTTTTTCATATTCATATTATACGGATTAGACTACCTTTTGTTAAGGGCAATCTTGCCTATGCGGCAATAGGCCAAAAGGCCTACGCGCTGCGCGTAGTTCAGGAGGCTGTGTTTTGGGGTGACGGGAGGGGTGGGTGGGTTAGGGTCAGAACAGCTTATCCTGCTCGGGTTTGTCCTTTTCCGTCTTTTCCCTGCGCCTTAACCCCGCCTTCTTGACCGCATCCTCCGCCTCGGTTAGGCCGAGGCGGAAGATGTCCACTATCTGGTAGCCGTCTTCCCGCAACTGCTGCAGTTTCACGTTGTCGTCTTCTGAGAGGGAGATAACTATCTGGTAGCGTGGCTTCATTTTTTCCTTCCTTATGTTTAGATTATTTCCTGGTATAAGCTAAGGCCAGCTTTATGCGGTCGGCCCGGGCTATGCTGGTTCCCATTTTGCCGTCCTTGATCAGGCCAAGGGTGGCGCACATCCAAACTTTGAACTCTTTCTGAAGCATATAGCGCTGGGTGTTCATAAAGCCTCCTGTATACTTTTCCGCTACAAACATAGTATAGCATAGGATAGTATAGTCTGTCAAGGGCTATTTTCCCCCCCTCATGAATAAGTGCGGTAAAACAAGCACTTTATTTTCCCCCTCCAATGAGGCCATGCCCTGTTTTTGGCTGATTTCGCCATGACCGCCTTTAAATTGGTAGAATTCCCAGCATGAAGAAAATCCATTTTTCGCCGGGCCGCACGCTGATCTGCGGTATACTTAACGTAACCCCGGACTCCTTCTCTGACGGCGGCAAATGGGCATCCACGGAGGCGGCTGTGGCTCAGGCTCTGCTGCTGCAGGATCAGGGCGCCGATATGATCGATATTGGCGGCGAGTCCTCCCGCCCGGGCAGCGAACCGGTAAGCCTGGAGGACGAAAAAAACCGCGTTCTGCCGGTGCTGGAGGCCCTGGCGGGCCGGCTGCGAGTACCGGTTTCTGTGGATACCTGCAAACCGGAACTGGCTGTGCTGGCCCTGGCGGCCGGCGCTGACCTGATAAACGATATAACCGGCTTCCGCGACCCCGCCATGATAGCCGCGGCGGCCGCTACCGGCGCCGGGGCCATAATCATGCATATGCAGGGCGAACCGCGCAGCATGCAGGCCGCGCCCTATTATACTGACGTAGTAGCGGAGGTTAAGGCTTTCCTGGCCGGCCGGGCTGCCGACCTGGAGCGGGCCGGGGTGAAGGATATTATTCTGGACCCGGGTATCGGCTTCGGCAAGACGCTGGAGCATAACCTGGCGCTGATAGCGCGGCTGGGCGAGATCCGGGCGCTGGGCTACCCCGTCTTCCTGGGCGTCTCTCGCAAGAAGTTCATCGGGACGTTGGCCGGCGGCGGGCCCGAGGAGCGCCTCCCCGGCACCATAGCGGCCTGCGTGGCCGGCGCGGCCAACGGCGCCGACATCATCCGCGTGCACGACGTGCCGGAATGCCGCCGGGCCATGCTGGTGGCCGACGCGGTAAGGGCAGCCGGGAAATGAAGGTTTATCTCTCGCTGGGCTCCAACCTGGGCGACAGGCTGCGCAACCTCAACGCCGCCCTGGACCTGCTCGAAGGCGGCGGCTGCAGGCTGCTGAAGGTTTCCTCCGTCTACGAGACCGCCCCGCTCTATTACCTAAAACAGCCGGCTTTCTTCAACATGGCGGCCGCCTGCGAAACCTCCCTTTCCCCGGCGGCCCTGCTGGCGCTGATAGGCCGAGTGGAGGCCGCGCTGCGGCGGCGCCGCCTGTTCAGGAACGGGCCGCGCACCATAGACATAGACATACTTTTTTACGGCGGGCGCGTTATAGCTATGCCCGGCCTGGCCGTGCCCCACCCGCGGCTGGCCGAGCGCGAGTTCGTGCTGGCTCCTCTGGCCGAGATAGCGCCGGGGCTGCGCCATCCCGTTACGCGGCGTACCGCCGCCGGCCTGCTGGCCGCGCTGGGGGAACGCGGCGGCGCGCGCCGCCTGCCCGCCAATTACGCCGGGCTGGAGCGCTGGCTCGCCGCCCTTCCCCCTCCCCCCGCATCTCTGCATTATTCGCTGCGCAATATAAAGGCGGCCCTGGCCAGGCTCGGCTCGCCGGAGCGGAGCATGGGCGCCGTGGTGCATCTCGCCGGTTCTACCGGCAAGACCAGCACCGCCTGCATGGCGGCCGCGGCGCTGTCGGCCAGCGGCTGGCGCACCGGTCTCTATACCAGCCCGCATGTCGGATCCGTGCGCGAGCGCATAAAGCTCGACGGGCGCGACATACCGGAAAAAGATTTCTTCGAGACCTTCCTGCGGGTGGAATCGGTGGCCGCCGGCGAGCTCTCTTTCTTCGAGACGCTAACCGCCATGGCTTTCCTGTATTTCTCCGCGAGTAAGGTCCGGTTCTCCGTGGTGGAGGCGGGCCTTGGTGGGCGGCTGGACGCCACCAACGCCGCCGACGGGGTTGTGGCGGGCGTCACCTCGGTCAGCCTGGAGCATACCGCTCTCCTCGGCGGCACCATAACTTCGATAGCGGCCCATAAGGCCGGGATAATAAAGAAAGGCGCCGCGGTGCTGGCCGGCAACCTGCCGCCGGAGGCCGCGCGGGCGGTAGGCCGGCGCGCCGCGGCTGTGCGGGCGCAGGCTTTTCCGCTCTCGCCGCTGCCGCCGGCGGCTGAAAGGGCGCTGCGCGGCGCCGGGGACTTTCAGCTGGCCAATGCCGCTTTTGCCCTGAGCGCCGCCAGGCTGGCGGCAAAGAGGGCCGGCCGGTCTTTCTCCCCCGGCAAAGCCATCGCGTCCCTGCGGCGGGCGCTGCCTCCGGGGCGCTTCCAGCGGTTAATCGTCAGCGGCAGGAATGTGGTGGTGGACGGCGCGCACAACTCCGAGGGGATGGCCGCGCTGCTGGCCGGGATGGGCGGTAAAAAGCCGGTTTGCGTGGCGGCCTTCATGAACGACAAGGACGCCGGCGCGCTGGCGGCGCCGCTGGCCGCCGCCTCATCGAGGCTTATTCTCACGCGTTCCCTCTCCTACAGGTCGGCCGATCCTTACGCCGTGCTGGGGCTGCTCCCGCCGGCTGCTGCCGCCCGCTCTTCGGTGATAGGCGCCCCGCTGGCCGCCCTGCGGGCGGCGCTGCGGGCCGCGCCGCGCGGCGGCACGGTGCTGGTGACGGGCAGCCTTTACCTGGCCGGGGACATCCTGTCCGGCCTGGCCGGCCGCCGGGCTTTCCACCCCAGGGAAATGCTGGTCAAGGCTTAGCCTTAAAGTTGCGGCTGCAACTTTCCGCCCGCTGCGAAACTGCAGGGTTCAGGTTAATGTTGTAAAATATACGGGTTCCGACGTTCGCTTTACGTGCCCCCATAGCTCAATGGATAGAGCACCTGCCTTCTAAGCAGGTAATCCAAGTTCGATTCTTGGTGGGGGTACTTCCTTTTTGTGCGGCTTTATCCCAATAATTTGACGGCGAGGCGGTGCAGTTCCTCGTCGGCGAGGGCGCGCACCTTGGGGCGTATGGTCCGCGAGAAGTATTCCGCCTCGGTCTTGGTCAGGCGGGCGCCGCGCAGGCGCTTGAAGATCAGCTCCGTCTGCCGGGGTGTGAAGAGCTGCAGCAGCGAGGCCCCCAGGCCGCCGCGGCTGCGGCGGCAGCGCTTGAATGCGGCCGTGAGTTTGGCCGCGGGCAGGCTGATCCCTCCGGCCTCCACCGCTTCGCCGCGTTCCAGCCTGGCCGCGAGGCCGGAGACCTGCCTGGCCGGCAGGTCCGGGAAAAGGCGGCGGCGCCAGCTGAAATGCTCGCCCAGGGCCTCGTACAGCCCCAGGGCGACCAGGAATAACTGGTTCAGGGCCACCTTGCCGCTTTCGTCTAGCAGGGCGGCCGTGGCCGCCGGGCTGAACTCTCCCCCCTCGGCCGCGTTCACCAGCAGGCCCGGAAAGGCCTCCCAGTACGTTGGTATGCGGCTCTCTACTATCTCCGCCAGCGTCTCGTTGGGGTCGCTGGGGGAGCCCGGTTTGAAGCCTAGTTCAGTGGCTCTGCTGATAAAACTGGCTTTAATCATATTGACTATTATTATACAGAATATTGTATTAAAACATACAAGCAATACGTATTTGCGTGAGTCGTATTGTCCAGGCACGTGGCAATTTTGGGGCGCGAGTAAGGCCGCAGGCCAAGGCCTATTTTAGCCGCGAAGGATACGGGAACTCCGAGGGCGCCTGGCGGCAGGCCTGAGACCTGGGGTAGCGCCCGCTACGGCAGGCAAAAATGCGCCTTTTTTCGCCAATATACGTGCAATTTCCGGGACTGCGGCGGCTATAGACGCCCCGATATGGCGGCCGGCGCGCCGTTTTACGACGGGAGAACCCGCTATTTTTATATAATAGATATATGCGAGGGGCGAAAATAATTATTTTCACGCTGTTCCTGGCGGCCGCCGCCGGCTGCGGTTCGCGCTATGGCGACGGCGTGCAGCTGGAAAAGCAGGGCCGCCTGCTGCAGGCCGCCGAGGAGTACAGGGCTTTCGCGCTGCGCAACCCGGCCGACCCGTCCGCCCCCAAGGCGCTGCAGGCGGCGGCTGAACTGTACGCCGTCAAGTTGGGCCTCTGCGACCGGTCCCGGCCCCTGCTGGAGCGGCTGGCGCGGGAGTATCCCTCCTACAAGCTGCCGGGCGACGTTTTCAGGCGCATCTTCGTCTGTCCCGACTATTTTCCGGCGGCTACCGGCAGCAAATGGCGCTACGGCGACTCGCAGACGCTGGGCCTCAACGCCAGGCAGCTCGCCGAGGTCTACGACCAGACCGCCCGCGGCGCGGTGATGCGCAATTCCTACTACGCCGGCGACGAGTTCGTCAGCAGCCAGAAGAAGGTCTACCGCTTCGCCGGGACAAATTTCATGGAGCGGCAGGACGCCTGGGATACCCGCATCCTGGACTACCCGCTGGAGCCGGGCAAGGCCTGGACCTCCGTCGGCCCCGAGGGCAAGGTTGAATTCCGGGTGGAGGCCGCCGGCCTGAAGGTGAAGGTGCAGGCCGGGGAATTCTCCAACTGCGTGAAGATACGCCGCCGCCCCGCCGGCACGCCGTCGTGGATCTTCGAATACTACGCCCCGTGGACCGGCAGGATACTCACCTCCGTCGGCGGGCCGGGCTACGAGAACAGGGTAACGGAACTATTACAGTATGAAGAAAAAAAGTAAGGAAGAGACGCCCGCCGCCGCGCCGGCGCCGGGCCTGTTCGGCGGGGCTGTCCCCGCCCCGGCGCCAGCCTTAAAGAGCGGCCTGCTGGCCTTCTCCTACTCCAAAATGTCCCTGTACGAGGAATGCCCCCTCAAGTACAAGTTCAAATACATCGACAAGATCAAGGAGGAGCCCAAGTTCTATTTTGCCTTCGGCTCCGCCATTCACGCCGCGCTGGAGTTCCTGTATTCCGTCAAAGCCCCCCCGTTCCCCACCGTCGAGGAGCTCTGCGAGGCCTTCCGCCAGGAATGGAACAGCAAGTCCTACCTGGAGAAGGGCTACCGCACGCAGCAGCGCTCCGACGACGACTACCAGAAGGGCCTGCTGATGCTGCGGGCCTACTACGAGCATAACCGCGCCCGCTTCGCCCCCCCTTTCCTGGTGGAGTATTCCACCGACGTGGAGGTGGACGGCCTGCTGGTGCGCATCATCGCCGACAAGATAGAGCACCAGGGCGGCGGCCGCCTGCTGGTCACCGATTACAAGACCGGCAAGGACGTGAAACGCCAGCCCTCGCAGCTTTACATGTACCAGAAGATCGTCGAGCTCGACCCGCGGCTGAAGGAGATGATCGCCGAGACCTACGGCGAGCGGGTCGCCGCGGTGCGCATCTCGCAGATGCTGTACTACCACGTGCCCACCAACAAGGAGTACCACTTCGAGCGCGCCGACGACAAGGAGATAGGCGGTTTCTGGGAGCGCGTGCTGGGCGTGGCCGACTCCATCAAGGGGCTCAAGTTCGACCCCACCCCGGGCGAGATGCAGTGCAAGTGGTGCGACTACAAGGCGCTCTGCCCCCATTTCTACGGCGGGCATCCCCCCCCGCTCCAGACGCTGCCGGCCGCGCAGGAGCACATCGAGGTTTTAGTGGACCGCTACGGGCGCCTCAAAGAAAAGATGGACGAGATCCAGGCCCAGCTCGCCGAGGTGACGGAGCAGATAGGCCGCGCGGCCAAGGACGGCGGCGAGTACGCCGGCAATTCCTACACGGCGCGGGTCAGCAAGGGGCAAAAGTGGTCCTTCCCCAACCGCGAGGCCGTCATCGGCGTGCTCAACCAGTTCGACCTCTACCAGCGGGCCATGAGCCTGACGCTGACCGGCATCGCCGGCGTGCTCGACAGCGCCGACCTCTCCGACGAGGCGCGCCGCCGGCTGCTCGAGCAGGCCGTTAAAAAAACGGCCGTGGAGATAAAGGTGGAGCGCAAGCCCGGTACCTGATATGTCCGAAAAATTCATCATCGTTCTCGACCAGGGCAGCTCCAGCTCCCGCGCCCTGGCCTTCACCCCCGAGGGCGAGATCCGCTACAAAGCCCAGCGCAAGCTCGAGGCCGCCTATCCCCGCCCGGGCCTGGCCGAATACGACGCCGAGAAACTTTACGCCAGCCAGGCCGACAGCCTGGCCGAAGTGCTGGCCAAGCTGCCCCCCGACTCCGAGGTGGCGGCGCTGGGCATCGCCGCGCAGCGCTCCACCACGGTCTTCTGGGACAAGGCCACCGGCGCCCCCCTGGCCCCGGCGCTGAGCTGGCAGGACGGGCGCGCCCTGGAGCTGCTGGGCCGCGTGCAGCTGTCCAACACGGCCATCCACGATATCACCGGCCTTTACAAGACGCCTTATTACAGCGCCTCCAAGATGGCCTGGGCGCTGGAGAACTTCCCCGAGGTGAAGGCCGCCGCGGCCGAGGGGCGCCTGCAGATGGGCCCGGTGGCCACCTATGTGGTCTGGCGCCTGTCCGGCGGCAAGGTCTTCGTCACCGACCCGTCGCAGGCGCAGCGCACGCTGCTGTTCAACCTGCGCCGGCTGCGCTGGGAACCGAAACTGCTGGCCGCTTTCGGCATAGACAAGGCCCTGCTGCCCGAGATAAAGCCCAGCGTGGGCCGCCTCGGCCACGTAGAGCTGGCCGGCCGCCGCGTGCCCGTGACCGCCATGCTGGGCGACCAGCAGGCCGCCATGCTGGGGCTCGGCCTCGAGGCCCCCAACTCCGCCGCCCTCAATTACGGCACCGGCGCCTTCCTGCTGGTGAACACCGGCCGCACGCCGCTCAAGATCCGCGGCCTGCTCAATTCTTTCGGCTGGCAGGAAGGCAAAGGCCGCAAGAACATCCGCTATTTCACCGAGAGCACCGTGAACTCCGCCGGCACCGCGCTGGAATGGCTGCGCCAGAAGTTCGGCCTCTTCGACGATATCGGAGAAGTGGACGGCATGTGCCGCAAGTCCAAGAACCGCCTGCACTGCCTGCCGGCCATCGGCGGGCTGGGCGCGCCCTACTGGGACTTCTCGGCTTTCACCACCTTCGCCGGCTTCTCCCCCCACTCCGACAAGTACGACGTCGTGCGCGGCGTGACGGAGGGCATCGCCTACATGGTGGCCGACGCCTTCGACCTTGTGAAGAAGAAGGGGCTGAAGATAGAGGAACTCAAAGTTTCCGGCGGGCTGTCGCGCATAGACTGGCTGCTGCAGTTCCAGGCCGACGTCACCGGCGCCCGGCTGACGGCGCTCGAAGAGAGCGAGGCCACGGCCATCGGGGCCGGTCTGGCCGCCGCCCGCGGCCTGGGGCTCGCCCCGCAGTGGACTTCTAAAGTCTCTACCCGCGTCTTCACCCCCGCCATCGGCGAGGAGGAGCGGCAGAACCTGATCAAGGGCTGGCGCATCTTCGTGCGCAACGTGCGGCGCACCAGCCGCGACCTGCGCAAGCTCAGCATCCTCCCTCACGCGTAGGGGACGCTCATTCCTAATTCCTAATTCACAGCGGAAAAAACGCAAAAAGAGGGCAGGTCTTTTTCTATGCGAAAAAGACCTGCCCGTTTCAGCCTAATTAGGAATTAGGAATGAGCGTCCCCTAGCCTTCTATGAAGGCCAGCGCCTCCAGCGCGGCCTTGCAGCCGGCGCCGGCGGCCACTATGGCCTGCTTGTAGCGGGTATCCATCACGTCGCCGGCCGCGTAGACGCCCGGCACCGAGGTGGCGGTATGGTCGTCGGTGACTATATAGCCGCCTTCGTCGAGCTTGAGCTGGCCCTTGACCAGCTCCGTCGCGGGGGTATGGCCGATGGCGATGAAAGCGCCGGTGACCTCGAGGCGGCGGGGCGCGCCGGTCTTGACGTTCTTCAGCATTACGGCCGTGAGCTTGGTCTCGCCGGCGAACTCCTCGGGGATATGGTCGTAGACTATCTCCACTTTGGGATTGGCCCTGAGTTTCTCCTGCAGGCGGAAGTTGGCCCGCAGCGCGTCGCGGCGGTGCACCAGGTAGACCTTGGTGGCGAACTTGGTAAGGAACAGCGCGTCCTCGGCGGCGGTGTCGCCGCCGCCTATCACCGCCACTTCCTTCCCGCGGAAGAAGAAGCCGTCGCAGGTGGCGCAGCCGGAGACGCCCTTGCCCTTGTACTTCTCCTCGGAAGGCATGCCCAGCCACTTGGCCTGCGCGCCGGTGGCGAGGATAACGGCGTCGGCGGTGTAGTCCTTGCCGCTGGAAGCCTTCAGCCTGAAGGGCCTGGCCGAGAAGTCGGCGGAGGTTATGGACTCCTGAAAAACGGCGGCGCCCAGGCGCTGGGTCTGCTTGAGCATCTTCTGCATCAGGTCCGCGCCCACCACGGGATCCACGAAGCCGGGGTAGTTCTCTATCTCCATAGTCTGCAGCAGCTGGCCGCCGGGGGCGACCCCGCCGAACAGGGCCGTGGCGGCGCCTCCGCGCACGGCGTAGATGGCGGCGGTGAAGCCGGCCGGGCCGGAGCCGACGACGACTATCTCGAAATGGTTCTGTTCTGTCATAAAAGTTCCTTATTCCCTGTAGGAGGCCATCGACGTCGGGGTTTCCCAGAAACCGGTCTCTTCCACCGGCAGCCCCATGGCGCGGGCCTCGGCGTAGATCAGCCGCGCCAGCACCTCGGCGGTTGGGTTCTCCGCCGTGAGGTAGCAGGCCTGGCCCTGCGCCGCGAGTACCGGCGCCAGCGGGTCGGCCTTGGCCAGGATCACCTTGTGGTCCAGGTTGTCGTCCAGCCAGGTCTTCATCCTGCCGCCCAGCACCGTGAAATCCATCACCATCCGCTCGGAGTTGAGCTCCGCGGCCTTCAGCGTCACTTCCACTACGCCGTTGTGGCCGTGCAGGTTCTCGCACTTGCCGTTGTAGTTGAGCAGCCTGTGCCCGTAGGCCAGATGGAAAGTTTTCTTTACCCTGTGTTCAGCCATTAGTTCGCTCCTGCCCGCTTCATGAATTTGCGCACGAGGCTCATCGGCAGCCCCACTACGGTGTCGTAACGGCCTTCGATCTTCTCGATGAAGGCGTCGTCCTTGTCCTGCACGGCGTAGGCCCCGGCCTTGTCGTGATGTTTAGATGCGAAAGACTTCAATTCGGTTTCAGAGAGCTTCCTGGCCTTACAGCGGGCGACCTCGCTGCCGGCGAGGAAGATGCCCTTGTCCAGCCAGACCAGCGCCACGCCGGTGTGCACGGCCTGCCAGGAGCCGTTAAGCAGCCGCAGCAGGCGCAGCGCGTCCTTGTGGCCGGCCGGCTTGCCCATCACCTCGCCCTTGCAGTAGACCAGCGTGTCCGAGCCCAGCACCGGGGCTCCGGGATGCTTGAGCGCCACGCTGAGGGCCTTCTTATAGGCCAGCTCGCGCACTATCAGCGCGGGGCGCTTGTAGTCGGAGACCTCCTCGATATGGCTGGGGACGACGCGGTACTTTATCCCCGCTTCCGAGAGCAGTTCCATGCGGCGCGGCGACTTGGAGGCGAGTATCAGCCTGGGCATTATTTCACGAGCTGCTTGTAGATCACGGCGGCGACGAAAATGCCGAGGATGCTGGCGATGTTGAATTTGAAGACCAGGCCGGCCGTCACCTCGAGCAGGTTCAGGTCCACGGTGGTGGGCCTCAGCCCGGTGTTGATGCCGGTATTGATCAGGCCGGCTACCTGGCTGCCGGCCGGGAACCAGATGCCGGTCAGCTTGGTGATGAACATCCCCAGCAGGGAGCCCACCACGACCACCACTATCACGTGCAGTATGTTCTTGACGTCCATTTATTTCCTCTTCGGGGCGCTTTTAATTTTCTTCGGGGCCGTGCTCTCGCCGAGCCAGTCCAGGTACGGCCGCGAACCGGCGTCGATCGCGGCGAATATGATCTCGGGCACCTCGTAGGGGTGGTTGCGCTTTACGAAGTCCGTCACGCCGCTGCGCAGCGCGCGGCGCGTCTTTACCAGCAGCAGTATCTCCTCCGCTTTTTCCACGCGGCCCTTCCACAGGTACGCCGAGCTCGCGCCGGGCAGGGCGGTCACGCAGGCGGCCAGGCGCTCGCGCAGCAGGCCCGCGGTCAGCCGGTCGGCCGTGGCGCGGTCGCCGGCGGTAACTAGGCAGAGGTCGTACTGTGTGGCCATATTATAATGATATAAAATCCGCGGCCGGCCTTTAACGCATGTCGCAGTCGGAGAATTCGGTCCTGGCCCGGTCTATCTCCGCCTGGTGCGCCGCGCGCCAGGCCGCGTCGCGGTCCACCTCCGCCGCGTAGAGCCTGGCGAAGCGCTTGAAGACTTCGTTCTGGTCGTCGTAGAAGGTGCGCTGGAAACGGTAGACCTCGTAGGTGGGCAGCGCCCGCACGGCGGCGTCCCGCTTCATGGCTTCGCTGGAGGTCATCGAGCCCTTCTTCACGCGCGCCTGGTCGCGCTCGTAGAGCAGCTGGTAAAAAGTCTCGTCGTTGATGGCCTTGCGCGTCTTCTCCAGCCAGACGCGCTGGTTCTCCAGGGTCTCCAGCGGGCGCTGGCAGTCCGCGTCGGCCGTCAGCGCTTCGCGGCGGGCCTGCGCCATGGCGTAGCGGGAGGTCTCCAGCACGTAGGTGCAGAAATCCGTCTTTATTTCGGGGGCTCCGCCGGCTTTTGCGAAATCGGCGGCGACGAGGTTTATCTCCAGCGCTATCCTGGCCTGGAACAGCGAGCCCAGTTCCTCCTCCTCGGAGATGATCTCCTCCAGGCCGCTCTGCGCGGAGAGGCGGTAGATCTGGGCGGCGCGGGCTATGGCCAGCGCCAGCACCAGGTCCGAGCCCTTGTAGCCGGCCGGCATGAAGATCTGCCCGCTCTTCAGCGCGAACTTGTGGCACAGCCCCGGGGTGTTGGCGTACTCGAAGCGCACAGGGCTCTTGCGCAGGAACTTCATCAGCGACTTGCCTTCCGGTACCGAGGCGATAATGTCGAACGCGCGCTCTATGGAGGGCTCGCTGGTAAGGCGCACGTCGGGTCGGGTGCCCGCGCAGCCGGCCAGCGCCAGCGCCGCGGTCAGGAGTATCGGGTATGTTTTCATTTGTTAAAAAGGCCTTTAAGCAGCTTCTCCGCCTTGGGGGCGAGGCGCTCCACCGCTTTCTTTACGGCCGGCTGTTCCGCTATGGACTTTACGTCCGGCTTTACCGCCGGGTCGGCGAACGTCCCCTTTACGAACAGGCCTACCGGCACGCTCATGCTGATGCCGCTGGCCCGCTTCATGGCCACGCTCAGGCGCATGTCCAGGCGCTCGGCGGGCAGATTGATGGAGCCGGTGGAGGACACGTCCGCCACGGAGGCGATCAGCCCGGACTTGTTGAGCCGCATCTGGCCTTTGGCGAAGGCGTAGTCCCCCTCCGCCAGTTCGAAGTCTATGTTGTCGAAGTCGGGCAGGTTCAGGCCCTTCGCCGCCTTGGAGGCCTTCTGCAGCACCAGCAGCGGGTAGAGGGCCACCTTGGCCGCCTTGTAGCGCGCGGCCAGCTTGTAGAGCTCCGAGAACTTGCCCGGCCCGGCGGAGAAGGACGCGGAGCCGTCGAGCGCCTGCAGGTCCGCCGAGACGTTGCGCAGGTTCAGCCGGAACGCGGCGGGGCCGCAGCGCAGGTTCGGGTGCTCTATGGCCCCGGCGCGCGCCGAGCCGGAGATATCGGCGTAGAAAGGTTTCCCGGCCGGGGCCGCGGGCGAAACCTTGGCGGCCGGCGCGGCGGCGGGAGGCGCGTCCTTTAGCGTCAGCTTGCTGATGTCCAGGTCGAATTCCGCTTTGGGGTGCGCCAGCGCGTCGCGCAGGCTGAAGGAGGCGGTGAAGTCCCCGCCGTCCAGCCGGCCCTGGATCTTTTTGGAGGCGGCCGAGTCGCCGGTGAAGTCCACGTCGCCGCGCAGGCCGCTCAGGCTGTAGCCGGCGTAGGCGGCGCCCGCGTCCTTCAGCGAGGCCTTGCCGGAGAGCGAGAGCGCGCCGGCGTAGGTATAGTCGAAAGCGGCGGAGGCGGCGCCGGACAGGCCGTAGGCCGCCAGCGCGGCGGGCGCTATCTCGGCGAGGCGCGCGAGGTTGTGCATCTCGGCCCTGGCCGAGCCGGAGGCCCTGAGGCGCGCTCCGGAGAAAGCCACCACGGCTTTGCCCTTAACCGAGAACGGCGCGGCGTCGGCGGCGAAAGAGCGTATTTCGGCCTTGCCGTCCCTCAGCCGCAGCGAGGCGGAGACTTCGGTCAGCGGCAGCTTCAGGCCCCGCGGCACCGGGTACATCTTGGCCTTCCTGGCCAGCAGGGTGGTGTCTATCTCGGGGATCTGGGCGCTGGCGTCGGCCTGCAGGTCGTAGCTGAGCCGCGGGGCCCAGGCGGCGCGGCCTTTGAGGGCGGCCTTGAGAGGGCCGGCCCGCAGCCGCGCGGAGCGTATCTTTATGTCCTTCTGCGTGAGCTTGAAATCGGCCTCCGCCTCGATCTCCGGCAGCAGTATCTTGGGCGGCAGGTTGCCGTAGACCTGGCGCAGGTCGGCGGTGGAGAACTGGCGGACGGTCAGCTGCAGCCGGGCGTCCGGCTCGAGCAGGTTCTTCAGGGTTCCCTTCAGGTCCGCCTCTACCTTGCCCAGCGTGAAGGAAGCTTTTTCGATTTCAGCGCTGCCCCGCTCCGGAGCGAAGCCGCCCAGGGCGAGGCGGCCTTTTACCCGGGCCGGCACCTCGCCGTTGAAGTACGGGGAGGCCACGGCCAGAGTGAACTTCCCCTCCGCGGGGAAAAGGCCGTCTGGCGAGATGGCCGAAGCCGACAGGTCTATGTCGCGCAGCGTCACAGACAGGTCGCCGGCGGCGTTGGTATAGACGAAGCGCGAGCCCCGCACCTTGAGGCTGGAGACGGTCAGGCGCGGGGCGGCCGCTTCCGGCTGCGCCTGCCGCTGGGGTTTGGGCGCCGGTTCGGCGGCCAGCAGGTCGGAGAAATTGTAGGTCTCCGGCTTCACCTCGGTCACGCGCACGCTGAGGCCCGAGGCGGAGACGGACTCTATGCGCACCTCGCGCCGCAGCAGCGCCCGGAAAGAGGGCCGCATGGAGAAGGAGTCGGCGCTGAAAAATTCGCCTTTTTTGAAATCCGGATATTCCGAGACGCGCAGTTTGGCGATGGAGATGCCGGAGAGGTTCAGCGCCACCGCCTCGAAGGCTATCTCGCGGCGCAGGTTTTTGCGGGCGTAGTCGGTGGTCAGGGCCTTAAGGCGCTCCTGCGTGAAATAGAACTTCGCCGCGGCGGCCGCGGCGCCCAGGGCCAGGACGGCCCCCGCGGCGGTCCAGAGCAGGATTTTTAGAGCTTTGCCCATTAAGGATATTATATAAAAAGTCAGGTTTTCCCTCTTCCCATAAAAATGCTAAATTTAAAAACAAGACAACAATGAACGCCCTAATCGTAAACCTCAACCTGTCCGTGGATAAAACGGCCCTGATCCCGTCTTTCGAGCCCGGCCGCATCTTCCGCATAGGTTCCACCATCACTCTGCCCGGAGGCAAGGGCGTCAACGTGGCTCGCGCGCTGCGCTCGCTGGGCCTGGAGTGCCCTATCGCCGGCTTCGCCAGCGGCCACAACGGCCAATGGATAACCTCCAGCCTGGGCAAGGAGGGCTTCAAGACCTTCATCGAGACCCACCGCGCCGGCGAGTCGCGCGTCTGCTATACGGTGGCCGACGCCGGAGGCCGCACCACGGACCTCAACGAGGAAGGGCCCGCCGTGCCCGCCTCCTCGCAGCGCGCTTTCCTCAAAAACTTTTCCGGGCTGGCCCCGCGCTTCCGCGCCGCCGCCGTCTGCGGCCGCACTTCGGCCGGGCTGAAGAAGGGCTTTTACGCCGCGCTGGTGCGCCAGGCGGCGGCCCACGGCTGCTTCTGCGTGTTAGACACCAGCGGCCCCGCGCTGGCCGAGGCCGTGGCCGCCGGCGCAGCCGGAGTTAAGATCAACCGCTACGAGTTCGAGGAACTGTGCGGCCGCCGCTTCTCGCAAACCGCCGTGCTGGAGTTCTTCGGCAGCAAAGCCCCGCTCGGGCTCAAAACGCTCATAGTGACGGACGGCCCGGACCACGCTTACGCCGCTTCCCCCTTCGGGCTGTGGCGGGTCACCCCGCCGCGGCTGCGCCGCCTTACCAGCGCCGTCGGCGCCGGGGATTCGTTCATGGCCGGGTTCCTGTTCGGCTTCATCAACGGTTTCGATTTCGAGCGCACCCTGCGGCTGGCGGCCGGCGCGGCCGCCTCGGACTGCCTGAGCCTTGGCGCGGGGTTCATAGACCGCGCGCAGGCGCTGGACTACGCCAGCCGGGCGGCCGTGCGGAAAATAAAGTGACGCGGAGGGAGACAACATGGAAAATTTCAACGAGATAGAGAAGATGCTGGCCTACGCCGGGGCGCAGGGCCGCAAGAGCCTCAGCGAACCGGAGGTTTACCGCGTGCTGGAGCTGGCCGGCCTAGAGGCCCCGAAGCACTTCCTTTTCCCCGCCACCGGTTTCTCCCCCGCGGCGGCCGCGCGCGAAGCCTGCGAAGGTCTGCCCGGCGACAAAGCCGTGCTCAAACTGGTCTCGTCCAAGACCCTGCACAAGACCGAAGCCGGCGGCGTGAAGGTCTGCGACAAGACCCCCGAAGCGCTGGGCGAGGCTATGAAAACCATGGCGGCCAAGTTCCCCGAGGCCGAGGGCTTCATGGCGGTGGAGTTCGTGCCGCATTCCGCTTTCGCGCTGGGCGAGGAGCTGCTGCTCGGCGCGCGTTCCGACGACGCCTTCGGCCCGGTCATCACCCTAGGCCCGGGCGGCACCAATGCCGAGTCACTGATAAAATCACTGCGCCCCGGCACCGCCCCCTCCGTGCTGCCGGCGGACCTGGCTTTTAATCCCAAGGCCTGGGAGGCCTTCCTGGCCGGCAGCTGGATCTGGCGCTACAGCGCGGGCGAAGTGCGCGGCGGCCGGCGCCTGGCGGCTGACGGCGAGATGGTGAAGTGGCTGGAGGGTTTCTCCCACCTCATGCGCCAATTCCGCGACGGCGGCGATCGCGACTGGGCGATAGAGGAATTCGAGATCAACCCGATAGCCGTGAGCAAAGGCAGGCTGACCGCGCTCGACGGCGTGCTGCGCTTCAGGCCCGCGAAGAAGGCCGCGCCCAGGGTGAAGCCCTCCCGCCAGGGCGTGGACGGCCTCATACACACCAGGAGCGCCGCGGTGGTGGGCGTCAGCGAGAAGAAGATGAACATGGCGCGCATCATCCTCAACAATATTTCCAAGGCCGGTTTTCCCAAAGAGCATACCTATATCATCAAGGAAGGCGCCGCCGAGATCGACGGTGTAAAATGCTACGCCTCGCCGGCGCTGCTGCCGGAGAAGGTGGACATGTACGTGGTGGCCGTCCCCTCGCCCGAGGTGCCGCGCGTGCTGGCCGAGGCCGGCGATTCCGGCAAGGTCAACGGCGTGGTGCTGATCTCCGGCGGCATGGGCGAGAAGGCCGGCTCCGAGGGTATGGCCGGCAGCGTGGTGGACGCCATCGCCGCCGCCCGCGCCAAGAACCCGGATTTCGCCCTCTCCGGCGGCAATTCCATGGGCATCGTGCTCAACGGCGTGAAGCTGAACACCTTCTTCATCCCCGAGTACAAGATGGAGCACCCGCTCGGCGTGAACCCCAACATGGCCAAGACGGCCTTCGTCAGCCAGAGCGGCGCCTTCGTGATCTCGGCCATCAGTAAGATGCCGTGGCTCAAGCCCGCCTACAGCGTCACCGTGGGCAACCAGCAGGACGTGACGGTGCCGGATTACGTCGAGCGCCTCGCCGACGAGGACGACCTGAAAGTGATCCTGGTCTACATGGAGGGCTTCAAGCCCGGCGACGGCCTGGCCCTGGCCAAGGTCATCGAGAAGGCCCGCCTGAAGGGCAAGCAGGTGGTGCTCTACAAGGCGGGCCGCACCGCCGTGGGCCAGAAGGCCGTGATGGGGCATACCGCCTCCATCGCCGGCGACTACCTGGTGACGCGCCTGATCATGGAGCGGGCGGGCGCGCTGGTGGCCGAGACTTTCGACGATTTCACCGACCTGGCCGCGCTGGCCTGCTCCTTCGGCGGCTTAGAATTGAAGCACGGCAATACTTTCTTTATGAGCAACGCCGGTTTCGAGGGCGCCGGCATGGCCGACTCCGTAGGCGGCCGCGTCACGGCCGAGATGCACGCCCCCACGGCGGCCGCGATGGCGGCCACGCTCAAGGAGTTCAAGCTGGACTCCATCGTGGACGCCAAGAACCCGCTGGACATCACGCCGATGGCCTCGGACGCGGCGATAGGCGGAGTGGTGGCTTCGGCGCTCGCGGCCGACGAGTTCTCGGGGGCCGTGGTCTCCATGGTGCCGCTGACGGCCATGATGAACACGCTGCCCAAGGGCGGCCAGTACCCGGACGACTTCGACAAGTCCTTCCTGAAGCCGGCGGCGGAAGCCGCGCGCAAGGCGCGCAAGCCGCTGCTCTTCGTGGTGGCGGCCGGCACTCTCTACGAGCCCTACTGCGCCTACGCGCAGTCCCTGGGCCTGCCTGTGTTCCGCTCGGCGGACCGCGCCGTGCGCCTGTACGCTAAATACCTGGAGTACATACTCGGTTAGCGCGTTGCCGGGAGTAAAAAAGAAGGCCCCTTCCGGGGCCTTCTTTTTTGCGGTACGGCGGCTTAAACGGCGAGGCGCAGTATCTTCTCTATCTCCGGCTGCTCGTGTTTCATCCCCCACAGGCGGATGAGGCCCATGGCGTTGGCGGAGATTTTTGGGATGTCCTCCGCCGGTATGCCGGCCTCGGCCAGGCGCACCGGGGCCCCCGCTCTGCGGAAGAAGTCCTCGAAAGCCGCTATGGTTTCGGCCGCGCCGCTCACGCCGAACACGGCCGCGCCGAACTTCTCCAGCCGGGCCGGGCCCGCGGTTTCCAGGTGATGCCGGAACCAGGCGGGCATCACTATGGCCAGGCCGGCGCCGTGGGCGATGTCATAGATGGCGCTGAGGGAATGCTCGATGGCGTGGTTGATGAAGGACGTCCCGCCATAGCCGCAGGTGGCCAGGCCGTTGAGGGCCAGCGTGGCGGACCACATCATGGAGGCGCGGGCGTTGTAGTCGGCCGGGTCTTTGAGGATGCGCAGCGTGGAGGCGACTACCGAGCGGGCCAGCGCGTGCACTATCTCGTCGGTAACTTCGGCGTCGGCGTCCCTGGTGGTGAAATAGCCCTCGATGATGTGCGCTATGGAGTCGACCGCGCCGTAGGCCACCTGCTCGCGCGGCAGCGTCAGCGTGGTCTCGGGGTCCAGCGCGGAAACGCGCGGGAACAGCGCCGGGGAGTGGGCGGAATATTTCTGGGCGGTGACCTCGTTGGTCACCACGCAGCCGGCGTTCATCTCCGAGCCGGTGGCGGGCAGCGTGAGCGCCGTGAAGAGCGGCAGAGCCTGGCGGATCTCGGCCTTGCCGCAGAAAAAGTCCCAGACGTCGCCCTCGTACATCGCCCCGGCGGCTATGGCCTTGGCCTCGTCTATAACGGAGCCGCCCCCCGCCGCCACTACCAGGTCGCAGCCGGCCGCGCGGGCCTTCGCTATGCCGGCCTGCACGTGCGAGAGCGCCGGGTTCGGCTTTACGCCGGCATGCTCCGTCACCGCCACGCCGTTCCTGGCGAGGGATTCCATTATGACGTCGTAGACGCCGTTCTTCTTGATGCTGCCGCCGCCGTAGACGAACAGCGCCTTCTTGCCGGCCTTCGCGGCCTCGGGCCCGAGCTTGGCCACCACGGCCTTGCCGAAGATTATCCTCGTGGGATTTACGAAAGTGAAGTTCTGCATAGGGTCTCCTTTACTGCTGTTTAACCGCGCAATCCTTCAGGTGGGCCAGGTCGTCGATGCCGTCGAGCAGGCAGGGGCGCCTGACGTCGCGCAGCGCCGGGATAGGCCGCCGCGCCGCCTGGGCTTCGCCGATGGCCTTCTCCCAGTTCAAATGCCACAGGTACAGCATGGCCGTGAACATCTGCTCCAGGTAGATGCTGTAGCTCCAGGCCAGCGCGATATACGCGATCGTGCCGAACCAGACCCATTCCGGGAAAGTGATCTTGCCCTCGCTGGAAATATAGAGGAGGATGGCCGGAGGGATGAAGACGATGGTCGCCGCCAGCTCCGACAGCGCGTAGCCGGTCATGAAGGTGCCGATGTTCATACGCAGTATGCGCATGCCGCGGGTGAAGGCGTCCCATGGCCCCTGGTTCTGCCAGGCTATGGCCGGCAGTACCAGGAACACCGCCATCCTCACGCCCTTGTTGAGCGCGCGGAAGAAGGCGGCCGACAGCGAGAACCTGGTATCGCCGGCCAGCGTGCGGGCGGCGTTCTCGGCGCTGAAATTATCGTCCCGCGCAGAAGAGGAGCCGCGCTTCTTGCGCGTCAGCAGCGCCGTCAGCACGGTCAGCACGAACCACACCAGCGTCCAGACCACCACTATGGGCAGCATGCGCAGCAGGTTGGAGCCGAGCGAGTCGGCGAAGGCCTCCGTGAGCGAGAGTTCCCGGCCGGACTCGGCCTGCTGTATGAGCTCCAGCAGCATCGAGGCCGAAAAGGCCAGCAGCAGGGCGAAGAAGAAGGTGATGCCCAGCACCGTCAGCAGCGTCTGCTGCAGCGTCAGCGGGTCCCAGTCGAAGCGGTATTTAAAATAGAGGACGGTGGGCGCGTACAGCAGCCAGGTGAACAGCAGCGGCATCAGCATGACGGGATGTCTCAGGAACAGCGTGGTGGAATATTTGATGAGGTCCCAGCCGCTCTTGATGGAGTTCATGCCTTCAGTTTAATATTTAAGGCGGCAAAAGAAAAGCCCCCCGGCCGCTCCGGGGGGCTCTGCCGCGCCGGAGCGCTTTATTCGGCGTCCACCCAGATGCGCCCGGGGAGCTGCGCGCCGCCGAAGCCCTTGGTGCCCACGGGCGCCTCGGAGGCCAGGCAGCCGGAGATGAAGGCGCGGGCCTTCACGAGTTCATGCATGGGGTTGATCAGGATAGCCTTGCTCTTGCCCTTCTTGAAGTCCACGTGGTCCTTCTTTACGATGTACTTGGAGTTCAGCTGGCCGGAGTAATCGTTGTAGATGATCTCGACGTGGCAGTCCAGGTAGTCCCGGGACAGGGGCTTGAGCCACATGCGCGCCTCGTCGAGCGAGACCTTGAAGTCCGTGCTCTCCACGTACTCTATGCGGTCGCGGAAATCCTCGGAGAGGTCCAGGTAGACGTTGGGGTCGCAGTAGTTCTTGTCGGGGGTGAAGGCCTCGAAGAGCCGTTCGCGCAGCACCTTGGCCAGGCGGGCGCCTATCTTGCCGCCGGTGGAGTTGACGTAGTCCTCCTGCTGTTCGTCGCTGGCATCGTGGGCGCTGCCCAGCACGTGCGAGCCGGCGGTCTCGATGCCGCCTATCAGCGCGGCCCTGAAGCCGCCGCGCACGTAGCCGTAGAGCATGATGCCGTGGAAGTGGTACCAGGCGCCGTACTTGTCGCCCTTGCCCTGGTAGAAATTGCTGATGCCGGCCAGCTTGCGGGTGACGGCCAGTTTGTCGCGGTCCGGGTGGCGCCAGTTATCGCCCAGGATGTTCTCGATGGTCAGGATGGCCAGGTAGACGTCGCCGCCAGCCAGGCGGTAGCTGGCGCGGAACAGCTGGTCCATCGTCACGGAGCCTTCCTCGCGGGAGAGGATGAAATTGATCAGCTCCACCTCGGTGCCGGTCTTGAAGTGCCTGGAGGTCACGCCGGAGGCCAGCGCGGTCAGCAGCTTGGTGAAGGTCAGCGGGATGACTTCCCCCTTCTCGCGGCAGTACTGCATGAACTCGGGGCTCCACTCATGCGGCAGGCCGAAGGAGGGCTGCAGGCCGCGTTCGCGCTCCTCCACGATGATCTGCTGGTACATCTTGAGCATCTCTTTCTTGCGGAAGGGGTTGATGCGGCCCTCGATGTGCAGCTTGGAGTTGCGCAGCTGCACCAGCAGGCGCTGCTTTTCGTCCTCGGGGATGTCGAGGGCCAGGATGTCGGCCTCGGTGGGCATGGCCACCGGCGGGTCCTGCACCACCGGGTTCTGGTCGCTGTAGGTGCCGCCGGCGGGGTTGCCGTTGTCCTCGGCGATGCCGAACAGCACCTGGAAGAGGACCTTGGGCAGGTTCTTGGTATACACCGCCAGGGCCACGTCGCTCTGCAGGTCGTGGCGCTGGTAGGCGGCCTGCCTGTACTGGCGGGCGAAATCTATGGTGCCGTCTATGCCGGGGATCTCTATCTTGCCGCCGATGATGTGGATCTTCTCGCCCTGGCGCGAGGGGCGCTGCAGCAGGGGATCGTAGGAATTGACGTCCAGGTAATAGTTCCCGCGCCTTACGGGCTGGGCGTCGGCGGAAATCTTCGAGGAGGCTTTGAGCTGCTGCACGTCCGGATACTCTAGCTGCTGGGCGCCGGCGGGCAGCGCGGCGAGGCAGGCGGTCAGGGCGAATAGGGCTTTTTTCATCAGTTTCTCCGTTGGTTACGGCTCGATATACTATAATTTAACAGAAGGACGGGCCTTTGTAATGCGCATAAAGGCCCAGGCGCGGCCGGTATTTGGACCTAGGCCGCTCATAGGCCCCATGACCGACAAACTTAAAATACTGCACGTTACCGAGAGCTTCGGCTGGTCCGGAGGGGCCGCCCAGGCCCTTTACCTGGCCCGCGGCCTGCGCGAACTGGGCCACGACTGCTATTTCGCCTGCCCGCTGGGCGGCGACCTGGGCCGCAAGGCCGCCGCCGACGGCTTCCCGGTGCGCCACTTCCAGCCCCGCCGCGACTACGACCTGAAGACCGCCAGGAGCCTGGCCCGCCTGCTGGACGAACTGAGGCCGGACGTGATGCAGGCCCACCATCCCAAGGCGCACGCCATGGGGCTGATAGCCAAGTTCCTGGCCAGTCACAAACCGTTGTTCATCTTCACCCGCCGCGTCTCACACCCCATCGTCAAAGGCTTTTTCGCCAAACTCAAATATACCAGCCGGCTGATAGACGGCGTGATAGCCGTGGCCGGCTCGGTGCGGGACATTCTGACGGCTTACGGCGTGGCCCCGGAGCGGGTGCGCGTGATCTACAGCGGCACGGACCCGGCCCGCTTCTCCCCCCGCCCTCCAGACGAGGGCATAGCCCGGGAGCTGGCCCTGCCGCCGGGCCTGCCGGTGGTGATGCTGGTGGGCAATTTCAGCGCTCATAAGGGCCAGCACGTGCTGGTGAAGGCGGCCGCCCTGCTGAAGGCTCGCGGCCTGGATTTCATACTGGTGTTCGCCGGGCGCGGCACGGATTCCGCGGAATTGAAGGCGATGTACGCCGCCGCCGGTCTGGACCCGCGGAAGGGCCGCTTCCTGGGTCTGCGCGACGATGTGGAGCGCCTGCTCTCCGTGGCCTCGGTCAGCGTGAACGCGGCCGTGAAGGGCGAGGCGCTGAGCGGCAGCGTCCGCGAGTCGCTGGCCATGGGCGTGCCGGCGGTGGCCAGCGATATTTCCGGGAATTCCGAGATCGTGAAGGAGGGCGCTACCGGCCTGCTGTTCCCTCCCGGCGACCACCTCGCCATGGCGGACCGCCTGGAGGCCGTGCTGAAGGACCCGTCCTTGCGCGCGCGCTTCTCCGCGGAGTCCGTCTCGCTGGTGCGAGGCGCTTTCACCACGGCCATCATGGCCCGGCGCACGCTGGATTATTACCTGGAATTGCTGGCCCGCAGGAAAAGCGGGGCCGCGGACTAGCCGGTCAGGTCGCGCGTAGAAAATAAAAAACCGCGGCGCCTCTTAAGGGGCGCCGCGGTTTTAGCTTTTATACGAGTTTTCCCTGCAGCAGCCAGGCGGTGCTGAGGAAGGCGAAGAAGCCGACCACGTCGGTGACGGTGGTCAGGAAGATGCCGGAGGAATGGGCGGGGTCGTAGCCGAGGCGCTTCATCGCGAGCGGTATCATGGCCCCGGACGCGCCGGCCGCCACCATGTTGACCACCATCGCGATGCCGACTACGAGGCCGAGCCAGGGGTTGCCTTTCCAGAGCAGGGCCGCGGCCGCGGTGATAAGCCCGGTGGCCGTGCCGTTGACCAGGCCAACGAAAAGTTCGGTCTTGACCAGCTGCCAGGCGTTGTGGGACGCCACCTCGCGCATCAGCATGCCGCGGATCACCACGGCCAGCGTCTGCGTGCCGGCGTTGCCGCCCTGCCCGGCGATGATGGGCAGGAAGACGGCCAGCACGGCCACGCGGGCGATGAAATCCTCGAACAGCGCCACCACGGAGCCGGCCAGGAAGGCCGTGGCCAAATTCACCGTCAGCCACGGCAAACGGCGGGTGATCTTGAACCAGGCCGGGGAGAAGGCGCGCTCTTCGGCGCTGCCGCCGAAGAGCAGCTGCAGGTCCTCGGTGGCTTCCTCCTCTGTGGAGGCTATGATGTTCTTGGTGTTGACGATGCCGATCAGGCGGCCGTTCTCGTCGGTGACGGGCACCGCCAGATAGTGGCGCCGCGCCGCCAGGGCCACCAGTTCCTCTCGGTCCGTGAACGGCGAAACCTTCACCACGTCCCGGATCATGATCTCCGCCACGCCGGTCTCAGGAGAGGCCAGCAGCAGATCGCGCATGTTCAGCACTCCGGAGAGGGAGTTGTTGAGGTCCACGACGTAGCAGTAGGTGGCGGCCGGCAGCTGCTTTTTTGCCATCTGGCGGAGGCGGGCCACCACCTCGCGCACTTTGGAATTATCCCTGAAAGCCAGGAAGTCGGTATGCATCATGCGGCCGGCGCTCTCGCGCGGGTAGGCCAGGATCTCGGAGACGTCCTTGGAGAACTCCTGGTTGAGCAGCGGGATGACGGCCTTGGAAAAATCGGGGCTGAGGCGCCGGAAGATGTCGGCCGCCTGGTATTTCCCGATGCGGTGCAGCACCTCGGCCGCTTCGCCCAGGGACAGTTCGGAGAGGATGGCCGCCGCTTCCTGCGGCGGCAGGTTCTCCATGGCCTGCGCGGCCACCGAGGGCGGCAGGTCCTTGATCAACTGCGCCGCGTCGCGCGGCGGCAGCGTTTCGAGCGCCTGCGCGGCCCGCACCGGGTCGGTCTGTATGAAACTTTTTACAAGTTCTATGGCGGCTTCTTTCTTTTTCATGTTAAGCGGAGGCCCGGCGCAGCCGGTCCATGATGGCCCGGCCCAGGCCGTGCTGCGGCACTTTTTCCGCGTAGATGACGCGGGCGCCGGAGCGTTCCAGGGCGTGCAGCGCCCCGAACAGCCCGGCTGCGGCCTCCCGCAGGTCTCCCGACGGTGAAAGTACTTTTACTGCGGCCCACTTGCCCGCCGGCCTGCCGGTGAAGGCCAGGTAGGCCGCGCTCGCGGAGGGCCTCACGGCGGCCCCGGGGGTTATCAGCCTGAGTTTCACCTGCGGGGCGTAATGTTTTTTGAGGCAGCCGGGGGCGGCCGGCCTGGCGGCGCGCCGCGACGGGGCGGACACCGGTCCCGCTACCGCTTCTATCTCCTCCAGCGGCAGACCGCCGGGCCGCAGCAGTACCGGGACGCCGCGCGCGAAGGTTATGATCGTGGATTCCACCCCTATGCGGGTCTTTCCCCCGTCGAGGATGATATCGGGGCCGCCGTCCAATTGCGTTTTTACGTGCGCGGCGGTGGTGGGGCTCAATGCCCCGAAACGGTTGGCGCTGGGCGCGGCCACCGGCCGGCCCGCGGCCTTTATCAGGGCGAGCGCGTGCCTGCCGGCGGGCACCCTTACGGCGACGGTCCCGAGCCCCGCCGTGACGATATCCGGCACCGCTTTGGCCTTGGGCAGCACCAGGGTCAGCGGCCCCGGCCAGAACTTCTTCATCAGCCTTTCGGCGGCCGGCGGCACCGACGAGAAAAGTTTTTTGGCCCTGGCGGCCGAGCACTCGTGCAGGATGAGCGGGTCGAAGTGGGGCCGGCCCTTGATCTCGAAGATCCGGGCGCAGGCGACGGGGTCGAGGCCGTCGGCGCCGAGCCCGTAGACGGTCTCCGTCGGAAAAGCTACCACGCCGCCCCGTTTGAGGGCGGCGGCGGCTTTCCTGATGCCGGCTTTTCCGGCTTTGAGTATTTCGGTCATGGGGCGGATTAGATTTTAGCAATTTCGGCGGTCCGCCCGGCGCCGGGGCTATTCGCCGGCGGGCGGGTTACAGTGTCCGGGCAGGCCGTCGATGATCTGGCGGCAGCGCAGTTCGGATTCCTTAAGCGGCGTGATGTCTGTCCACGAGCCGGTGATCTCGCCGGCCGCTTCCGGCCCGGCCTTGAGCTGGCTGTGTACCCAGACATAGCCCTTGCCGTCCTTGCGCCGCACGCGGAAATCCTGTGATAGCGAGCCTTTGGCGAAGATCTGCTGCTTCTCGGCCAGCACCCACTCCTTGTCTTCCGGGTGCACCGTGCTCTCGAACCAGCCGGGCGCCAGCATCTCCGCCGGCTCGTGGCCGGTCACCAGGTTGGAGTTGCCGCTGACCCACTGAGTTATGAAGCGGTCTTTGACTTTGCGCAGCGTGAACAGGATTATCGACGTGGCTTCCATCACGTGGGTCAGGTGGTCGGCCGTGCGCTCCAGCGCCGCCTGCGCGGCGGCGCGCTTCTCTTCGGCTGAGATGGCCTCTATGGCCAGGCCCGTCTCGGCCTGTATCGCCGCCAGCATTTTTAGTTCCTCGTCGGTGAAGGCGTACTTGTCAGCGCTGTAGAGGTTGAGGATGTTAGTTAGCTTGTCGCCGTCGTAGAGCGGTATCGCGGCCGAGGAGGCGTAGCCCATCTCCAGCGCTTTCTCCCGCCACGGCTCCATGCGCGGGTCGGCCGCGATGTCCTGGCACGCCGAGATGCGGCCGGTCCTGGCGGCTTCTCCCGTAGGCCCCTTTGAGGCTGGACCTTCGGTCATGAAGATCTTTATCGGGTTCAGGTAATCCTTGGCGTCCCCGGCCGAGCAGAGCGGCAGCACGCGGCCTGTGTCCTTGTCCGGGTAGCCTACCCAGGCCATCTTGAAGCCCCCTGCCACTACGGCAATGTCGCAGATCCGCTCCAGCAGCTGCTTGCGGTCCTTTATCAGCGAGGCCGCCTGGTTGATCTGGGCCAGCATAGTGTAGAGGCGCAGGTTCTTGGCGAGGTCCCGGTTGAGCTCCTCGCCGCGCAGCTCGGCTTCTTTCCTGGGCGTGATATCGAAGAAGGTGGTGGCGAACTGGCCCCGGCGCGGGCTGAAGGCGCTGACCTCGAACCATTTCCCCAGTTCCTCGGCGCGGCTCTCGAAATGTATGAGCTTGCCGGTCAGGGCCACGTCGGCGTACTTCTCTATCCAGCCCCGCTCCGTTTTTGGCAGGACCTCAAGCACGCGCTTGCCCAGGACGCTGGCGCGCTTTAGCCCGGTAAGGCGCTCGAAAGCCGGGTTCACCTCGAGGAAGCGGTAATCCACCGGGCGGTTCTTTTCGTCGTAAATTATCTCGTGGCAGGCGAAACCTTCGTCCATGGTCTCGAACAGGTGCTTGTAGGACTCCTGGCTCTCGCGCAGCGCGGTCTCGGCGGCGGCCTTGTCCGTGCTGTCCATGATCAACCCCTCCAGGGCCTCCACCTTGCCGTTCTCTCCGGCGATGCCCGCGCCCTGCTCCCAGACCGTGCGTACCTGCCCGTCCCTGCGGCGGATGCGGTATAGCAGGCGGAAGGGCCGGCGCGCGCCGACGGCTTTCTGCACTTCCCTCCAGACCATGTCACGGTCCGCAGGGATTATCAGGTCGCTGTATCTCAGCGCGTTGTCCCCGGTGAGTTCCGAAGCCTTATACCCGGTGAGGGGCTCGCAGCCCGGGCTGACGAATTCCAGCGTCCATTCGGGGTCGTTCTTGCAGCGGTAGGCCATGCCGGGCAGGTTGCTCATTATTCCGGCCAGCTTGCGCTCCTTCTCCTTAAGCTCCGCCTCCAGGCGGCGCCGTTCCGTAACGTCGCGGCAGATGAAATAGACCAGGTCCCGGCCGTCCTGGCGTACGCCGGTGGCGCTGACCTCTATGCGGAAACGCTCGCCGTTCTTCTTCATGTGCGTGACTTCGTAAATAGCGCTCTCTCCGGCCGCCAGCGCTTTGTATCGCGCGTAAAACCGCTGGATGTCCTCCGGCGGTATCATGTCCTCCGGGTGCAGCTTCAGCATCTCCTCCTCGGAGTAGCCGTAGGTCTCGCAGGTCTTGCGGTTCACCATCAGCAGGGAGTGCTTCTCCGGGTCGGACAGGAGTATCATGTCATTGGCCCGGTCGGTCAGCGTCTCGAGGTTGATGCGGTATTTTTCCTTCTCGGATTCTATCTCCAGCAGGCTGCGGGTGTAGGCCGAGGCCTGGAGGCGGAAGAGCAGGTAGGCGGTGACGGCGGCGGCCAGGAGCATGGCCAGCGTGAAGAGCAGGATGAGCGCCGACGCCTGCCCTGCATCGGCCAGGATCTCCTTCCAGTCCATCTTAACCACGATGCCCCAGTCGGAGTCCGGGATCATGCCCAGCGAGGCCAGCACCGTCTCGCCGCGGTAGTCCTTGGCGAAGACGACCCCAGTCTCTCCGCTCAGGGCCTTGGTCATGGGCATGTCCAGCGCGGACATCGGGTAGCGAAGACGCAGCGGGGTGGTCTTGTCGTAGCGGAATTCGTTGAGGGCTACCGCGGTATCCCCCTCCCTGCGGCCCAGCGTTATCTCGCCGGTGGCGCTGTTGGTGGGCCACTGCGAGATCATCGGGTAGAGGTATTCGGCGGGGGCTACCTTGAGCACCAGGAACAGCCTTTTGCCGTTGGCGGCGGCGGCCCTGCCAGCCACGTCGAGATGCGGCTTGCCGTCAGGCCCAAGGTAGAAATCTCCCAGCTCTACCTTGCCCGACGCGGCCGACTTGGCGATCAGATCCCTGGTCTCCTGTTCCAGCCGTTTCGGTGCGTTTCCCGCGGAGATCAGGATCCTGCCGTCGGGCCAGGCCAGCATCGCGGAGGTGTAGCGGTTATATTTGAGGTAAACCCGCAGGCGCGAGCGCATCCAGGCCTGGAGTTCCTTGTCGTCCGGGCTCAGCGCCAGGCGGTTGAAGAAGACCGAGAGGACTGGGGTGTCGAGCAGCGAATTGGTGTCGTTTATGCGGTCGGACCGCCAGAATACGATCTGGTCGGTTTTCAACTGCCGGATGGAAGACAGCAGTTCGGACGCGTCCTTGCGTATGGCTTTCTGGAAATGGTGGTGATAGGCGAAGCCGCCCGTCAGTATGCAGGCCGCCGCGACCGCAAAGATAACTGCCAGGCGCTTTTTTAGCCTGGCCAGTTCGCTGGAAAGATGAGGGTCTGACAATTTGCCCCCTGAAAAAATAGGCGGCCCGCGGCCGCCTCCCCAAACCCTAAAACAAACACCCTGTACTGAAAAAACTACGGAGAGGAAGGGATTCGAACCCTTGATACGGGTTTACCCCGTATGCCGGTTTAGCAAACCGGTGCCTTCAACCACTCGGCCACCTCTCCATCAAAACTGTTCAGAGAACTTCAGGGCCACACACTAGGCCTAAACCGCCCGACTGCCCCGATTGTGTCCGTAGTGTCGCGAGAAGCGAAGTCCACCCGGCCACCTCTCCATCTGATAACGCGCTCCTCGCTTTCGCTCGGAGGCTTCGCCCCGGCCTCGCAATGTAATCCGGCCGGGCGCTTTACAAGGGGGGCTAAGCCCCCCGTTTCGTCGTCGCTCGCTATTCCGGCATTAAGCCGGAACCGCTCGCTGAACCCCCCTTAAGAGGTAAGCGGGGCTTGCTGCGAAGGTAGCGCCCCGCGCGACTTATAAAGACCTGTGTTAATTATATAAAAATATGCGCGAAGGGAACTCAGGAAAAAGTTTTCCTTATGCCTTCTTCCAGCGGCGTCCACTGCGCGCCGCCCGCGGTCTTCTCCCAGAGGGCCGGAGTCGCGGTCCAATTTGGCGCCGAGGCTTCCCTGGCCTTGTCCCGGTTCATCACCGGCTCCGCGCCGGCCAGGGCGCTGACGGTCTCGTAGAGCCAGCCCACCGCGCAGACGGCCGCCGGCGGCAGCGAGAGCATGACCGGCATCTTCACGCCCATGCCGGCCGCCAGCAGGCGGATGAATTCCCGCCACTCGTAGGAGCGGCCCTCGCAGACGTAGAAAGTGCCGCCGTCGAATTTAGGGGTTTCTAGCGCGTCCACGATGGCGCCCACCAGGTCGTCGACGTAGATGAAGCTGAAGCGGCCGCCCGCCGAGCCGGCGTTCACCATCACGCCTTTGCGCACCCATTCCGCTATCTTGGAGAGGCCGGAGTCCTTCTTGCCGTAGACTATGGGCGGGCGCAGAATGACGGCAGGCCCGTTGGCGAAGGCGCGCGCCGCCTTTTCCCCCGCCAGTTTGCTCTGCCCGTAATAGGATACCGGCGCCTCCGGCTCTGCCTCGCTGCGGGGCCGGTCGGCGGAGGAGGGCCCGCCGGCGGCCAGGCTGGAGATATAGACCAGCTTCCTGAGCGTCGGGACCTGGCCGGCTGCGGCGACCAGATTGGCCGTGCCCTCGGCGTTGGCGCGCATGAACTGCTCGCGCGAGCGGCAGAAGAGCGCCGCCGCCAGGTGCACCGCGGCGTCCGCTCCGTCGAGCGCCCGGCGCAGGCTCGCCTTGTCTGAGAAATCGGCTTCGGCGTAGGCCGCGCCTTCCAGCACCGCGGCCGGCTTGCGGCGCGTGATCACGCGCACGGCGCAGCCCCTGGCGAGCAGGGCTTTGCACAGCGCCCGCCCCACGAACCCGGTGCCTCCGGTAACGGCGATGGTCTTCATAGGCTTAGTCTTCCTTGAGCTTCTTCAGCGCTTTGCCGGCTTCCCGGTCCACCACGTTCCTTACCGCGCCGCCCACGTCGCGGTCGAGGTGGATGCCGAAGCGCAGCAGGCCGGAGCTGATGGTAGCCCGGTCGGGGTATTTCCCCTTCTGCAGCTTCTCGAGCACGCTGGTCTTGTCGTACTGCGGCATGGTGGCCGCCAGGGCCAGGGCTATCAGCGCGAAGGCGGCCAGGTTGACGGCGATGCCGGCCAGGCCGCTGATCAGCCGCACGATCTTCGTGCTGGTGTTGATGAACAGGATGAAGACGGCCCAGACCAGCAGCGAGGCGGCGAGGTAATAATCGCCGTAAGGCCCGGTGCCGGGGTAGGAGACGTAGAAGGCCGCGTGCAGCAGCGCGACGGCCAGCAGTTTGAATATAAGGCTCATAATGGCGTTTCTTCCTTTTTTGGCGGGGCCAGCGCGGGGACTTCCACGCCGAGCCGCAGCAGGCCGATATAGAAGTCGGCTTTAACCGGGTAGCTGCCGGCTAAGAACTTCTTCAGGGCGGGCCGTCCGTCCTTCTGCGGCAGCAGGGCCAGCGCCGAGAAGGCGCAGGCCAGGGCGAACAGCGCGGCGAAAGCCGCCTTGCCAGCCCTGTCGTAGTTTTCCGTGATCCTCGCGATGAAGACCGAAAAGCCCGTCCAGAGCAGCATGGAGACGAAAATGAAGGGCTGGCCGAACCGGCCGCTGTGCGGGTAAGAGAGGAAGGCGGCCAGGTGTACAGCGGCGGCGATGAGGACGAGGGCGCTTATGGGCACGGCTAGTCCATCGCCTTGAACTCGACGTGTACGGTCAGGCGGTCCTCGAAGAAATCGTCGGGCAGCGGTTCGAACGGCGCGGCGGCCTGGGCGGCGCTCTCGGCCGCGGTGTCGAAGAGGCGGTTGCCGGAGGACTTCTCCACGCTCACCGACTTTATGTCCCCCTCCCGGGAGATGCTGAAGCGCACGGTGCAGCGCAGGCTGCCGGCGGAGGGCATGCGGGAGGTCCAGGAGTTCCAGAGCGCCTCGCGCACCTGGGTGATATACCAGGGGTAAGGGAAATTGGCGGAATCGGTGACGAGCGGCGTGCCGCCCTCGCCGCCGGGCGCGGGCTTTTCCGTCTCGAAGAGCTTGGCGCCGCCGGAAAGTACGCTGGGCTTGGGCAGGGCCCCGCCGGAAAAATCGTCCTCTTCGGGCTGTTCGGTCTTGGCGGCGGCACCGGCGGCCTTGGCCGCGGTTTTGGCTGCGGGCAGGTCGCCGCGGCCCGGGGCGTCGGCGGCCTTGGCCATGGTGACCACGCTCGACGGGCCGACGAAATCTATGTAATAGGCCTGCTGCTTCTTGGCGCCGACGGCGTGGCGCCCGGCGAAGAACAGGGCCGCCAGCAGCACGAAGTGGGCGGAGGAGGAATAGAGGAGGTAGGAGCGCACGCTAGTCTTCCGGTTTGACGGCGATGCCGATCTTGCCGGCGCCCAGTTTCTTGGCGGCGTCGAACACCGCCACCACGCGCTCGACCGGCACGCTCTTGTCGGCTTCCACCAGCACGGTCTTCTTGTGGGATTTGGCCAGGCGCAGCGTCAGCTCCTTCTCCAGGCGCTGGAACTTCACGGCGCGGCCGTCGATGGTCATGGCGCCGTTGGCGGCCAGCTGCACCTTGAGCACCTGCTCGTCGGCGGTCTTGATGCCGGTGGAGGCCTTGGGCAGGTTCACCTGTATCTGGGACTGCACCAGGAACGGCGTGATCACCATGAAGATGATCAGCAGGATCAGCGAGACGTCGATGAGCGGGATCATGTTGATCTCCGCTATGATGCCGCCTTTCTTGGAGTGTACTCTCATGGTCAGCGCGCCGCCGCCTCCGGGAGGCCGGACTCGCGGGGCACCGAGCGGTCTATCACCTGCTCGGCCACCCAGTTGATCTCGCTGGCGAAGTCGTTGGCCTTATGCGTGAAATAGTTGTAAGCCACGATGGCGGGGATGGCCACGAAGAGGCCCGCCGCGGTGTTGACCAGCGCCTCGGCTATGCCCATGGCCACCACGGAGGGGCCGGCGCCGGCGTACATCGACAGGTCGCGGAAGGCCCGCACGACGCCGATCACGGTGCCGAAGAGGCCGATGAAGGGGCTGATGCTGCCTATGGTGGCTATCGGGGTCAGGCCCTTGCTCAGGCGCGAGACGTGCCAGTCCACGGCCTTCTCCGCCAGCTCGCGCTTCTCGAACGGCGTGCCGTAGTGGTTGATGACCTTGTGGATGATGTCGCCCGCCGGGTTCCTGGCCTTGGCGCACAGCTCCGAGATCTGGCGGATCTCTCCGGTGCGCAGCAGCGCGTGCACCTTGTGCAGCAGGTCGTCGAGGCCTTTCATGGTGCGCTTGTACGCGGTCCAGCGCTCCCAGATCAGGGCTATGGAATAGATGGAAAGGCCGGCCAGCAGGAAGAGTATCGGGCCGCCGGCTATGATAAGTTGTTTAAAGGTGATGTTCATCGCTTCTCCGGTGCTATATATTAGTTTAAATTATACCAATTCGGGAGGACGGCGGCGGGGCGCGAAAAAGCCGGCGCCCGGGAAGGGACGCCGGCCGGCGGCCGCGCGGGCGTTCAGGCTTTCCTGAAGGCGTACTTCACGCGGGCTTCCAGGTTCTCGAAATAGCCTGAGAGCAGCTTGAGCTTGGCGCCCAGCACGTCGTAGAGCTCTTCCTGCTCGCGGCTCTTGATCTCGTCCACGGCCTCGAACTCCTTGAGCTTGTTGACGGCCGAGAACAGCTCCTCGCGGATCTTGGCCGTTTCCTGGTCGCGCCATTTGAGGTCGGCGCGCAGGCGGCCTATCTCCTCGCAGAACTTCTTGTTCTGCTCCTCATAGTCGCGGCGCTCGTCGAACATGATCTTCTGGAATTCTTCGTTCTTGCCGGCCAGGGAGGCGATGTTATCGCTCAGCGTGCGGGCCAGCATGTCCTTCTCCTCGAACTGGGACCGGAGCTCTCTGATCTCGCGCTCCAGGTCGGCCGTTCTGGCGGCGGCTTCGCCCTGGGCGCGCTTGAGCGAGGCGTCGGCGTTCTCGGCGGCGGCCATCAGGCGCTCGCGCAGGCGGGCGTTCTCGGCCGCCTTCTCGGAGAGGTCCTGCGTGGCTTCGCAGAGCTTCTCCTCGGAGCGCTTCTTGAGGGTCTTGTACAGGGTTTCCCACGACGGGTGTTCCCCCTTCGCGGCCTGGGTGTTCTGTATGGAGCGCTTGAGCTTCTCGGTGAGGGCGTGGACTTCTCCCTCCTTGCGCTTGAGCTGCTCCTCGAAAGCGTGCTTTTCGGTAGTGTAGGCCTTGCGCAGGTCCTTGACCTCGCGCTCCAGGTGGGCGTTCTTGTTGATGGCCTTTTCCAGCAGCGAGCGGGCCGCGGTCTCTTCGGCGGCCTCCACCGTCATCGGCGGGCGCGGCTTGGCCGGGGCCTGCGGGGGCATTTCGATCAGCGCCTGGAAAGCGGGTTCGAGCGAGGCTTCGCGCCACTGGCCCAGGGCCTTCTCGGGGCAGACCAGCGAGGAGCGCCCGAAGCCGGGCTGCAGAGCCGCGTCCTTGGGCGAGAAAGGCCCGCGAATGCTCTTTTTGATGTAGACGTAAAAACGGGAAATCGGTTCGGTCATGGTTAAATCTTACCAAAGGGGTGTTACAAAGAGATTACAGATAAGATAATAGTTCCGGGTCTTGTCTGCCGGCGGCCCGGCCCCTCGCTCCTGGGGGAACCGTTACGCGGTTCCCCCCGCGGCGGGGCCCCCCTCCCCGAAGTCGCTCGGAACCGGGCCGCCGGCCGACCTGGGCAGGCACACCACGGCCAGCCGGGGCCGGGCTTACTTGGCCAGGTTCTTTTTGATGTTGGCGCGGGTGACGGGGCTGATGACGCCTTTCTCGGTGATGAGGGCGGTGATGAGGCCGGCCGGGGTGACGTCGAAGGCCGGGTGGCGCACCCGCACGTTCTTCGGCGCTATGCGGTTGCCCTTCACGAAGGTGACCTCTTCGCAGGACCGCTCCTCTATCACGATCGCGTCTCCGTCTTTGACCTTCAGGTCTATCGTCGGGGTGGGCGCGGCCACGTAGAACGGGACCTTGTGATGTTTGGCTATCACGGCCAAACCGTAGGTGCCTATCTTGTTGGCGGTGTCGCCGTTGGCGGCTATGCGGTCGGCGCCCACCACGATGGCGTTGACGCCGCAGGTCTTGATGATGTGCGCGGCCATGTTGTCTGTCAGCAGCTCCGACGGCACGCCCTCGCGCATCAGCTCCCAGATGGTCAGGCGGGCGCCCTGCAGGTAGGGGCGCGTCTCGCAGGAGTAGGCGTGCCTGATCTTCCCCCGCTTGTGCGCGGCGGTGATCACGCCCACGGCCGTGCCTATGCCCATGGTGGCCAGCGCGCCGGCGTTGCAATGCGTCATGATCACGCAGTTCCTGGGCAGCAGGGCGGCCCCGTAGCGGCCCATAGCGTCGCAGGCGGCCTCGTCCTCGGCGGTTATCAGCCGGGCTTCTTTGTCGGCCAGGGCGAGCAGCTTTTTAAGCGTGGCCGGGGAGAACCTGCCGTGGTGGCGGGCCGCGAAATTCACGGCCAGGTCGAGCATGCGGTCGGCGGCATAGAACAGCGCCACGGCCGTAGGGCGGGCGGCCTTCAGCAGGCCGGCCGTACGGGCGGCGGTCTTGATGAGTTCGGCGGCGGAGGCGGGCTTGAGGCGGCGCAGTTCCAGGGCGAAGCCGAAGGCGGCGGCGCAGCCTATCAGGGGCGCGCCGCGCAGGGCCATGTCCCTGGTGGCTTTGGCGGCGCCGGCGGCGTCGCGCACGGTAATGAACTTTACCCGGTCCGGCAGCAGGCGCTGGTCGAGCACCTTCAGCCTGCCCCTGCTGAAGATCAAGCGCGGCGGTATCATGTTTCCCCCTTAAAAGTAAGGGCCCGCTTGCGCGGGCCCGGCGTAAAACCCCTGGGGGGTTTACGGGATGGAATCGAGCAGGTTCTTGAGCTCTTCCTCGGTCTTGCCGGTGATCTCCACGGTCTTCTCCCGGCCTTTGGCGCCGCGGATGATGTTGACCAGCTTGGAAGGCACCTCGAAGAACTCCGAAAGATAATCCCTGAGCAGCAGGTTTATCTTCAGGTCGGCGGCCGGCGCGCAGATCTTCACGCGCAGCACGCTGCCAATGCGGGAAACTACCTCGTTGTCTTCGCAGTTCGGTATAACTCTGACTTTTACGATCATGTCCCCTACCTCTCTGTTGCGGCCCGCGCCGCGGTTGTTTTCCCCCTGCTGTGCGGGGCTTCCTGAATGCTAAGCGAAAAGGGAACCGCCGATGCGCGGCAGGCTAGAGCCAGCCTCCACCGCCAGTTCATAATCCCCGCTCATCCCGAGCGACAGGCGGTTCCCGGTTCCCGGGAAATCCCTGTCGAAGAGAACTTTGGCCTTGTTGAAGGCGGCTTTCAGCTCTTCCGGGCCGGCGTCGGCGGGAGCTATGCCCATGTAGCCGCGCGGGTCGAGGTTCTTGAAACCGCGCAGGCCGGCCAGCAGCGCGCCCGCTTCTTCGGGCGAGACGCCGGACTGGGTGGGCGAGGCGTTGAGCTTGAGCTGTATCATTACCGGCATGGTCTTGCCCAGGGCGGCGGCGTGGCGGTCCAGCTCGGCGGCTATCTTGAGGCTGTCCACGCAGTCTATCCAGTCGAAAGTCTCTACGGCGGCTTTGGCTTTGTTGGTCTGCAGGTGGCCTATGAAATGGAGCTGTACACGGGAGCGCAGCGGGGCCAGGGCGCCATTGAGCCATTTGGCCCGCGCGTCCTGCACCTTGTTCTCGCCGGCGGTCTTGAGGGCGCCGGCCTCTATAAGGAGCTTCACGTCCTCGTCAGCGGCGTACTTGGTGACAGCCAGCAGTTCTACCCCGGCGGGGTTGCGGCCGGACCTGGCGCAGGCGGCGGCAATGCGTGCCGTTATGTTCTGGAAATTGGAAAGTAGTGTGCCCTTGCGTGTGATTTCAGCGGTCGGCATGGTTGGGGATAACTATAGTTTAGCAAAAAATGGCTGTTTTTCATAGGGAAATCCGGCCCGCCCGTCGTAAATGCTATTATTTGCTCATGAGTTTGCCGCCCGGTTTCTGGATCCTGGCCGCCGCCGAGGGGCTGCTGACGGCCGGTTACGCCATTTCTTTCCCTTTCCTGGCCGTCTACTTGAGCGGTGAGCGGGGCATGCCCATGGCCTGGACCGGCGCTTTCCTGGCCCTGTCCATGCTGGTCTCTTCGGCGGCGCAGTTCATAGGCGGCGAGGTGTCCGACGCGGTCGGCCGCCGCAAGGTGATGGTCTGGTCCATGGGCCTGCGTACGCTGCTGATAGGCGTGATAGCCTGGGCTATCTATACCCGGGCCCCGCTGGGGGTGGTTTTCCTCTTCCACCCGCTGGGCATGTTCATCGGCTCCTTCTTCCACCCCGCCGCGCGGTCCTGGGTAGCCGACTTCACGCCGCCCGCCGGCCGCATGCGGGCCTACGGCTTCCTGCGCATGGGCAATAACGCCGGCTGGGCGCTGGGCCCGGCGCTGGGCGGCCTGCTGGCCGAGGGCTCGTATTCACTTATGTTCTTTGTGACGGCGCTGGTGTTCGGCATCTGCACGGCCATAGTGTGGCTGTCGGTGCGCGACGTGCCGGGCCTTGCGAAGGGCCGCTTTGTTTCACCGGGGCTGGCCGGGGCCGCGCACGCGCTATCCAATAAGATTTTCCTGCGCTTCTGTGTCTTCTCCTTCATCATGAGCGCGGCGATGAGCCAGCTGGTTGTGTCCAGCTCCCTGTATTCCAAAGCCTATCTCGGCTTCTCCGAGCGGGAGATAGGCCTGCTGTTCTCCATCAACGGCCTGATGGTGGTGGTGTTCCAGTATTTCGTGACCGAGTTGCTGGGGCGGCGACGTATCACCACTGGGCTGGCGGCGGGCGCGCTGTGCTACGCCGCGGGCTACCTGTGCTTCGGCTACGCGCCCTCCTTCTTCTACGCCGCGGCGGCCATAGTGGTGGTGACTTTCGGCGAGATAGCGGTGTCGCCTGGCATGCAGGCGCTGGGCGCCAACATGGCCCCGAAGGCCGAGAAGGGCCGCTACCTGGGCCTGCAGGGACTTTTTCAGCAGGTGGGCAGTTCCGCCGGCATCCTGATAGGTTCCAACGCCATCGGCTTCATCAGCCCGGTTTTTCAGCAGGGCCCCTGGTTCATCATCGCGGCGCTGGCAATAACTTCCTGCTTTGGCTTCCTGGGCCTGGGCCGCCGCCTCACCGCCGACCAGGACGGCCTGCGCTCCTCCCCGCCTCCCCCCGCCCCCGAACAAGCCACCGAACCCGCCTAGGGGACGCTGCTTCCTATCTTCCTAACCATTTATGGCGCGGGGTCCGCTTTTTTTCAAAATAAAGCCACCTGCCTTCCCTAGCGGCTTCATTAGGAAGATAGGAAGCAGCGTCCCCTAATTTTGTTTAATCTTATCGGGCTATCTTATGATCAAATACAGTGATGATTTGAAGGGTATTACGGCTCGGAAGCTGGGCGGGTTCTTTGTCGGCTGGCCGAATCCTCCAAAGCCGGCTGCTCATCTTAAACTGCTCAGGGGCAGCGACCTGACGGTTCTGGCCGTGGACGGGGGCAGGGTGGTCGGGTTCATTACGGCCATTACCGACGGGGTGCTGGCGGCCTATATCCCTTTCCTGGAAGTGCTGCCGGAGTACCAGGGCCGCGGCATAGGCGGGCAACTGGTCAAGCGCATGCTGCGAAAGTTGGGCAAAGCCTATATGGTGGATCTGCTCTGTGACAAGGAACTGCAGCAGTTCTATAAACGGTTCAAGATGTTCCCCGCCACCGGCATGATGCTGCGCAACCGCCGCAGCCAGTGCGGCGCGAATATCCTCCCCAAAAAATTGGGTGCTGTCCCTTAGCTCCATAAATTGCGATATAATTTAACCTATGGGAAAATTGGTTTGGGTTGCCTTGGCGGGTGTTACGTTGTTGAATTATGTAATTAAAAAATCGCTAGATGATGGTGGCACACTCACACAGAGGGTGAAGTCACCGAACTTTAGAGAAATACTTTGGGCTTTTATCAGTCCAACGTTTATTTTTGTTGCCTGGTTTATATCTGCCACACAGATTCATTGGGGAAGTGGCGACTGGGCTACTCCGGCAATCCTGTTTTCAGTTGCCTGGGTCGTAATTACCAAGTATCTGCTGAAAAAAAGTATTCCTGAAACGATTGTTCTTATCGCTTACTCTTGCGCAACATTGCTTGTGGCTATAATAACTGGTGTGATGATTGCTGATTTTTTTATGTGAAGTGGTGGGGCGGGTATGATTTATAACCCGTTTGGCGACTTTGCCTGATAAATAAGAACCCCGGGGGAGGCCCCGGGGTTCTTAATATTGCCTTCGCCGATTAGTACATGTCGGCGCCGGGGGGCATGCCGCCGGGCATACCCGACATGGCGGGCTGCTTCTTCTCGGGCATGTCGGCCACGAGGCAGTCCGTGTTCAGCAGGGTGCTGGCGATGGAGGCGGCGTTCTCGAGGGCCGTGCGGGTTACTTTGCACGGGTCCACGATGCCGGCCTTCAGCATGTCGACGTATTCCAGGGTGTCGGCGTCGAAGCCGATGTCCGTGGCGGAGTTCATGATCTTGTCCACCACTATGGAGCCGTCGGCGCCCGCGTTCTCGGCGATGATGCGCAGCGGGGCGTAGATGGCGCGGCGCACTATGTTCACGCCGGTCTTCTCGTCCTCGTGGTCGGTCTTCACCTTGTCGAGCACCTTGGAGGCGCGGATAAGGGCCACGCCGCCGCCGGGCAGCAGGCCTTCCTGCACGCCGGCCTTGGTGGCGTTCTTGGCGTCTTCGATCTTGGACTTCTTGGCCTTCATCTCGGTCTCGGTGGCCGCGCCCACGCGGATCACGGCTACGCCGCCGGACAGCTTGGCCAGGCGCTCTTCCAGCTTTTCCTTGTCGTAGTCGCTGGTGGAGTCCTCCATCTGCTTGCGGATCTGGGAGGTGCGCTTCTTGATCTCGTTCTTGTCGCCGCCGCCGTCGACGATGGTGGTGTTCTCCTTGTCGATGACGATGCGCTTGGCGTGGCCGAGCTGCTTGATGTCGGTCTTGTCGAGCTTCATGCCGCGCTCTTCGCTGATGACTTCGCCGCCGGTGAGGATGGCGATGTCTTCCAGCATTTCCTTGCGGCGGTCGCCGAAGCCGGGGGCCTTAACGGCCGCGCCCTTGAGGGTGCCGCGCAGCTTGTTGACCACCAGGGTGGCCAGGGCTTCGCCTTCCAGGTCCTCGGCGAGGATCAGGAACTGCTTGCCGGTCTGCACGATCTTCTCGAGCACGGGCAGCAGGTCGCTCATGGCGGAGATCTTCTTGTCGGTGATCAGGACGACGGCGTCCTCGAGCACGCACTCCATCCGCTCGGAGTCGGTGACGAAGTAAGGGGACACGTAGCCGCGGTCGAACTGCATACCCTCGACGACGTCCAGCTCGGTCTTGGAGGACTTGCCCTCTTCGACGGTGATCACGCCCTCGTGGCCCACTTTCTCCATCGCGTTGGCGATGAGCTCTCCGACCTCGCGGTCGTTGGCGGAGATGGTGGCGATCTGGGTCTTCTCTTCCTTGGTCTTCACGGGCTTGGCCATTTTCTTCAGCTCTTCAACCAGGGCGGTGACGGCCTTGTCTATGCCCTTCTTGATGTAGGTGGAGTTGGCGCCGGCGGTGATGTTCTTGAGGCCCTCGGTGTAGATGGCCTGGGTGAGCACGGTGGCGGTGGTGGTGCCGTCGCCCGCGACGTCGTTGGTCTTGGAGGCGGCTTCGCGCACCAGCTGCGCGCCCATATCCTCGAAATGATCTTCGAGCTCGATCTCTTTGGCGATGGTCACGCCGTCGTCGATGATGGTCGGGGAGCCGAACTTCTTGGAGAGGATGACGGCGCGGCCTTTCGGGCCGAGGGTCACCTTCACCGCGTTGGCCAGCTTGTCCACGCCGGCCTTTATGCGCATCCTGCCTTCTTCGGAATAAATTATCTGTTTAGCCATGTTCTTTGTCCTTCCTTATATATTACTTTACGATGCCGAGGACGTCTTCCTCGCGCATGATGAGGTATTCCTCATCGTTAAGCTTTATCTCGGTGCCGGAGTATTTCCCGTACAGCACGATGTCGCCGGTCTTTATTTCCATGGCGATCAGCTTGCCTTCGGGGGTGAGTCTGCCTTTGCCCACGGCCACGACTTCGCCTTCCTGGGGCTTCTCTTTGGCGGAATCGGGGATGATGATGCCGCTCTTCTTGATCTCCTTGGGTTCGACGGCTTTCACTATGAGCCTGTCGCCAAGGGGCTGTATCTTTATTTTGGTAGCTGTGTCTGACATGTTACTTCCCTCCTGTTTGTTCTTTAATCTTTCCCCGCCTTGCGCGGGCTTTCAAATTTAGCAGTTGCTGGCTACAAGTGCTATTTTACAAAATATCGGGGTGGTGTCAATAGCACTCATGTGTTCCGACTGCTAAAAAAGAAAAAGCCGCCGGTGAGGGCGGCTTTCTCCCGGGCGCCGGGCGCTACTTCTTTATGAAGAAGCGGAACCGGGTGGCCCCGACCTCTATCACGTCGTCGTCCTTGAGCATCACCTTCTCGTTGAGGGCGTTGCCGTTGTATTTGGAGTAGCCTTCCTTTATGGGGTTGAGGTAGTAGCCTTCCGGGCGCAGCGTGATCACCACGGCCAGCTCCGGCCCGCCGCCGAACAGCCCCCCCGCCTTGTAAGGGATGGCGGCCTGCGCCGACTTGCCGATATAGGTGGACAGGGCCGTCAGCTCGAAATCCTTGCGGGCGTCGGCGGGGTTCTCCAGCACTTCCAGCGCGCCCTGCGGCGGCTTGCCGCGCTGCGGGGGCAACGTCTGCTCGGCCTTGACGGCGGCGGCGGGAGCGCTGTCCTCGGTGAAGACCAGCGAGTATTTGACCAGCGTGATGATATCTCCCGGCTTCAGGCCGGACTTGAGCGTCTTCTTGCCGTTGACGAAGGTGCCGTTGGTGGAGTTCAGGTCCTCCACGAACCAGGTGCCGCCGGACTCGTACATCTTGCAGTGGTGGCCCGAGACGGCCGCGTTGTCGAGCACGATATCGTTATCCGGCTTGCGCCCCATGGAGAAGGCCGGTTTGTCCAGCTTTATCTCCCTGATGAAGGCGGCTTCAAATTTAAGCATCAGTTTAGGCATATTATTTCCTGAACATGTCCTTTAAGTTTTCTTTAAAAGTCTTCTTGCCGACGGTACCGATAACTACCGTGATATTGTCGGGGCCGCCGGCGGCGTTGGCCGCGGCCACCAGTTCGGCGCAGGCCTTGGCGTCGTCGGGCTGGGCCGCGACCATCTGCTGTATCCTGGGCTCCTTGACGGCCTTGAAGAGCCCGTCGCTGCAGAAGAGCAGCCGGTCGCCGGGTTCCAGGGCGGTTTCCACCAGGTCCACGGCGGGAGCTTTCTGCGTGCCGAGGGCGCGCGTCAGAATGTTCTGCAGCGGGGAGACGTCCGCCTGCTCGCGGGTGAGCAGGCCCTTCTTCACGTGCTCCATCACCAGCGAGTGGTCCTCGGTCAACTGCTGCATCGCGGCGCCGCGCAGCAGGTAGATGCGGGAATCGCCGATGTGGGCGATGCAGAGCTTGTCCTTGTTGAGCAGGGCCGCGCTCAGCGTGGTGCCCATGCCCTTGTTGTCGGGCCCGGCGCTGCCGGCCTCGTAGATCACGGAGTTGGCCAGCTGCACGGCGAAGCCCAGCTGGTTGGCCTCTAGCGAGACCTTGTCGTTGTACTGGGCGGGCTTCATCCCGGTCAGCCGCATGGACTCGTACTTGTCGCGGGTCACCTTGACCGCCAGGGAGCTCGCCACCTCGCCGGAGTTATGGCCCCCCATGCCGTCGGCTACGAGGGCCAGTTCCAGGTCGGGGGCCAGCAGGTAGCTGTCCTCGTTGTTCTTGCGCACCTTGCCCACGTCGGAGGCCGCCGCGAATTCTATTTTAAGGCTCATTTTTTATCCTCTTCGGGGAAGATTACCGGCAGGCTGCTGTCGAAGTCGTCGCCGGCAGGCTTGGGCGCCGGTCTGGGCGCGGGGGCCGGGGCGGGCTTGGGTGCGGGCGCCGCAGCCGGCGCGGGCTGGGCCGCGGGAGCGGGCTTGGGCGCGGCCTGCGGGGGCGCGCTCATGCTGCCGTCCCGGGGGGCCAGTTCCAGGCCGGGCTGCGCGGCGGCGGGCTGGGCCGGTTTAGGCGCCGGAGCTGGGACCGGCTTGGGCGCCGCGGCGGCCGCGGGCCTGGGCGCGGGGGCCGGGGCGGGTTTGGGCGCCGGGGCCAGCGTCGGGGCGGGCTGGGCCGCGGGGGCCGGCGCAGGGGCGCCGTTATCTATCTTCGGCGGGCGGCCGGCCAGCACGTCCCTGAGGGCGGCGGCCATATCCATGCCGGTCTGGAAGCGTTCCTCGGGCTTCTTCTTGAGGGCCTTGTCTATCACGGCGAGTATGCCGGGCGGCAGGTCCTTGCGTATCACCATCGGGTCGGGGTAGGGGTCGCTGGTGATCTGGAACAGCAGCGTGCCGATGGATTCCCCTCCCTTCCACGGGCGCTCGCCGGTGAGCATCTCGTAAAGGGTGACGCCCAGCGAGAACAGGTCGGCGCGGCCGTCCACTTTCTTGCCGGCGATCTGCTCGGGACTCATGTAGTACGGCGTGCCCAGCACGGTGCCGGTAGCCGTCTTGGAGGATTCGGTGATGCGGGCTATGCCGAAGTCGCAGACGCGCAGCGAGCCGTCGTCGAGCAGCATGATGTTGGCGGGCTTGATGTCGCGGTGCACGATCCCGCTCTTGTGCGCGTAGCCCAGGGCGTCGGCGGCCAGAGCCACGTACTCCAGCACCTTTTCCACCGGCAGCAGCTTGTCCTTGGCCGTCCATTTCTTCAGGTCGTCGCCCTTGAGCAGCTCCATCGCTATGTAGGCGATGTCCTGCTCCTCGCCGGCGTCGAAGATCTTCACGATGTTGGGGTGCTGCAGGTTGCCCGCGGCCTGCGCCTCGCGGAAGAACCGGTCCTTGAGGTCCTTCATCGCTTTCTCCTCGAGACCTTCCTCGAAGCGCATGGTCTTGATGGCCACCGAGCGGTTTATCTTGGGGTCCACGCCGAGGTAGACTATGCCCATGGCGCCCTTGCCCAGTTCCTTCTTTATCTCATAGCGGCCCAGCATCGGGGTAGCGGAGGAGCCGGCCATCATCATGGTGGCCTCGGCGCCGCCGCCCTTGCCGCCCACGCCGCCGAACACGGCGCCGTCGGCCGCCTTCTTGAGCACGTCGATCTTGCCCTTGATGTCCTTGAACTCCGGGTCCTTGCCGGAGATGTGCTCGTAGACCGCCACGGCCTTGTTGTACTGCCGCTTGCGCTCGAAGTCCAGCGCCAGGTTATAGAGCGTGTCCTTCATATTGTCGTCTAGCGGGCACAGGCGGAACTTCTCGAAAGCGAGGTCCAGCATGCCCTGGCCCTGGAAGGACAGGCCCAGCATCTTGTTGGTCTCGATCTGCGAGACTTCGATGAGTTCCTTCTTCTTCTCGGTCAGGAAGAAGCGCTTGCTGATGACGAACACGTAGCCGGCCACCAGCACCAGCGACGGGTACATGATCTTGAGCCAGAGGCCCTTGGAGGTGAACAGGAAGACGCCCGATCCCACCAGCGCGGCGAACAGGATGCCCGCCAGCACGGCGCCGGAGCCGGCCTTGAGCCGCGGCAGCAGGAAGGCCGTGAACAGGCCGGACAGGAGGATCAGGCCCAGCTCGGTGGGGCCCGCCCATTCGGGCCGGGACACGAAGCGGCCCGAGAGGATGTTGTCCGCCACGGTGGCGGTAAAGTCCACGGCGGACATGGCGCTGTCCGTCGGGGTGACGTAGAGGCTGCCCACGCCCTGCGCCGTGAGGCCGATGAGGACGATCTTGTCCTTGAAGGCCTCGGGCACTATCTTGCCGTTCATCACGTCGTAGAAGGAGTAATACTTGAAGGCCTTGCTCTTGTTGAAGGCCAGCAGCGCCGAGGAGGAGCCGTCGAGCGGCATGCGGCTCTTGCCGAACAGGGCTTCGGAGCCGGGGGCCAGGACCACCTTGTCCGGGGCCAGGCCCAGGCGGACGCGCACGATCTCGGCCGCGAAGGACGGGTAGAAGTTCTGGCCGTACGGGATGTAGGGGTACTCGCGGCGCACCGCGCCGTCGATCTCGCTGAAAACGTTCACGTGGCCCGCGCCGGCCGCCGAAGAGGCCAGCACGTCTATCGGGGCCGTTATGCCGGAGGCTTCCACGGCCGCGCCTTCCATTACGGCCGCGTGCGAGATGGAGGGCGCCAGCAGTTTCATCCAGTCGGGCTCGGGCTTGGGCTTGGAGACGGGCATGCCGGTGTCGAAGTAGAGCGGCAGCACCACGTTGCCGGCCGCGGTAATGGCCTCGGCCAGCTTGGCGTCGTTATCCATCTCGCGCTTGGCCAGGTCCACGGCTTTCAGGAATTCGGAGTCCTTGCCGGTCTCGCGGATCTTTTTAGCGGCCAGGAGTTCCGAATACTTGGCCTTGAGCTGGTCGGCTATCTGCGTGCCGCCGTTCTTCTCGGGCTCGGAGAACAGGATATTGAGGCCGATGACGGAGGGCTTGGCCGGCTCGGAGGAGAGCCAGACCAGCATGTCCGCTATCCTGGAGCGCGACCAGGGCCAGCGGCCTATCTTGGAGATGCTGTCGTCGTTGATCTCGATGACGGCGATATCCCCCCTGTCCGGGGCGGCGGCGCTCAGGCGGGCGCGGAAGTCGTAGAACTTCAGCTCCGCCGACTCCAGGCCGGTCCCGGTGAAATAGAAGAACAGGGCTGCCAGCGTCAGCGCCGTGCCCCAGAGTATGTCGGAAAAAATGAATTTGCGCACTTACGGTTCTCCTTTAGTACAGGTCCCGCTCCCTGATGGATTGCGCCAGTTCCTCGAGGAAGCAGGCGTTGGCCATCAGGGCCAGGAAGAAAGCTATGAAGATGATGCCGGCCGAGCCGGCCAGCGTGCCGCTGATACGGGCGCCCAGCGCCGCGTAGTATTCCATGCGGGCCTGGTTGCGCAGTTTTCCCCGCACCGGCGGGTGCACTACCGCGGGCCTGTCCGGGGGCTTGACCTCCAGCGGGCGGCCTTCCTCGTCGTAGAGCACCTCGGACTGCGCGGCCATCAGGGCCTGCTGGTACTGCTGCTGGATGGCGGCGTTGGCCCGGCGGGCGGCCTCGGCTTCCACGCGCTCCTTGCGGTCCGTTATCATTTCCACCTGCGGGTTCGTGAACATCGCGAACATGGCCAGGTTGGCCACGAGGAAAAGGGACTGCGGGTTGAAGAACAGCGAGAAAGTTTTCTGCGTCAGCGCGGCGGCCAGCCCCAGCAGGGCCAGCGCCCCGCCCACGGCCAGCCACAGTTTTTCCGGGGTCACTTCGGCGCCCGCCTTGAAATAGGCGTAGGTAAGGGCCAGGCCCAGCAGGTAGGCCGCCACGGCGAAGGCCTTGAGGCCCCAGCCTTTGAAGACGGCCTTGGAGGCCGCGAGGTACAGGAACAGCGCGTAGACGATAAGGTTCGCCGAGGCGAACATGTTCTCCAGCCCCAGCCTTACGGCCAGGAAGGCTTTGGCTACCGTGTCGGTGCCGTGCGGGGCCGGGATATAGGCGCCGCCGGCGTAGGCCGCGGCCGCGGCGGCCGCCGCGAACAGGGCGTAAACCGGAGTGAATTTATAGGGCTTCTGCCACAGCGCCCAAAGGTAAAGCCCGGCGCCGGCGAGGGCCAGCAGGCCGGCCGTGCCCGGGTTAGAGGTGAAAGGGGCGGCGAGACTGCCCGAGGTGCCGCCGGAGGCGCCGGCCAGCACGAAGCAGCCGGTGCCGGCCATCGTCAGCGCCAGGTGCACGCCGGCCTTGAGGCCGTTATGCAGGGCGGCCAGCTGCAGCGCCGGCCTGGCGGCGGCGGGTCCGGGGTGGACCCGGGGCGGCTCGGCGGCGGGGCGGGTCTGGGAATCCCAGGGCTGCGGCGCGGCGGGCGGAGGCGGCGGCGCGGGCTGGTGCGGCTGCGAGCTTTCCAGCGAAGCCACCGGCGCGGCGGCGCTGGCGTTCATCCTGGCCGTTACGTCGGGCATGTCGAAAGTGGATTCGGCGGACACCCGTACCTCGTTGCCGTTGTCCGAGGCGTGCTTGGCGAATTCTTCTATGACCTCGCCGGCGGTCTGGTAGCGCTCCTCCGGCTTCTTGCGCATCAGGCGCTCTATCACGCGCGAGGCCCAGAGCGGGACGTCCGGATTTATCATGATCACGTTCGGCACTGGCTCGCCGATGTGCTTGTGGATGACCTCTATGGAAGATTTTCCGTCGAAGGGGTACTTGCCGGTGAGGATGTAGAAGTAGGTGGCACCGGCGGCGTACAGGTCGGCGCGGGCGTCCACCGTGCCGGCCAGGCCCTGCTCGGGCGACATGAAATAGGCCGTGCCCACCATTTCCCCCGCCATCGTCAGCTGCTTCTCCTCGGTGATGCTGCGCGCCAGGCCGAAGTCGGCGATGCGCGGCACGTTGTCCGTGCCTACCAGGATATTGGCCGGCTTGATGTCGCGGTGGATGACGGACTTGGAGTGGGCGTGGGACAGCCCCTGCAGCACGCCGGTCATGATCTCGGTGGCCGCCTTGACGGGCAGCGGCCCCGTCTCGTTGAGCATGTCCTGCAGGCTCTTGCCCTCCACGTAGGACATGATGATGAAGTAGGCGCCGTTCTCCTGACCGAAATTGTAGACGTGGACTATGTTGGGATGCTCCAGCTTGGCCGCGGAGCGGGCCTCGCGCAGGAAGAAATCTATATTGCGCTGCTCGCGCGCCAGCTCGGAGGCCAGCAGCTTGACGCAGACGAACTTGTCGAGCGCCTCATGGCGCGCCTTGTAGACCGAGCCCATGCCGCCCTGGCCCAGCTTGCTGACTATCTTGCAGCCCGCGAAAACCGCTCCTAAAAGATTGGGTTCAATTTCCATTGTCAGATGCGCCTGTCCTTTACAAAGATGCTCCCTTTCCTGTCCCCGAGGTCCTTGGCGTAGCGCTTAAGTTCCGCCGCGCTCTCCACTATCTTGGCGTAATGGCGCTGCGTGCGCGGGGCCACGATGGCCACCGTCAGCGTCATCAGCGGGAAATCCCGGGTCTGGTTCTTGCGGTCCATCGTGGTGATGTAGCCGCGGTCGCGGTCGGCCTCGCTGTAGAAGCCGGGGATGATCCTGTCGAACTCCTCGGTGATGGCCTTGGCCGCGGCCTCGGCGGCATCGGGGGCGGCCAGGTAGACGAAGTCGTCCCCGCCCACGTGCCCGACGAAATAGTCCTGGCCGGCCAGGGCCTTGGTTTTCTCCGCGAGCAGGCGGGCGATGCTCTTTATGACGTCGTCGCCCTTGGCGTAGCCGTAGACGTCGTTATAGGCCTTGAAATTGTCGGCGTCGACGTAGCAGAACGCGAACGGGATCTCCTCCGCGACGCGGCGCAGCACTTCCTCCTCTATGGCCGGGCTGCCGGGCAGGCGGGTAAGCGGGTTCAGCGCGGTGTCGGCGCTCTTGCGCTTGAGGATGCGGTTGATGCGGGCCCTGAGCTCGCGCACGTCGAAGGGTTTGGTGATGAAGTCGTCGGCGCCCAGCTCTATGGTGTTCACGCGGGCCTCCACCTCGGAGACGCCGCTGAGGATGACGATGGGGATGTCGCGGGTATCGGGGACCTCGCGGATGCGCTTGCACAGCGCGTAGCCGTCGATGCCCGGCATGCGCAGGTCCAGCAGGATCAAATCCGGCTTGTTGTCCTTGAGGAAAACCAGGACCTCCTCCCCGTGGTACAGGGTGGTGACGATGTAGTTGTATTTCTTCAGGACTGCGGAAATGAGCAGGCCCACGCTTGGGTCGTCATCCACCACCAGAATTTTTTTTCCCTGCAAGGTGTCCCCCGGTAAATTAGCTCGGCTAACTCTCTTCTAATTATAAAAGATAGTATATTTAAAAGCAAGAGAGCGGCCCCCCCCGGGCCGGGAGGGCCCGGAACGGTGTGTATTCAATGTTTCACTGGTCCGGGGTTGCCAAAAGTCAGGATTATGTTATAATATCAAAAAGGTTAAAAGTCGCAAAAATCACAACAGCGAGGATGCAACAATGAGACAGAAAATTTTTAGCACGTTCGAAGTGGCTAAGATGCTGGAACTCTCCCCTGGGACGGTGGCGAACTGGGTGGATGCCGGGCGCCTGAAGGCTTTTACCACCCTGGGCGGCCACAGGCGGATAAAGGCGGAGGATCTTAAATCTTTCCTGGAAGAGAACAAGATCCCAGTCCCGAAGGAACTGTCCGATCGTATGGATACGAATAAGAAGGTCCTCATCGTGGAAGACGACGTTCATTTCCTGAAAGTGATCGAGCGCTTCTTCAAGGTCTCCCGCAAGAACTGGGAGATCTTCTCCGCGGCCGACGGCTTCCAGGCCGGCTCGCTGGTGGGCAGCGAGAAGCCCGACGTCGTTATCCTCGACATCATGCTGCCGGACATCAACGGGTTCAAGGTCTGCGAGATCATCAAGGCCAGCGACAAGAAGACGCTGGTGATCGCCGTGACCGGCTACGACTCCGAGGATATCCGCAACAAGATCCTCGCGGCCGGCGCCGACGACTATTTTGTGAAGCCGCTCAAATTCGAGAAGCTGGTGGAGCGCATAGAGGCCTGGAGCGGGGCCTAGGAAGATCAGGGGTATGGGTTAGGGAGGCGCACCTCCCGGCCCCCGCTTCGAAAGGAGCGGGGGCTTTTATTTGCCGCCGGAGGGTCTGTAACTTGCGATACACTCGGTACTTGACAAAGGTCAGGCAGGGTGCTAGAATTAATTCGTCAGGGCTGCCTCCCTCACCCTACCCCCCAAAAGGCAGCCCTGCCTTTTTTTTATAATATAAACACATGACAGGACGCATCAAGGCGATACTCGCCGCCGGCGCGGCGGCCGCGCTGGCGCTGGCCGGGGCGTATTCCGCCCTGGAGCGCTCGTACGAAGCTGGCCGGGGCCGCCTGGACTGGCGCGACATCAGCGCCCTTTCCTCTTCGCGCGGCCCCCTCGCCGCCGCCGCGGCGGTCGAGCGCAGGCTGAAAGATCACCCCAACGACGCGCTGCTCCACTACTACCGCGCCAGGCTCTATTACGAGGAGGGCCGCGCTGAGGAGGCCCTTGGCGCCGCCGACCGGGCCATAAAGCTCGGCTACGCGCAGGAGATCTCTCACCTGCTCAAAGCCCTGACCTGGGGCCGCCTGCGGGGCGACTACGCGCGCCAGCGCGAACTGGCTTCAAAGGCGCTCTCCTACGACCCCACTTTCGACGAGGCTTATCTCGCGCGCGCCGAGGCCGGATACTCGCTGGGAGACGACGCGGCCTGCGCGGCCGACGCGGCCGCTTATTCCAGCCTGCGCCCGAAGGAGACCGACGGGCGCGAGCTCGCCATGCTGTGCCTGGAGCGGGCAGGCGACCTGCGCGGCGCCGAGGCCGAGGGCCTGAAGATAGTTAAACTGAAGCCGGACAGCCACGCCGCGTACTGGCGGCTGGGCCGGATTTACGCGGCCCTGGGCCAGCAGGGGCGCGCGCTGAAGAACTTCTCCGAAGCCATACGGCTCAACCCCGACCGGCCCGCCTATTATCTCGACCGGGCCGCCGCCTGCGCCGCGCTGGGCGACCGCCTTGGCGAGGCCCGCGACTACGCGGCGGCGCTGGAATGGAAGGCGCCGGCCGCCGACGCTGGTAATTACCGCCGGCTCGCCGCCGCGCTGCACAGCACGGGCGAGCTGGAGCGCGGGCTGCAGGCGGCCTCGGCCGCCGTGGAGCTGGAGCCAGAAAGCGCCGCCAACTACGAGATCCGCGGCCGGCTGCGCGCGGAGTACGGCGACCGCGACGGCGCGCGCCGCGACTTCCGGGCCGCCGCCGCGCTGGAGCCCGCGCGGGCGGAGGAACTGCTCCGCCTGGTCCCGGCCGGCGCTTCTAAAGAGCGCCAATAACTTATAAAATACAACCTGATGCAACACCCGGCCGCGCATAAAATCTCCCTCCCCGCCTGGCTGCCGCCGGCGCTGCTCGCGCTGGCGCTGGTGCCGCTGTATCTTTACTGCCTCCCCCCGGTGCTCCCCCCCTACCGCGACGCCGGGGAAATGGCCGGGGCCGCCTGGACGCTCGGCGTGGCGCATCAGCCCGGCTACCCGCTTTATATCATCTCTGCCAAGCTCTTCTCCCTGCTGCCGCTCGGCAACCCGGCCTGGCGCTTTAACCTTTTCTCGGCGCTGGCGGGGCTGGCCGGCGTTCTGGTTTTCTGGCGCGCGGCGGCCGCGCAGTTCTCGGGCTGGACCGCGCTGCCGGCCGCGCTGCTGCTCGGCCTCAACTTCACGCTGCGCACGGTCTCGTCCGTGCCGGAGATGTACGCGCTCAATTTCCTTTTCGCCGCGTCGGTGCTGCTCACGGCCTCGCTGCCGGGGCGGTCGGCGGTCTTCCTCTCCGCTTTCCTGCTGGGCCTTGGGATGGCCAACCGCATGGACCTGCTGCTGGCGGCGCCGGCGGTGCTGATCCTGCTCTGGCCCGCGCTGCGCGCCGGGGGCTGGCCGCTGTTCTTCAAGGCCGTCGGCTTCGCCCTTCTTGGTTTCTCCCTGTATCTCTTCCTGCCGCTGCGCAGCGCCGGCTGGCCATTGTTCGACTGGAGCCACCCCGCCGACCCCGCCACCTTCCTCGCCGTGATCACCCGCAAGAGCTACGGCTCCACGCTGGACCTGATCTCGCTGAACTACGCCCGGGGCGAGCTTTTTCTGCCGTCACTTAAGTATTACGCCGCGCACCTGTGGCAGAACTTCAGCCTGGCGCTGGCCCTGGCCGCGGCCGGGCTGTGGCTGGAATGGCGCAGCGACCGGCGCCGGCTGGCCGCCCTGGGCGCGCTGTTCCTCTTCTCCGGGCCCCTGTTCCTCTACATGGCCAACATGCCGCCCAACCCGCACGCGCTGGCCATCGTCGAGCCCTATTATCTGCTGCCCGATCTGGCCGTCGCGTTCTGGGCCGCCGCCGGGCTGTTCCACCTGCTCGCCCTGTTTCCCCGGGCCTTGCCGCCGCTGGCGCTGGCCGCTGCGGCCGCCGTCGGTCTGGTCTGGCACAACGGGGCCTACGCCTCCGACCGACGCTGGCTTTTCGCCGCCGAGGATTACGCCGCCGACGCGCTGCGCTCCGTTCCGCCGGGCGCGACGCTGGTGGCCAAGAAGGACGTGCAGCTTTTCTCGCTTTGGTACCTGCAGTCGGTAAAGGGCCTGCGCCCCGACGTCAGCGTGGTGGCGCAGGGGCTCTCCGGCGCGCCCTGGTACCGCGCGCTGCAGGGGCGCCATCAGCCGGGACTGAAACTCTACAACCTCAACGGCGGCGGCGCCGGCCAGTGGCGGGCCTTAGCCGCGGACAACCCCGGCGGCGTGTACGCCACGATGGACGCCGAGCTGCCGCGCGAGGTGCCGGCGCGGCCGCGCGGCCTGGTCAGCGAGCTGTACCCGGCGCGCGGTGCCGCCAGCGCTCCGACGTGGGAACTGTACGCGCTGCCCCGGCTGGACTGGCGCTACAGGGATTTCTTCGACCGGGACCTCGGCACTTCCTACGCGCAGGCGCTGCTGGCGGGCGCGGCGCGGCGCAGCGCCGACGGCGGCCTGGACCCCGCCTCGCTGCGGCAGCTGCGCCTGGCTTCCGTTCTCGACGCGGACCTGCCCGACGCGCCGCTGTACGAGGGCTTCTATTATTCCTCCAAGGGGGACTGGCGCGCGGCGGGGGGCTGCTTCCGCGCTTCCGCGGAGACCTACGAGCGCCTGCTGCTGCTGGGCGCCAAATACTACGCGCTGCCCCAGCTGCGCCGCGGCCTCGAAAACGCCAGCGCCTACGCCTGGCTGAATTACGGCGTGGCCGCCGAGAAGACCGGCGACCGCCGCGCCGCCGAGGAGGCCTACACGCTGGCGCTGCGGCGCAACCCCGGCCTGGCCGACGCGCATTACAACCTGGCCATACTCTACTGGAACCGGGACTGGGACCGGGTGCGCCGCGAGCTGACGGAAACGCTGCGCGTAAACCCCGCCCACCAGCAGGCTCGCCGTTATCTGGCGCAGCTCGGGGCAAGGTAAACAAGTTACCGTTCCCGGCAATTAAAAAAGACCGCCTCGGCGGTCTTTTTTATGGTCGGGCGAAGCCGGCGCTATTTAGGCAGGTAGTTGTAGCGGAACTGGAACATGCCCATCAGGTCCCAGCCGCCCTTGAAGGTGAGGTAGGAGAGCTCGAAGTTCAGCTTGAGCAGGGTGCCCAGGTGCAGGTTGATGAGCTTGGGCGACTGCGGCGCCCCCTGCGGCACCATGAGCTCGAGGCCTATCGGGGAATCCTTGGTAGGCAGCCAGACCAGGCCGGCGAACAGCATGCCGGTGGGGATGTTGACGGCGGAGGTGCTGTCCCGGCCGTTGCTGAGGTTTATGGCTTCCCTGGAGAGGAACTCGGAGAGGCTGTAGATGACCTTGGGCATGTCGCCGTCGGAGTAGCCGGCGTTCACCAGGAAGTTCGGGTGCAGGCGCTTGGTCAGCGCCACGTAGGCGTTGGCGTAGGTGTCGGTGTTCTTGGAATCTATCTTGGTCGTGACCGACGGGCTGTTGAGCGAGGGCTGGGCCGCGTCTCGGAATTTAAGTATGCCCTGCACGCCGGCGGCCATCGCCGGGCGCCATTTTCCCTCGGTCTGCACCTGCATCTTGGAGTCGGCCGAGAGCAGCCAGAGGCCGACGCGGTCCAGGTAGTTCTTCTTCTCTATCGTCCAGGCGTAGGAATTCTTGCCGTAAAGGCGGCCGATGTAATACGCCGCGTTGAAATCGAGGCCGAGGCCGATGGCGTTGCGGCCGCGCCCGCGGTAGGCGGTGGGCATCAGCACGATGCCGCTGAGCGGCACCCTGCCCTCGCCGTAGGCGGCGGGGCGGGAGGGTCCGGGCTTGGCCGGGCCGGGGGCGCCCATGCCGGGCAGGGCCGCGGCCGGTTCGGCCTGGGCCGGGGCCGCGGTGGAGGGCACGACGATGGGTTTGTCCTCTGGGGGCAGGACCACGTTCTGCTGCGCCCGGGCTAAACCGGGGGCGGCCAGGAAAAAAGTCAGGAGCAGTATCGCGGGTTTCATAAGAAGATAAAGGCCGCCAGCCTGGCGAGCAGGTTCGCTTCGGCGCCGGCCAGCACGTCGTCTATAATTATACCAAAACCCCCGCGGACCGAAGTCTCGAGCTGCTTGATCGGCCAGGGCTTGAGCGTGTCCAGGGCCCGGAAAAAAATGAAGGCCGCCGCCAGGTTGAAAGGCGTGCGGTCCAGGAAGAGCAGCGCCGTCCACAGGCCGATGAACTCGTCGATGACTATGCGTGGGTCGTCGTGCGTGCCGTAGAGGTCGGAGGCGCGGCCCGCGATCCAGACCGAGAAAGGCAGGAAGGCCAGGCAGAAAAAGGCGAAGTTCCTCCCCTCCGGCAGGAAGGGCACCAGCGCCATCGCCAGCAGCGAGCCCGCCATGCCGGAACCGGTGAATTTTTTGAAACCGGTGAGGCGGGCCGGCACATAGCTGACGAAGCCGCCGCTGGCCAGGAAGCGCACGGCGAAATTCGCGGCGGGCGACATCAGGGCTGCCGTCCCCGTTCGCTCCAGGACTTGTAGAGCAGGGCGCGGTGATTGTAGAGGTAGATGGCGCCGCTGATGAGGGTGAAGAAAGCGGTGACTACCGTCAGCCACCAGGAGATGGGTTTGGCCTGGCTGACGATCTCTGTCAGCGGCGCGGGGAGCCCGTGCTTCCTGGCCCAGACTATCAGCACCAGCAGCACCATGATCGTGAAGGCGGTGATGAGCTGTATCGTGGTCTTGATCTTGCCGGCGGCTTCGGCCTTCATCACGTCGCCGTGCAGGGCGGCCAGCACGCGCAGCGTGGAGATGGTCAGCTCGCGCAGCAGGATCAGGAACACCGCCCAGAGCGGGACGGACAGCTCCTTGATGGAGGCGAAGGCCAGGAAGACGGCCATCACCAGCAGCTTGTCGGCGAACGGGTCGGCGATGGCGCCGAAGGAGGTGGTGGTCTTGGTGCGGCGGGCTATCGCGCCGTCGATGCCGTCGGAGATGCTGGCGACGGTCAGCAGGAACAGGGCCGCGATCTCGGTCCAGAAGGTTTGAGAGAGTATCAGCGCGAAGATGGCCAGGCTCAGGCCCATCCGGCCCATGGTTATGCGGTTTGCCAGCGTCATTTTTTAGTTCTTGAACTCCAGGATCTCCGCGCCCTTGGGCGGAGAGAATTTAAACACGGCGGCGTCCGCCGGCCCGTTCTTTTCCACCGCCGTCAGGCGCGTCTTTATGACGGTGCCTTCCACCGAGAGTTCCGCGCCGAGCGGGAAATAGTCGGTGGCCGATAGGGTGAGCGAGAGCGAATAGTCCTTGCCGGACCTGGGGACGAATTTTACGGTGACCGGGGCGCCGTCCTTCCCCCCGCTGACGGTGGCCGTGTTCTTTTCGGTCAGCGCGGCGTAATTGCCGAAATCCAGGATGCCGGAGAAGTTCTGGTCCTGCGTGCGGCGCCAGGCGTCCCAGGCGGCGCGCACCACCTGGTTGTCCTCGGGCTTGTAGATCCAGATGTCCTTCTTGTCGGTCACTACGATCTGCCTGGAGGGCTTTATATGCTCGATGCGCAGCAAATTGGGGCGGGAGTAGTTCAGTGTGCCTTCTATGGTCTGCTTCAGGCCCGCTTCCGTGAAATTCAGCTCCTGCGTGAAATCCGCCTTGAGGGTCTGCAGGGCGGCGTCCCAGGCCTTGAGCTTCTCGAGCACGGGGGCGGCGGGGTCTTCCGCCTTCTCCCCGGCCGGCTTGGCGGCGGTCTTCGCCGGGGCCGCCTTGGCGGGCGCGGCTTTCTTGGTCTCGGCCGCCGGCTTAGCGGCGGGTTTCTGCTGTGCCATCGCGCCCTGAGCAAAAGCAAGGAGCAATACTGCCGTTATCAGCTTATTCATTTCTGGTGAACTCCTTTTCCAGCGGCTCGTTATCGATCTCCGGCTGCGGCTGCGGGCCCGCGGCGGCGGAAGCGAGATGGGACTCTATCTTGTCGAAATAGATCTCCCAGCGGTTCGAGCCTTCCGGCTTGTGAATGAAGTTGTTCATCTCAAGTATGCTCAGAATGTTGGTGGCCCGGGCCGAGGAGCCGAAGTGGGCCTTCAGCAGGTCCTGCGAGACGCGACGGCGCTCCATGACCAGGCGCAGCGCGGCTATCATCTCTTCGGAGGAGCTGCCCTTGCCCGTACCGGCGGCGTCCTCGTCCTCGGTGAGCGGCATGTAGTTGGGCCTGGCCTGGGCCTTGGTATAGTCGGCCACGCGGCGGATCTCGTCCTCGCTGACGTAGGCGCCCTGGATGCGCGAAGGCTTCTGGGCGTCGATCGCGAGATACAGCAGGTCGCCGCGGCCTATCAGGGCCTCGGCGCCGGGGCAGTCCAGGATGACGCGGGAATCGGTCTTGGAGGCTACCTGCAGCGCCACGCGCGACGGCAGGTTGGCCTTGATGACGCCGGTGATGACGTCCACCGACGGGCGCTGCGTGGCCAGCACCAGGTGGATGCCGACGGCGCGGGCCATCTGGGCCAGGCGCTGGATGGCGTCCTCCACCACGTTGCGGGTCTGCAGCATCAGGTCGGCCAGCTCGTCGATGACGACGATGATGTAGTATTCCTGGGGCTCGCCGTTCTCGAGGGCCCACTTGTTATAGGAAGCGATGTTCTTGACGCGCGCCTTCTCGAATTTCTTGTAACGCTTCATCATCACGCGGGTCAGCGCCACCAGGGACTTGGCCGCGTCCTTGGGATCGGTGATGACCGAGACGCGGTCCGGCGTCTCCTTGGGGTCGTATAGATAAGGGATGTCCTCGTAGAAGGTGAGCTCGAGGCGCTTGGGGTCGATGAAGAGGAACTTGACCTCGTCGGGCTTGTTGCGGAACATCAGCGACAGGATCAGCGACTGCATGAACACGCTCTTGCCGCTGGCGGTGGCGCCGGCGACCAGCAGGTGCGGCATGGTCTCGAGGTTGGCCACGGCCACGGCGCCCTCGGCGTAGCGGCCCAGCGCGAAAGTGAGCGGGGCGCGGGCCTCGTTGAACTGCGAACTTTCTATCAGCTCGCGCAGCGAGACCTTGGCGCGCTTGTTGTTGGGGATCTCGAAGCCGATGGCGGATTTGCCGGGAATGGGCGCGATCACGCGGATGGCGCCGGCGGACTTCATGGCCAGCGCGACGTCGTTGCAGAGCGACACGATGGAGCTGATCTTGACGCCGGGGGCAGGCGTTACCTCGTAGCGGGTGACGACGGGGCCGGGGTAGACGCCGGAGACGTGCACCTCGATGTTGAAACTCTTGAAGGTGGTCTCCAGCTGCAGGCGGGCGGAGTTGATCTCGTCCTCGGCGGGGCCTATCAGGCCGTCCTGCTTGGCGGGCGGGTCCAGCAGGTCGGCGCCGGGCAGCTTGAAATTCTTGAAATAGGGGTCGGCCAGCTTTTCTTTGGAGGGGTCCGCCTTGGCCTCGGCGGCCGGCTTCGGGGCCGGGGCGGCGGCCTTCTGCGGCGCCGCTTCCTGGGCGCGGACTATCTTCATCTCGGGCCTGGGCGCGGGTTCGGGGGCGGGTTTGGGTTCCTGCGCCCTGATCACGGGCGCCGCCTCGGGGATGGGCTTGGCCTCGTAGGCCGGCGTGCCGGCCTGCTCCTTCTCCGCTATCACCTTCAGCTTGGCGTTGAGCTCCCGGCGGGCGGAAAGCCAGTTGCGGTAGTCGTCCACCGCGGCGGCGCTGACGGTCTTGAGCAGCTTGCGCCACGAGATCTTGAAGAGCAGCTGCAGGCCGGCGAAGAAGATCACCGCCGCTATCAGCCCGGCCCCCAGCTCGCCGAACATCCGGAACAGCACCTGGTGCAGGAAATAGCCCAGCCAGCCGCCGGCGGCCTGCCAGCCGTGGAAAGTGGTGTTGCGCAGCAGCTCCAGGAGCGCGGACATGGAGCCCAGCATCATCAGCGTGCCGGCCGTCAGGGTGAGCACGCCCTTATGGGGTTTGTTGAGGTTGATCAGCAGCGCTACCAGGCCGTAGAGGAAAACGAACGGGAACAGGTAGGCCGTGTTGCCGAGGAAATCGGTAAGGGCCGCGGAGACGGTATCGCCGACTATGCCGTGCGCTTTGGAACTGAGCAGTACCCAGATGAGCCATATATTAAAGGAAAAGGCCCCCAGCCAGTACAGGACATGGGAGAGTGCTGAGGACTTTTTTTTCCCCTGGGCGGAGGCTCTGTTCTTTGCTGGGTCGCGCATGGTAGGCGCGCGCGCCTGGCGGCGCGCGCTATTTCCCGGTCAGTACTACCCTGAAGTTGAGTTCCTTGGGGTAAAGTTCCACCTTTCCCTGCGCCGCCAGCCAGCCGAGGGCCAGGTACAGCGAAGAACTGGAAAGGTGGAGCTTCAGCTTTAAGTCCCAGGACGAGGCGTCGCCGCCGGAGGCCTTGACCGCTTCAAGGAGATTCTCGGCGGTCTGCGCCAGCGTGTCGGTGAACTTGGCGGCGTCCTGCATGTTACCTCTTAACGGCGAACAGGTCGCCGTTGGGTTCCACGGGCTTGCCGTTCTCCTGCACCACCTTCTCGATGACGCAGTTGAATTCGGCCTTGATCTCGTTGAAGACCTTCATGGCCTCGATGACACAGATGACCTGGCCTTCCTTGACGGCGTCCCCCTCCCTGACGTAGGGCGGGCTGGACGGGCTGGGCGCGCGGTAGAAGATGCCGGACATGGGCGCCTTGATGGTCTCGCCGGCGTGCGCCGCGGGGGCCTGGGCCCTGGGGGCGGATTTGCCGGCCGGGGCCGCGCCCGCGGCCGGGGCGAAAACGGGGATCTGGTGCACGGCGTTATTGTGTTTGCGCACCAGCTTTACGTAGGTATTGTCTTTGGAAAATTCGATGACCTCCAGCTTGTTGGAGTTCATGAACTGGTAGAACTTCTGCACCTGTTCGAAAGCGGTTTCCTGGGGTTTTGCGGTTTTTTTCATGTTGAACCTCCGGAGATATCCCGGCCCCCGCGCAAGCGCGGGGGCCGGATACATTCTTACTTCTTTAAGGCGTCCTGCAGGAGCACGCGGCGGGACAGGCGGTACTTACCGTTGTTCACTTCCACGCACTTCACTTCCACTTCCTGGCCCATCTTGAGCACGTCTTCCACGCGGTTGACCCGCTTGGTGTCGATCTCGGAGATGTGCAGCAGGCCTTCCTTGCCGGGCAGCACTTCGACGAAAGCGCCGAAGTCCACTATGGAGACGACGTGGCCCTTGTAGATCTTGCCCACTTCGACGTCCATGGAGAACTGCTCCACGAAGAGTTTCGCGGCGTCCAGGCTGGCTTTGTCGCAGCTGGAGATAAACACTGAACCATCGTCCTCTACGGCGATCTCGGCGCCCGTGCGCTCCTGGATGCCGCGGATGTTCTTGCCGCCGGGCCCGATGAAGGCGCCGATCTTGTCGCGGGGGATCATCAGCTTGACGATGCGCGGCGCGAACTCGGAGATGTCGGCGCGGGGCGCCGGCATGGCCTTTTCCATCAGGTCCAGGATGTGGTTGCGGCCGCGGGTGGCCTGCTCGATGGCCTGCTTCATGATGTCCATCGGGATGCCGGTCGCGAGCTTCACGTCCATCTGGAGCGCGGTCACGCCCTGGCGGGTGCCGGTGATCTTGAAGTCCATGTCGCCGTAATGGTCTTCCAGGCCCGCGATGTCCGAGAGGACCGCGAACTTGGCGCCGTCGGTGATCAGGCCCATCGCGATGCCGGAGCAGGCGGCCTTAAGGGGCACGCCGGCGTCGAACATGGCGAGGGAGCCGCCGCAGACGGTGGCCATCGACGAGGAGCCGTTGGACTCCAGGATGTCGGACACCAGGCGGATGGTATAAGGGAACACTTCTTCGCTGGGGAGCAGCGGCAGCAGCGCGCGCTTGGCGAGGTGGCCATGGCCTATTTCGCGGCGGCCGGGGCCCCTGTCAGGCTTCACTTCGCCCACCGAGTAGCTCGGGAAGTTGTAGTGCAGCATGAAGCGGTCGAAGGTTTTGCCTTCCAGCGCGTCGAGCATCTGCTTGTCGTCGGAGGTGCCGAGCGTGGCCGTCACGAGGGCCTGGGTCTGGCCGCGGGTGAACACGGCCGATCCGTGGGTGCGGGGCAGGAAGCCGGGGTCGATGTTGATCTCGCGGATCTCGTCGGTCTTGCGGCCGTCGGTGCGGATCATCGTGCTCAGCGTGATGCGGCGCCAGACGGTGTGGAGGACATCCTCGAACACGGTCTTGGCCTGGTAGGAGGCCGTGGCGTCCTCGGGGTACTTCTGCGTCATGGCGGTGTAGGCCTCGACGCGGATCTTCTCGAGAGCCTTCTCCATGGCGTGCTTCTCGGGCTTGGAGGAGAGGATCCTCTCGACCTCGGCCGTGACCATCGCTTCGACGGCGGCCTTCAGGTCGGCCTTGATCTCGGGGGTGGCGATAGGGGTTTTTGCCTTGCCCACCTGCTCCTTCATCTTGATCTGGAGCTGGCAGAGCTTCTCGAGCTCGGGCTTGGCGGTTTCCATCGCGGCGATGAGGTCGGAGTTGGGGAGCTCTTTGCAGCCGCCCTCGACCATCAGGATGCCGTTGAGCGTGCCGCAGATGACCATTTCCATCTCGGCGGTCTCGCGCTGCTCGTTGGTGGGGTTCATCACGAACTTGCCGTCGATCTTGCCCATGCGCAGGGCGGCCACGGGGCCGTTCCACGGGATGTCGGAGATCATCAGGGCCGCGGAGGCGGAGTTGATGGCGATCACGTCGGCGTCGTTGACGCCGTCGAAGGACATCACCATGTTTACCACCTGCGTCTCGGTGTTGAAATAATCCGGGAACAGGGGGCGCACGGCGCGGTCCGTCAGGCGGGAGGCCAGGACTTCCTTCTCGCGGGCTTTGCCCTCGCGCTTGAAGAAGCCGCCGGGGATCTTGCCGGCCGCGTAGGTGCGCTCTTTGTAGTCGCAGCTGAGCGGTACGAAAGAAGGCGGGGTGTCCTTGGGCTTGTTGGCCTGCTGCGCGGTGGAGAGCACCACGGTGTCTCCTATGCGGATGATCACGGCGCCGCCGGCCTGCTTGGCGATGGCTCCGGTCTCGAACGAAATGGACTTATCCCCCACCTGGGTTTCCAGGCGGAGCGGTTTAGGATAATTTGTCATTGGTTATTTCCTTAAGCCTAAAGCTTTGATGACCTTCTTGTACTCTTCCCGGTTGTTGGCTTCCAGGTAGGAAAGAAGGCGCTTGCGCTGCGAGACCAGCTTGGACAGGCCGCGCTTGCACGCGTTGTCCTTGGGGCTGGTTAAGCTGTGCTTCGAAAGATACTGTATGCGCTCGGTGACCAGCGCTATCTGCACCGAGGTTGAGCCGGTATCGTTGGGTTTAGGGGAGAATTTCTCCGCTATTTCTCTGATTTTGTTCTTGGTTAATGCCATTGTGTATACACTCTCTTTGTTCTAGGTTTAGTTCCTTTTGTCGTTTCTAATTATATTAATTACTTACCTCTCTAGTCAACGAAAAGCCCCCCTGTTGCGGGGGGCTCCTGCGCGAAAAAACCTTGTTTTTCCTCTATTTTACGTACCAGTACCTGCCAGAGAGGGTGCGCGATATCCGCAACTTGCCCCCCTCCTCCTTGAGTTCGTCGCAGACCGAGGCCTTTTCCTCATGCTTGAGGTTGCGCTTGAAGATGCGGCTGGTGATGACCGTGTCGTAGCAGGCCTGGTGGGTACCCCCCTGGCTGGTCACCTTTAACCCTGAAACCGAGAACTTTATCTCGTCATAGAGACGGAAGTTGGCGCGCAGGTTCTCCTCCAGGTCCGTGAGGGCGGTGTCTTCCCCGGCAGCGGTCCAGTCGGGCGAGAGCAGCGCCATCACCGCAGGCGCGTTGCGGGCCTCGTAGGCGGATTTGAACCTGTCATAGAAAGCCTGTACCTGAGCGCTCATGTCCTCGCCGGCCATTTTAAGCGTGATGTGGCCGTTGGAAGGCAGGGTCTGGGACTGCCTGCCGTCCGGGCCGCCTATCGCCTGCACTCCCACGTAATAGGTCTCGCCCTGGGCCGGTTCGAAAGAAAATTCGAAAGCCCCCCCGCTTACCGGGACCGTGTGCCCCGGTTCGGCGTGCGCGTAATCGCCGTTGAGCGAGACATAGACCTGGGCGTAGGCCGGCGCGTCGGGGTGAAGGGTGCCGCGCACCACGGCTTTCCCCCCGGGCAGGTCTCCCTTCTTCAACTGCAGGTCCCCGGCAAGCGGGCGCCCGGCTATGGTGACCTCCTGGAACGGCGTGTACTTGCGGAATTCCTTCACGGACAGGTCCCACTTTATCTTATCCGCGGCGCCGCAGACCTTCACTATCTGGGGAGACGGCTTCCACTTTTTGCCGCCGAAGAAATGGGCGGTGAAGTCCCGGTAGTCGAAGGCCGGGTCGGCTATGCTCTTGTTGCAGGCCTCCAGCGCTTTCTTCTCGTACTCCTCGGCCTTGCGTATTTTGGCTTCGTACGCTTTGAACTTCTCGTCGAAGATGGCGTAGGCCAGGCAGGCGTCCCCGGTGTTGACGGAATAGGCGTTGCAGTAGCCGATGAGATTGCCGCGCTTGGCGGACTCGGTGTTGATCTCGGCGTACAGGGTTCCCGTTTCAGCGGAGCGCACCCCGATCTTGGCGAGGGCGGCTTCCATCCCGGACTGGATGGCGGCGGCCCTGGCAGCCCGGCCCTCCAGGTCCAGGTCCTTGAGTTCCGCCAGCTTCTTGCGGAACTCCTCCAGCTTGGCGTTGTGCTCCGGCAGGGAAGCGTAGGCGGGCGTGTCGGCTATCTCCATGACGGTCTTGTAGCCGGAGCCGAAGGGCTTGGCCTCCTGCGGCTGGCCGGTCATGAACTGGCCGCGGGTGTTCTCGTCGAGGAGGATCAGCGCGCCCTGCAGGAAGTTCACCATGAACTCCTTCAGGTTGGCGTCGTAGTAATCCTCGAGGTTTTTCTGGCCGAGCTGCATGGGCCCCTTCGGGCCGGTCCAGACCGCCAGCTTCTTCATCTCCTCCCTGGCCGGGGTGAAGTCGGTTATGAATTTTTCATTGAGCGCGATGCTGCTGTTCCAGGCGGCCTGTTCCTTTCGCGCGAGCCCGCCGCGCGAGCGCCGCTTCTCTATGAAGGCCGGGGAGAGGGTGCAATATTCATCGTTCAGGGAGGCCCTGGCGGTTTCCATTTCCCTCACCTGGGTGGCGAACCGGTACTGCTCCACCCCGAAGCGGTCGGCCATGCCGGAGTTCTGCTGGAAGAGGGCGGCGTACTTCGCGGAGTTCGCGTTGTAGGTTTCTTCGAATTCCTTTATCGCTTTTTCATACTGGGTCGCCTTGTCCTGGGCCTGGCTTACCAGCGTCTCGTAGAGGGCGCCTCGGGCGGCCATGCCGTCGCGGTAGCGCTTCAGCTGCTCCAGGGGCGGATCTTTTTTCCCCTCCCAGCTGTACTTCGCCCAGTGGGAGTGCGCTTCGTCGGCGTTATCGTTCTCTACCGAGTCCATGACCCCGTCGGCTTTTTCTAGGCCCTGTCCCTGCGGCGTGGCGTAGAGCTCCGCTTTAAGCTTTTCCTTCAGGTCCGAGAGCGGGACGGCTTTCCAGCCGCCCATCGTGAGCGCCTCCAGGTCGGCCTTGAGCTTCATGGCGTAATCGTACAGGCGCTTGTCCACCGCGTCCTGGTCGGTGTAATGGGCCTGCAGGTTTTTGTTGCAGGCCTCTACCAGACCCTGCAGCCGCCTGCGTTCTTCCTGCCCGGCGTAAGACATGTTGCCCACGTGGGGTCCGGTGCAGGCGTCGTTCAGGCTGGCGGCCGCCGAGCGCAGCGCGTCGCGGACATTGGCGTATTCGGAGGCGGAGACGTTGTTGGTGAGCAGGCGGTCGGCGTTGAGGCCGTACTCGCGCAGGAGGGGCCCGTAGTCGGGCGCAGTATTGCCGGCGGCGGCCTGTTTCTTGGCGTCGCCCATGAGCGCGGTGGCCTTGTCCAGGTTCGGGTCGCCGGAAGGCGGGAGCCTCGCGGCGTCCTTGGCCGCGGCGGCTTTGTCTACCTCGGCCCACCATTTCTTCACAAGTTCGTTGTTGTAACCGGTGTCCTTAAGTGCGCGCTTGATGTTCGCGGTAGTGACAGGGGTGCCGGTGAGCTTGAGCATGGAGACTATGCCGTTCACTTTCAGCTCCGCATCCTTTTTTATCCAGTTTAGGCGCTTTATGGCCTTCTCCTTCGCCTCCGCGAGCTTTGCCGGCGCCTCCCGGCGGGCTATCTCGACGGCCAGGTGCTTGCGCGCCACCGCGTAAGCGGCTTTCATCTGGCGCAGGAAATCCGCCCGGTCCGCGTAAAAAATGCCGCGGTCCGCGCTTTCGGTATAGACGTAGTCCTGCTGGAAAGTGTTCCAAAGGGCGTCCATCTGCTCGGGGGTTTTGGCCTTGTCTATCACTTCGCGCTTGAAGACGGCCATGTTGGTCTCTTTGGCCCAGTCCTGGAAGTACTCCACTCCCGTATAGGCCGCGTCGTTCATCATCAGCAGCACCCCTACCGGGCCGGCGGCTTCCGGAACGAGGCGCTCAAGTATTTTAAGGGCGACGTCCTTGGGCAGGCCGGACGGGTCGTAATTGCCCAGCAGGTTCTCCACCGGCTTATCTGCTTTGCCCAGGTAGACGTAGGTGCAGAGCTCGGCCAGGTAGGCCTTGCTGGCGAGGTTGCCTATGTCCCCCTCTATCTTGTCCTTGATGACGTCCTTGATGGCGTCGGCTATCATGTCCGCCTGCGCGAAAACGCGCGGGCACAGGGTCAGTACCAGGAGCGCGGCCAGAAGTTTCTTTTTCATTTTTGTCTCCGGAAATTGGAAGGGACCGGCCGCCCGGTCCCTTCCGCGGTCCGCATCAGAACGCTTTAGTTTTTATGGTTATCGAGTAAGGGCCGCCGCCGGACCCCGAGAGGCTTGTTACCTCCACGGCGTAATAATCGGCGCCGTATTTGAGGCCATAGGTGCTGCCGGCCGTGAGCGTCGTCTGCTGGTTGACCGCGGCCGCCTGGGCGTCAGCCTGGGTGGCGGTGGAGACCGTCTTGCCGGGGATCGGCCCGATGAAGGCGCTGGTCGGCACGTCGTCCGCGGCTATATAAGGAATGCCCGGCATGAACAGGAGGTGGCCGCCGCAGTTCGGGGCCGTGGCGTCGCAATCCTCGAAAGTCTCCGTTTCTATGTTATAGCCGAAGCTCTGGTCCGGGTTCGTGTAGCTTTTTGTCACTACGAGCCCGGTGCTGAGATCCCCGGAGTCGTCGAGCACCAGGCCCTCGCCTCCGCCCAGAACCACGCCGGTCCCGACTTCGGGGTCCGACAGGCCGAACATCAGCGGCTGCTTCATGGTGTAGAGCGCGAGCTGGCCTTCGTTCATGTCGAAAACGAATTCGGTGGCGCCGCTGTCGGTGCTGGTGGTCCCGGTCTTGTTGACGAGGACCATGCGGTTGTAGGTCACCGAGACGAAGATGCGGCCCTGGGCCCCGGCTGCGACGTTGTTGAGGGTATAGCGCAGGTTTATCGCGCTGAGGGCGTCGAAGTCGCGCTTTACGGCCCGTTCGAGGATGGCCTTGTCGCCCGCGAAATTCTCCCCCACGTTGGCGAGGAACCTGGTCAGGTCCTCGCGGCTGTAGGCGGTGAACATTATGTCCAGGGTTTCCTTTACTTTGGCCTGGATGTTCTCGTCCGAGAGCGACAGTTCCTTGCGGGTCTCTTCCGGTTTGTTGGTCTTGCCGGCGGTGTCGGTAACCTCTACCAGCATTATATAGGTCTTCCCCTGCTCCGGCTTGAAGGCGTGCTCGAAAGTGCCGTTCTCCGCGAATTTCACGTCCGTCCAGGTGCCCTTATCGTCCAGGCTGATCCGCACCGAACCCACCGAGCTTTTCCCGACGGAAGCCTTGCCCGTTATCTTGATAAGGCCGTCGGCCCCCAGCGTCTCCTTGAAGACCTTTATCTTTGGGCCGGTTTCGTCGGCGGAGACCTTGTTCACGTAAAGGTATTTAAGGCCCACTTCGCCGCCGGACTTGCCGAAGATCCACCACTTGGCGTCGGCCGTGCCGGCCGAGATCAGTATTGCCGCTGCGATGATCAGTAGTTTTTTCATGTGTTTTTCCCCCGGGTCAGAACGAAGTGTTCAGGCCTATCGTAACGCTTTTCTCGCGGAAGTTGCGGTTGGTGGTGCTGAAGGAGTAGTCGTTGAAGCCGGCGCGCAGGAAGACGGTCGAGTCGTTGAGCTTCGCCAGCAGTTTGGGGCGCCAGTAAGTATTGAGGGCGGCGAAGAATTTGTCGGAGTCGTCCGTGCCGGCCGCCGATTTGCGCAGCATGTTCGCCCCGCAGCGCAGGTCGCCGGTCAGGTTGGTGTCCGGGGCTTCGAAGCCCAGGCCCAGGGAGTATTCATAGAGCTTGTCCGTCTCGTCGGACAGTTCGTCCTTCGAGTACCAGGTGCCGAGGTTCACGGAAGGTTTAAGCACTACGGATCTGACCTGGTGGCGGGAGTTGAGCGAGGTGTTGAAGTTCACTTCCTTCGCGTCGCGCACGGCGGTCTTGGTCCTGTAGAGGGTATAGCCCAGGTTGGTGTCGGAGTCCAGCCCGCCGAAGCGGTCGCGGTAATTGGCGTTCAGGTAATGGTCCGCCCCGCTGGAGCCGCCGCCGTACTTGCGGTCGAACTTGTAGGACAGGTCCGCGAAAGAATAGGGCCTGCCGGAGAAAGGCTTCTTTATTGCGGCGGAGAGTTCCGGCTTCCAGTTGTAGGTTGTGCCGGCGGTCTTGTCTCCATCGAGGTTGTTCCGGTACCAGAGCAGGCCGGAGGTGAAGGTTACCCGCTTGGTGTACTTGTAGCGCCAGCGGGCCTTTACCTTGCGGCGGTCCGGGCTGGCGGAGCCGAGGGCGGAGAAGAAATCCGGTTCCACGTTCTCGTACTCCACGGAGACGCGGCTGGGGTCGGCGTCTCCTACAAGTTCCAGGCGGGCGGCGCTGCCCTTCGAGGAGGTTTTTGCGGTTCCGGCCGCGGGTGAGAGTTCCGAGTCCGACAGTGAGTATTCCCCCGCCGCGGTAAGGCCGGGCATTGGCAGATAGCTGAAGTCCAGCGTGTAGTTCTTCGCGTCGTAAAGCGCATCCGTGGCGGTTATCCTGCCGGTGTCCTTGGCCGATACGGCACTTAAGCCCGCCCAGAGGTCGCCGTTGAAATTCTCCTTGACCCTGAGGCCCGCGGCCTGGCGGTTGACGGTGCGGGTCACCGGGTCTTTCCAGACCGAGTCCCAGCGCGGGTAGGCCCAGCCGAATACGCCTGTGACCTCGGGCAGTTTTGTCCCCTCTTTAAGGAAGCGGTATGACGCGCCCTTAAGCGAGGTGGCCAGCGCGTACTGCGAGAAGGATTCGAACACGTCGCCCACGGTCACGGTGTGGACGTTGTCGGTGGCGCGGCCCTGGATGTTGGTCAGAGAAAGTTTCTTGGAGTCATTCCTGAGGTCGTCGGTGGCCTTGCCGCCCGCCGTGTAGTTGTAGGTCCAGGCGCCTTTAACGCCGCTGCCATAAAGGTTCAGGACCTCGAGATAATTCAGGCCCTTGGTAAGGGAGGAAGCGCTTTTGCCGGGACCGTTCAGCTCGTTCGACACGACGGAGAATTCGTTCGTCGCGTGGAATTCGCTGGCGCCGGCGGGAGCCGGCGCGGCGTCCTGGGCGTAAACCTGTGCGCTCAATGCCAGGCATATCATGGCTGTAATGGTTGCGCTGAATTTCATCAATTCCTCCCTAACTATCCGCTATTATATAAGTTTGCGCTACTTAAATTCCCAGAAATTACCTTTGATCGTCTTTGCTATCACCGGGTTCCCGCGGTCGGTGAGCACCACTTCTTCTTCCACCGTTGAACGCTCCTCGTGCCTGATATTCTGGTCGAAGATCCTGCCTGTTATGACCATGGTATAAACGGCCTTGTAGGTTCCTTCGGATTTTTTTGTCACCCGCAGACCGATGATGCTGCACCGTACTTCGTTGAAGACCGTGAAGATATTGCGCAGGTAGCCGGAAAGTTCGCTCATGGTGGTGCCGTCACCGGCGTCCCAGTCGGGGGAGATGAACTTCAGCACGCGGGACTCGTTCCTGGCTTCGTAGGCCGCGCGGAAGTCCGAGTACATGGCGCCGACGGCTTCCGTCGCCGGGTCGGTAACGGGCGGGACGAGCGGCGGGAAAGGCTGGTCGGTGGGACCTGTCTTCTGGGTCTTCAGATACTCCTCGCGCGCGTCGAAAGTGTTCTGGACCGCCGCGAGCAGTCCGATGTAACGCCCGCCGAGAGTGTTGTCGTAGTCACCGGGATACTTCTTGTAAGTATCAGCCGCGGCGTAGCGCACCTTCTTGTCGGCGGCCGCGGGGATTATGGCGCTTTCCAGCCCGGTAATGTTCTGCAGCGCAAGCATCTGCAGGGAAAAATCAAGGTCGGAGGCGTTGTACTTTACCCCGCCTGCCGCCTTTTCGAACTTGTCCAGGACGCTGCCCCAGAGGGTGATGCTCGCGCTTTCGCCGGTCCTGGCGATAACGTTTTCTTCCGCGGCGGGCTTAACGTCCGGGACGGCCGCGGCTTTCAATTTCGCGTAGACCTGCGGCGCGTGTGTTTTTATAAACTTAAAACCTTCGTAGGCTTCCCAGCCCTTCTCCACGCTTTGGGCATAGGCGGCAAGGTCGCTTTGCAGCATGTAGTGCCGATACGGGGTATTCGTTATGGCCATGCCGTCCGCTTCTTCGAACTCCGCTTCATATTCCGGAGAGGTCTCGGTTCCCTTGTTCTTAAGCAGCTTCAGGTTTTCCTGGGCCTTAAAAAAACCTTTAATCTCGCGGATCTTATCTTCCAGCCACAATGCGCCTTCACGGCGTTCCTTGGTGATATCATCGGCAAGGCTCAGGTATTCTTCCGCTTTCCTTTTGATATCGGCTTTCAGGGCCGGTATGCCGTTGATCAGATTATCGATATTATTTCTTTCCGTCGCATACGCCATAGCGCCTTCCGCATCGACCAAAACACCTATCTCGGCGAGTTCATCGGCCGGAACGGCGGCGATCCCCACCCAGCGCCCGGCCGCGTCATCCCACTTGCTAAAGGCCGCCGCGACAGCTTCCAGCCTCTGGTCCGCCTCCTGCGTATCTACGGGGACATTTATCTGCCCCGCGCGCTGCTGCAGTTGGGAATAAAGTTCGCCGATCGTTTCGGCATGATCGAACGGGGCATTGGCGGCGAACTTGTCTTCTTTCTTCACTTTCTCGAGGGCAGCGTCAAGCGCGGCTATCTGGGTGGCCATCTCGCGGCTGTAGTCTATCCCCCCCAGCACCGCCTTGACGGACGCCTGGTATTGGCCCCACTGGCCCCTGCGCAGTTCCTGTATTCCCCTGGCGGCGGCGATAAGGCCCAGCAGTTCGTTCCTTTTCGCGAAATGCTCGTCGGTGGTCGTATGGCTGAGGGCGTCGTTGACCGCAAACGCCAGCTCGTACGCCTTATCGCGGATATCGATCTCCCTTTTGTGCTTCGCTATCCGCGTATTGTATTCCGCGATCTGCTGTTGATACTGCTTTATGTATGTTCCCAGGGCGTCGTAACGGGCGCTCATTTCAGCGGTCCGTCCGGCCGGAATGCCTCTGCGCTCCTTTTCCGCATCCAGGATCTTTTGCTGCGTCGCGTCCGCTTGTTCGCTGATGGCGGTTATTTCGCCGCGGGCGGCCTCGTTTAAACTATCCCTCGCCTTTATAACCGGGACGAGGAGAAGTCCCTTGTCATTGCAGGAGTAATAGCCGCCATTGTAGGAATCGTAGCCGTAATACGCCTGGATGCCGCCGAGCTCCTGATCGAAGTCCGCTATTAGCCGTTCCGCCGCGTCGAAATCCCCGCGGTTGAGCGCGGCGACAATAGCCGGCAGCGCCTGAGCGGGATCGGTCTTTCGCGCGTACGGCTTCATGAACGTTTCAAAATTCTCCTGGTATACCCGTTTTTCTTCGGTTATGGGTTCTTCCGCGCGCGGCGTGTAGACAAGCGTCGGATCTTTCACCAAAGCCTCCTGCTGTTTCCCGACCATTCCGCCAAGCGCCGTCTCAATATCGTACCAGGCCTGTTGCTGGACTTTAAGCGCGTTAAAGAGCTGTGTTTCACCCAGGACATGCGCGCCGCTTACGGCGGTGCGCATCCGGGATAGCCAGGTTTCGCACAATTGCCGCGCCGGTTTACCCTTGCCCGGGTCGGCGAGAAGCTTTTTAGCGCTCGCGACCGCGGCGGGACTTTCCGAGAGCCATGTCCGCCATTCCGGGATATTCTTTTGTGTCGTTTCCAGGGCTTTGAAACGGTTTTCAAGAGCCGCGAACTCGCGGCTGACAGAATTCAGCCTCTGCACATACGGGCCCAGGCCGTTGGCGGCCTGCCGCAGGCGCATCTCGCCCCAGCGGAGCCGCGCCTGCTCGTTCACGTCCTTTATGAGAATCTTGATCCATGGCAGGGTCTTCTTCCTGAAGGCGCTGTGCAACTCCTGATACTCGGCTATCCGTTTGGGGTCGGCGGACCAGGCGTCCGCAATATACGCGTTACGCACGCGGCGCCACTCTTCTTCCGACCAGCCGACCCCCTTCTTGTTGAAATACGCGGCCACAAGATTGCGCGTGTTCGTATCTTCCCAGATGTAATTCTGGTAGATGGTCTCGACCGTTTCATTGTCGAGGGGGATGAGGGCCGGCTGCTCTGCCTGGGCGTTCGCTTTCCCCAGCACCAGCCTGTCGCCGTCGAGGGCGCCGTAAAGGGCTTCAATATCGCGGGCGGCTCCGGTTTCCCTGACCTGCTTGTACGATTCATTGGTATAGACGATGGCGGCGACCGTGAGCTTTATGACGGGGTTCCCCATATATTCCGCGCCGGCCGAGGCCAGCTCCAGGACGGCCTCGTCATACTCCCCTCCGGCTGCCTTTTCGGCGGCCTTGGAGACCTGCAGGGTAATGTTAACCGCCTTGAGCATCTTTTTCATGTCCGCTTCCCAGACGGATTTCCACCCCTGCGGCGTAAGATCTTTTAATGCCGCCTTCTCTTTTCTTCCGATGAATTCGGCGGCCTTCTCGTAGGTGGTCTCGATGGCGAGCCTTTCCGTCTCCCATTGCGTATCCTGCCCTTTGGCGTTCAATGCCGTCGCCGAAAGATTGAGCGCGAAATCGGCCTTCGCCGAGCCTTCGGCGCCGGCCGTGCGGGGGAATACGGCGGCGGCGCAGAGCAGAAAGACAGGGAGGAACGTTCGCTTAAGGCGGTTTGTCATCAGAACAGGTTGGCGCCGTTCGGCTGGTATTTGTACCTTATGGTTATGGACGACGGGTTATTTATCGCCGTGATCTGCAGGACCACGTACTTGCCGGTGGTAAGGTAAAGAGCGTAGCCGCCATCGGGCATCAGCGGGCCGGAGGGCATTGACGCATAGGTGGACTGGTTGGGAACCGTGGTCACGGTCTCTACGTTGATCACTCCGAGCTGCGCGGACTTTGTTCCGGGTTTGAAGACTATGCTGCCGGGGTTGCCCGGGGGAAACGGCGGGTTTGCGGCGTCATAGACGACATCTCCCCCGGCTGAAAGGGTCCCGTCCGCGAAATTAAAACTCTGGCCGTTCGGGATCGTTACGTTGTAAGCGAGTATCGGGTCGCTCTCCGGCCCGCCCGGCTGAGTAATTGTGCCCGGCGGAACCGTGGTCACGGTTCCGCCCGTGCCGATAACTATGATCTCTCCGCCGCCCGGCGGCTGCGGGACCGAACCGGTGCCGACCTCGGAGGCCAGGCTGAGGCCGAAAATAAGCGGGTTCTTCATGCTGTAAACCTGCCAGCCCTTCTCCACCTGTTTGAACACGAACTCGGTCGTGCCGGAATCGGAATACGTTTCGCCGTCTTTTGAGGCAATCACCTGCCGCCGGAAGTTGATGGCGACGGAGGTTCTCCCGGAGTCACCGGAAGCCAGCCCCGAAAGCGTATAGGCCAGCCGTATGTCGCTGAACGCCGAGAAATCTTTGCGCACCGCCGTATCCAGGATGTCCGCGTCACCTGCGAAGTCCGGGCTGACGTAGGTCATGAAAGCCGTCGCGTTCTCCGCCTGGTAGGCGGCTATCATCGCGTCCAGCGTTTTTATGATTTCCGCGCGGATATCCAGGTCTATAAACTGGAGCTCCCGCTCCGTGGAGGCGACCTCATTGGTCTTGCCGGAGGTGTCCATGGCTTTAACGGAAAACTTGTAAACCCTGCCTGTTTCCGGGGCGAAGGAATATTCAAAAGTTCCGGCGGAGGAGAGCTTCGCCTTTTGCCAGTCGGCGGGTTCGGCCAGGTTCACCTGCACGGCCCCTATCGTGCCTTTGCGCACCGAGGCGCGGCCTTTAACCACGGCAATCCCGTCTTTAAGGGAGGATCTGGGTATTTTAACTTTAGGTCCGGCTTCGTCCAGTGAAGCTCCGCAGACATAAAGGTAATTAATCCTCACTTCGTTCGCGGCTTGGCCGAATATCCACCAGCCCGCGCGGGCGCCGGGAAGAGTGACCATTAATACAGCTGCAAATATAAATGTGAAGCGCCCCATTTTATCCCCTTTGTAAATCACCAAAAGCATAATATAGCAAATTCACTCCGGTCGCGAAAATTTGTTATCATTTTTGATTAACACGCGTTTAACGGAGTTCCCAACATGAGCCAGAACAAGATCTACGCCAACAAGATAGCCGCTTTCCTCGACAAGGAGCCGCGCGATTTCACCCGCCCCGACCTGGTCAAATACATCAAGGCCCACGGCATCAAGATGGTGAATTTCCGCTACGCCGCCGGCGACGGCCGTCTGAAGACCCTGAACTTCATCATCAACGACGAGCGCTACCTGGACCGCATCCTGTCCGCCGGCGAACGCGTGGACGGCTCCAGCCTGTTCAAGGGCATGATCGACGCGGGCTCCAGCGACCTCTACGTGGTGCCGCGCTACCGTACCGCCTTCGTCAACCCGTTCTCGCAGGTCCCGGCCGTGGACATTCTCTGCTCCTTCTACACCGCCGACGGCAAGCCTTTCGCCGGCGCCCCCGCTGAGGTGCTGCGCCGCTCGGAGGCGGAGTTCCGCAAGGTCTCCGGCCACGATTTCCACGCGCTGGGTGAACTGGAGTACTACGTCATCGCCCCCAAGAACCCGCTGTACCCTACCGGCACGCAGAAGGGCTATCACGAGGCCTTCCCGTTCGCCAAGTGGGAGGGCCTGCGCACGGAGGCGATGGCCGCCATCGCCGAGGCCGGCGGCCGCATCAAGTACGGCCACGCCGAGGTGGGCTTTATCCGCACCGAGGAGTCGGAGATGGCGCAGCAGGAGATAGAGTTCCTGCCCGTGCCCGCCTCCGAGGCCGCCGACCAGCTGGCCGTGGCCAAATGGATCCTTAACGGCATCGGCCACAAGTACGGCGTCGTCCTTTCTTTCGCGCCCAAGATCTCCATCGGCCACGCCGGCAGCGGCCTGCACGTGCATACCTGCCTCTACAAGAACGGCAGGAACGCGATGATCGATAAAGGCGTCCTCTCCGCCCCGGCCCGAAAGACGATAGCCGGCTTCATGGAGCTGGCCGCCCCGATGACGGCCTTCGGCAATACCGTGCCCACCTCCTACTTCCGCCTGGTCCCGCACCAGGAGGCGCCCATCAACGTCTGCTGGGCCTACCGCAACCGCTCGGCCCTGGTGCGCATCCCGCTGGGCTGGCTGAACGCCTCCTCCATGGTGAAGGACGCCAATCCCGGCTCCGCGGCCCCCGTGGTGGAGCATACCCAGACGGTGGAGTTCCGCTCCGCCGACGGCTCCGCCAACCTGCATTTCCTGATGGCCGGCCTGTGCGTGGCCGCCCGCCGCGGCTTCGAGCGCAAGGACGCGCTGGCCTACGCCGACAAGTTCTTCGTGGACAAGAACGTCAGCGACAAGGCTCACGCCGGCCTGCTGGAGAAGCTGCCCAAGCTGCCGGCCTCGTGCTGGGCTTCGGCCGAGTCCCTGGAGAAGCACCGCGACGCCTTCGAGGCCCGCGGCGTTTTCCCCCGGCAGGTCATCGACGGTACCATCAAGCGGCTCAAGAGCCACGACGACCGCAACCTCAGCGAGCGCCTCTACGGCAAGGAAGAGGAGATCAAGAAGCTCGTGGAAGACTACCTGTACTGCTGATGCGGCGCCCCGACTTCGTTTCCCGCGAAAGGGCCAAGTGGTTCCTGCTGGCCGGCGCCGCCGGGGCGGCGCTGCTGGCCGGCGCGCTCTACCTGTCGCGCCCCTGGCTGCCCGCCTTCCCCGACGAGCCTTCCGTTATCGTGTCCAGCGGCACGATCACCGGCACGCTGGATTCGGTGCTCAAGGAGCGCGGTCTGGGTGACGCCGACAGGTTTAAGATCTCCAGGGCGATGTCCCGGGAACTGAATCTCCGCAGGCTGCGGCCGCAGGACACCTACGAACTGACCGTCTCCACCTGGGGCTCGCTGGTGTCCCTCGCCGTCAACCGCGACCTCAAGACCTACCTGCTCTCCCCCTCCGAAACCGGCGAGTACGGCGTTTTCGTACAGGACGTGGAACTGGCCGAAGCCTCGGGCAAATTGTACGGGGAGATAAGTTCCTCGCTGTGGGAGTCCATGAGCGCGGCCGGCGTACCGGCGGCCGCTATCCTGGACTACGCCGACATCTTCTCCTGGTCCGTGGACTTCCTCACAGAAGTCCGGGCCGGCGACCGCTGGGCTATCGACTGGACCTACAGGAAGGACCCCGCCGGCAAGGTGGTCTCGCAGAAGATCTCGGCCGCTTTTTACGACGGGCGCGAGACCGGCCGCAAGAACGCGGCGGCCTGGAAGGACAATTACTTCGACGAGAAGGGAGAGTCCCTGCGCAGCATGTTCCTGCGCGCGCCGCTCCATTACCGCCGCATTTCCTCCTATTTCACCAACCGCCGCTTCCACCCGGTGCTGAAATACTACCGGCCGCATCACGGCATAGACTACGCCGCTCCCCGCGGTACGCCGGTCTCCGCCGTGGCCGACGGCACGGTTACCTTCGCCGGCTGGAAGGGCGGCAACGGCAAGCTGGTGATGCTCAAGCACGGCGGCGGCTATTCCACGACCTACGGCCACCTGTCGGGCTTCGCCAGGGGCGTGCGCTCCGGCCGCCGCGTGGCGCAGGGCGACGTGGTAGGTTACGTGGGCTCCACAGGGCTCTCCAGCGGGCCGCACCTGGACTTCCGCATCAAGCAGAACGGGAAGCCTCTTAATTTCCTGAAAATAAAGTACCGCTCCAGCGGGGGCGTGAGCGGCAAGGCGAAGGCCGTGGTGGCCGCCGCTATCGCCGGGCTCGGGGACTGACCGGGCCTATTTCAGCAGGCCGTAGAGGAAAGGCACTACCTCTATGGTGATCAGGATTATTATTATTATTTCCAGCCAGTGGCTGCGGCGGGTATTAACCTCGCCGTGGAGGATCTGGCTGATCTGGGCGAGCGTCTCCATCTTGCGGGAGATGCTCTTTTTCCAATCGTCGAAATGGAATTCCATGGCCGAGGCCCTGAACACGGTGGCCAGGTAGGGGTCGCCGACGGTCTTCAGCGAGTTTTCCAGCCGGCCCAGGAATTCCGAGAATTCCATGTACTTGCTGCTGGAGTCCTCCGCCGCGGCGTCGTAGAAGTTGCGGAAGATGTTGCCCACGCTCTCGCGCTTCTGCTCCATCGTGTCGTAGAGCTGGTCCAGCTTGCGGTCCAGCATTTCGTCGTAGTAGCGGAACTCGAGCAGGTGGGTCAGGGAGAACTCTATCACGTCGGCGACGTCCCGCTCGCCGTCCGGCTCTATCAGCAGGGCGGAGTTCCAGTCTATGATGGCCAGGTCGGAGCGGGAGTACTGCGTGGCGCTCTCGACGAGGAAGTTGCGGTGGTCGTCCACCAGCAGTTCCTTGGACTCGGCCAGGATCAGCGCCGCCACGTCCACTTTACGGATGAAGGCTTTAGGGTCGTCGGAGCCGTCGGCTTTTTCGACGATGTAGGTGATGTAGTCTTCGGAGATCTCCCAGTCGGCCGGATGGGACAGGGCCGGCATGATGCGGCTCTTCAGCGCGTCCTTGCGCGACACGGCCAGCAGCTCTATCTCCTCCGATTTTTCCAGCGCGGCGGCCATCCCGACCAGGTCCGTCCAGGAGGTGCCGGGCGGGATGGGCAGTTCTATGGTGACCGTTATGACGCCGTAGTTCCAGATGCGGGAGAAAAGCCTGACCTTGTGGTTGACGCCGGCCAGGGACAGCATCTCCTCGCCGAGGTCCGCCTTGAGCGGGGATTCCTTGATTATGATGGCGCGGCGGGTGTCGGTAGGGAACTTCAGGCGCGGCCCTTTGGCCTGGTCGCTGAGCAGTTGCTCGGCGCGCGGCAGCGAGATCTCCCCGGCCACGTCGAAGACCCGGTGCACCAGTATCGTCCCTTTCTGTATTTCAGTCGCCATTATCTTGTCCCCCCGTACCGCGTTACTTGCCGGCCAATACCGTTTCTACCGCCTTAAGGATAGAGCCGTCGTACTGTGGGTCGTAGCCCTCCCAGACGTCGTAGACTTCGTGGTTCTTGTCGAGCAGGTAGATATAGGGCACGCCCTGGGTGCGGTAATTGCGGGAGATCTCCTTGCCCTTGTAGGCCAGCGGGAAGGTGAGGCTGAAGTCCTGGGCGAAGTTTTTGGCGGCCTGCGCGCTGTCCTGCACGCAGATGCCGACCACGCTGAGGCCGGGGCCGTGAGAGGCGGCGACCTTCTGTATGAACGGCGCGGCCTTGCGGCAGTAGGGGCAGGTTTCGGTGAAGAACATCACGAGCACCGGCTTGCCGGCGTAGGCGGCCAGGTCCAGCTCGCCGCCCGCGGCGTTGGGCAGCTTGAAATAGGTTTCCTTTTTGGCATAGCCGGCGGCGGGGGCGGCCTGCGCCTGCGCGGGCTGCGCCTGAGCCGGCTGCGGTTCAGTCTGCGCGGCGGGCTGTTCTTTTTTGCCGCAGGCGGCCAGCAAGAGGGCCGAGGCGGCCAGCGGAAGCATGAAATTCTTCATATCGTTCTCCTTGAATCAAAGCGGATAAAACATCTCCGACTATTTTATTATTTTTCGCAGCTCGTCTAAAATAAAATTAGCGGCGCAGGCCCTTACGAACTGGCGCCCGCCCGGGAATTTACGCCGGAACACCCTGACGCCCCGCCCGCCGGCCAGACCGAAATAGACCAGGCCCACCGGCTTGTCCGCCGAGCCGCCGTCCGGCCCGGCGATGCCGGTCACGGAGTAGGCGTAATCGCTGCCGAAAACCCGGCGCGCGCCCTCGGCCAGTTCCCGCGCGCATTGCGCGGAAACAGCCCCGTGCTTCTTCAGGGTGGCGGACCTTACGCCGAGCAGCCCGCTCTTGGCGCCGTTGGAATAGACCACCGCGGCCCCGTTGAACCAGGCCGAGCTGCCGGGGATGTCGGTGATCAGACTCGCGGCCAGGCCCCCCGTGCAGGATTCGGCGCCGGCCGCGGTCCGTCCGGCGGCCTTCAGCCTGGCGCCCAGCGCCGAGGCCGGGGTGGCCTCCCCCTCGCCGTACAGGTTCTCGCCGAGCAGGCGGCGGCAGGCGGCGGCGGCACGCTCTACCGCGCCGCGGGCGTCGTCGCCGCCGATGATGAAGTCCACCGTGCCGGGACCGGCCAGGATGGTGAAGCGCAGGTCCTTATGACGGCGCATCACCGGGCGGAGCAGGCGCTCGGCCTGGGTCTCCCAGAGGCCTGCCGCGCGCAGCTTCACCTGCCGCTGCCCGGGCAGCCGGAAAAAGGAGCGGATCTCCTCCTCGAGAAAATTCGGGAACATCGGTTCCCACTCCCGGCGCGGGCCTGGCAGCAGCACCAGCATCTTGCGGCCGCGGGTCAGCACCTGGCCGAAGGCGGTGCCGTTGGTGTTCTCCAGCGTCTTGGCGCCCTCCACTATCAGGCACTGGTCCTTGAAGTTGGGCGGCAGGCGTTTCAGCCCGTAATTGTAAGAGAGGATGCGTTCGCAGGCCTTGGAATGTACCAGGCGCAGGCCCAGGGCGGCGGCCGCGGCCTGCCGCGTGACGTCGTCGAAAGTGGGGCCCAGGCCGCCGCAGGCCAGCACCAGGTCGGCGCGCCGCAGCGCCCCGGCCAGGCAGTCGCGCACGGCCTCGAGGCTGTCTCCGGAGCTCTGCTCCCGGGTTATCGCGAAGCCCAGCGGCGCGAGGCGTTCGTGGAAGAGCGGCACGTAAAGGTTGAGTTTGCCGGCCAGCAGCTCGGAGCCGGTGCAGACTATCTCGGCTTTTCCCATCATATTTCAAAGATTAGCATAATGGCGCGTTTATTTGACACCCCGGGGCGTATTTGGTAGTTTTGAGCGGTAGGAACATGGAGGCAACGTGATCAAAGACACTCTCGCTAAAATTGAATCCGCTATCGCCAAGGTGCAGGCCGGCGACTCAAAGGAAAAAGCCGAGTTGGTGGCCCTGCTGGGCAAACTGAAAGCCGAACTGGCCGAACTGCCGCCGTCCCGCCTCGACGAGGCCCGGAGCATAGGCTATTTCACCGAGGCCGCCGCGCACGAGGTCACGCGCGGCAACGCCAGCGTGCAGCTCAGGAACCTGTCCATTTCCGGCATCTCTTACGCCGTGAAAGGCTTCGAGGCTTCGCACCCCCAGATGGTCTCCGTCGTCAACGAGATCTGCATGATACTGGCCCGCATGGGCATTTAGCGATGTCGGCCGGAGGGACGGACCATGAGAGCGATATTCCTGGCGGCGGTATTTTGCGTGCCCGCTTTTGAGGGCGCGGCGGCCGTCCTGCCGCCCAGGGCAGAAAAGATACCTTACCGGCTCGAGAAGCACGGCCACGCGCGCGTGGACGATTACTACTGGCTCAAGGACCGCAAGAACCCCGGCGTGATAAAGTACCTCGCTGCCGAGAACGCCTACGCCGCCGCGGCGATGGCCCATACCGAGAATTTCCAGGCCGCGCTCTTCGACGAGATGAAGGCCCGCGTGAAGCAGGACGACTCGACCGTGCCGTTCAAATACGGCGATTACTATTACTATAAGACCTACAAGGCCGGCGGCGAATACCCCGTCTACGCCCGCCGCAAGGGTTCTCCCGAAGGCCGGGAGGAGGTGCTGCTGGACGTCAACGACCTGGCGAAGGGGAAGCCCTACTGCTCGGTGCTGTTCCCCGCCATCCGTCCCGACCACGCCATGATAGCCTACGCGCTGGACACCGGCGGGCGGCGTTTCTACGACGTGTATTTCAAGGACCTGCGCACCGGCGAGACGCTGAATGAAAAACTGGAGAAGACCGCCGGCAACATGACCTGGGCCGCGGACAATAAAACCCTTTTCTACGTGCGTCAGGACCCGGAGACGCTGCGCTGGGAGCGCGTGCTGGCGCACGAACTGGGCGCCGCCGCGGACCGCGAGGTCTTCTTCGAGGCCGACGAGACTTTCGAGGTCACCGTCTCCAAGTCCAACACCGATAAATTCATTTTCCTGCGTTCCGGCTCCACGCTGTCCACCGAGTACCGGCTTCTTGAGGCGGACAAGCCGGGCGCCGCCCCGCGGGTCTTCCAGGCCCGCCGGACCGGGCTCGAGTACGACGTGGAGGACGGGGGCGACAGGTTCTACGTGCTCAACAACGACGGCGCCCGCAACTTCAAGGTGTCCGTCTGTCCCTCCTCCGCTACGGCCAGGGCGCACTGGGCCGAGCTGGTCCCCCACCGCGCGGATACCCTGGTGGAGTACATGGACGTGTTCGAGAACTGGCTGGTGCTCAAGGAGAGGACCAACGCCCTCGGCCGCCTCCACGTCTTCGACCGCGCGGCCGGCGCGGAGAGCTGGATAGATTTCGACGAGCCGGCTTACATGTTGGAGCTGGCGGAGAACTTCGAGTACAGGACCGGCACGCTGCGCGTCAGCTACGAGTCCATGACCACGCCGGACTCGGTGTACGACGTGGACCTGAAGACCGGCGCCAAGAAACTGATGAAGCGGCAGGAGGTGCTGGGCTCCTTCAAGCCGGAGGATTATAAGGCCGAACGCCTGTGGGTGGCCGCGCGCGACGGCGAGCGGGTGCCCGTCTCCATCGTCTATAAGAAAGGCCTGGACCTGAAGAGCGGCAAAAACCCCCTCTATATTTATTCCTACGGCTCCTACGGCTACAGCTCCGACCCGTACTTCAGCTCCGTGCGGCTGTCGCTGCTCGACCGCGGCTTCATCTGCGCCATCCCGCATATACGCGGCGGCTCCGAGCTGGGCCGGCGCTGGTACGAGGACGGCCGGCAGCTGAAGAAGAAGAACACCTTCTACGACTTCATCGACGTCACGAAGTTCCTGATCAAAGAGGGCTATACCTCTCCGGCCCATGTTTACGCAGAGGGCGGTTCGGCCGGCGGCCTGCTGATGGGCGCGGTGGCCAACCTGGCCCCGGAGCTGTACCGCGGCATCATCGCCGCGGTTCCCTTCGTGGATGTGGCGACTACGATGCTCGACCCGGATATCCCGCTGACCACCTCCGAGTACGACGAGTGGGGTAACCCGAACGTGAAGGAGTATTACGAGTACATCCTCTCCTACTCCCCTTACGATAACGTGGAACGCAAGGCTTACCCTAACCTGCTGATCACCACCGGCCTCAACGATTCGCAGGTGCAGTACTGGGAGCCGGCCAAGTGGGCGGCCAAGCTGCGCGACCTCAAGACCGACAGTAACCTGCTGCTGCTCAAGACCGACATGGATACCGGCCACGGCGGCAAGTCCGGCCGCTTCGAGTCGCTGAAACTGACCGCTTTTGAATTCGCTTTCATGCTGGACCTGGAAGGGATCAAAGAGTGAAACTCTCCGAAGTCAAGCGCCGCAACCGCATCCTGGGTATCATCGGCGCCGCCGTGCTCTTCCAGGCCGGCGGCGTGGATGCCCGCCTGCGCGCTCTCGGCGGCACGCTCTTCTCCTTCACCGTCCTCGTCCTCCTCTTCTTCCTGGTCCCTATCGCCATCGAATACCTAGAGCGCAAGTTCACAAAGTAACGCCTTCTTAAAGGCTGCCGCGAGAAGCACAGTCGGGGCATACCGCAGGGGCAGGAACGCAAAACGCGCTCGCGCACACCGTGCGCTCGCTCATCAATCGGGCTCGGCGCTATGCAAGCCTCGCCCTCATGAAGGTTTTGCTAACCCTGCCCCTGCGGTCTCCCCTTCCCCTCACCTTTTCCCGTCTTTCAGTGACTACGCTAAGTATAGCGGACCTGGCGGAAAGCGCGTGGATGGGGACAGAAAAAGCCTGTCGGAGGCCCGAGCTTGCATAGCGCGAGGGCCGAGACGGGCAGCCGCGAGCACGGTGTGCGAGACGGCGGTTTTTCGGGCCCCGTCCACGCGCTAGGCCGCCAATACGTTAGCGTTGTCCCACCCTTCCTTTATATTATTGCCCCTGCGGCCCCCCATTTTGTATCATTATGGAAAGCCCTCCCAACAGGGTTTCCGCCCGCACCCGCGGGCCAGACAGCCAAAGACAACAGGAGCCAACGTATATGCCCAAGACGGCCGTAAAATCCAAAGCTAAAGCATCCAATTCCGTGAAAATTTCCAAGAAAATGATCTACTTCTTCGGCGGCGGCAAAGCCGACGGCAAGGAGTCCATGAAGAACCTGCTGGGCGGCAAGGGCGCGAACCTCGCCGAGATGGCCGGCCACCCCTCCCTGCGCCTGCCCGTTCCCCCGGGCTTCACGCTGACCACCGAGATCTGCACCTACTACTGGGGCAACAAGCGCTCCTATCCCAAGGGTCTCACCCAGGAAGTCGAAAAGAACATCCGCAAGGTCGAGGAACTGACCGGCAAAAAGTTCGGCGACGCCAAGAACCCCCTCCTGCTGTCCATCCGCTCCGGCGCCCGCAAATCCATGCCCGGCATGATGGAGACCATCCTTAACTGCGGTCTCACCAGCGAGACCATCCCTGGCCTCATCGAGCTCACCAAGAACCCCCGCTTCGTTTACGACTCCTACCGCCGCCTGATCATGATGTACGCCGACGTCGTCATGGAAAAGGCCGCCGGCATAGAGGTCGAGGACAACAGGGGCGTGCGCAAGCAGCTCGAGCACCTGATGGAGGCCATGAAGAAGGCCCGCGGCGCCAAGCTCGACACCGACCTGAGCGCTGACGACCTGAAGACCCTGGCCGAGCAGTTCAAAGCCAAGGTCAAGGAAGTCATCGGCAAAGAATTCCCGGACAACCACATGGACCAGCTGTGGGGCTCCATCGGCGCCGTGTTCGCCTCCTGGATGGGCAACAAAGCCGTGCAGTACCGCAAGATCGAAGGCATCCCCGCCGAGTGGGGTACGGCCGTCAACGTGCAGAGCATGGTGTTCGGAAACATGGGCGACGCCTCCGCCACCGGCGTGGCCTTCACCCGCAACCCCGGCACCGGCGAGAACTACTTCTACGGCGAGTTCCTCGAGAACGCCCAGGGCGAGGACGTCGTCGCCGGCATCCGCACCCCCCACCCCATCAACGAGCCCAGCCGCTCCGACCAGAGCCGCAACCTCAAGTCGATGGAGCAGATGATGCCCGCCTGCTACAAAGAGCTCGCCGGCATCCGCGCCAAGCTCGAAAAGCATTACCGCGACATGCTCGACATCGAGTTCACCGTCGAAAACGGCAAGCTGTACATGCTGCAGTGCCGCGTCGGCAAGCGCAACGGCCCCGCCGCCGTGCGCATGGCCATCGACATGCACAAGGAGCGCCTGGCGACCAAGGAAGAGGTCGTGATGCGCGTCACCCCCTCCCAGCTCGACGAGCTGCTGCACCCCACCATCGACCCCAAGGCCGAAGCCAAGATAAAGCCGATAGGCAAAGGCCTCCCGGCCGGCCCCGGCGGCGCCGTGGGGCAGATCGTCTTCACCGCGGCCGACGCCGTTAAGTGGTTCAAGGACGGCAAGAAGGTCATCCTGGTCCGCGAAGAGACCAACCCCGAGGACGTCGAGGGCATGCGCGCGGCCGAGGCCATCCTGACCGCCCGCGGCGGCATGACCTCCCACGCGGCCCTCGTGGCCCGCGGCTGGGGCAAGTGCTGCGTCGTCGGCTGCGCCGGCGTCGAGATCGAGCACGGCTCCAAGGTGCTGCGCCTCGGCGGCGAGACCTTCAAGGAAGGCGATTTCATCTCCCTGAACGGCTCCAAGGGCCTCGTGTACAAGGGCAAGATGGACATGGTTGACGCCAGCGAGTCCCTCGGGACCCTCGGCGAGTTCCTGAAGCTCTGCAACTCCATCCGCGCCCTCAAGGTGTGGACCAACGCCGACACTCCCGCCGACTCCACCGTCGCCCGCAAGTTCGGCGCCGAGGGCACCGGCCTGTTCCGCATCGAGCACATGTTCTACGGCAAGGGCTCCGACCAGGCGCTCTTCCAGCTGCGCAAGATGATCATGTCGAAGACGCTCGAGGAGCGCAAAGCCGCGCTCAACGACCTCTTCCCCTTCATGAAGAACGACCTTAAGGCGACGCTGAAGGTCATGGAAGGTTTCCATGTCACCATCCGCCTGATGGACCCGCCGCTGCACGAGTTCGTGCCCACCCAGAAAGAGAAGCTCGAGGAACTCGGCAAGTCCCTGGGCATCTCCTTCGACGAGCTGCAGGCCCGCGCGAGCGCCCTGCACGAGAGCAACCCGATGATGGGCCACCGCGGCGTGCGCCTCGGCGTGACCTACCCGGAGATCACCGAGATGCAGGCCCGCGCCATCTTCGAGGCGGCCGCCGAGCTGTACAAGGAAGGCGTCAAGGTGTACCCGGACATCATGATCCCCGTGGTCTCCCTCGAGAACGAGGTCAAGCACCAGTCCGAGATCATCCACCGCGTCTACTCCGAGGTCTCCAAGGCCAAGGGCGTCAAACTGACCTACATGGTCGGCACGATGATCGAGATCCCTCGCGCCGCGCTGCAGGCCGGCAAGATCGCCGAGACGATGCAGTTCTTCTCGTTCGGCACCAACGACCTGACGCAGATGACGTTCGGCTACTCCCGCGACGACTCGGGCTTCTTCCTGAAAGAGTACACGGAAAAGGGCATCATCCCCGTGGACCCCTTCCAGACGATAGACCAGGACGGCGTCGGCGAGCTGATCAAGATCACCGTCGAGCGCGGCCGCAAGACCCGTAAAGACCTGAAGATCGGCATCTGCGGCGAGCAGGGCGGCGACCCGGCTTCCGTGGACTTCTGCCACAACGCGGGCCTGAACTACGTGAGCTGCTCCCCGTTCCGCGTGCCGATAGCTATACTGGCCGCGGCGCAGTCGCAGATCCGCAAGCCCCGCAAGAACAAGTAAGTGCAGCGCAGAACGCACAAGTACTTCCCGATGGTTCTTTCCGCCCCCTCAGGGGGCGGAAAGACCGTCGTGCGTTCCGGCCTGCTGAAGCTCAACCGGAAGTTCGCCTTCAGCGTGACCTGCACCACGAGGTCCAGGCGTCCAGGCGAGGTTGAGGGTAAGGATTATTTTTTCGTAACGATACCGCAGTTCCTCAAGCTCAGAGAGGAAGGCAAGCTGCTGGAGTGGGCGAAGGTGCACGGCAATTACTACGGCACCCCGGTCAAGTCGGTGATGGCGGTGCTGGAAAAGGGCCGCATCCCGGTGATGACGATAGATGTAAAGGGCGCCCGCTCGGTAAAAAAGATCTTTCCGGAGGCGGTCACGGTGTTCCTGCTGCCGCCGGATCTGAAGACGCTGGTACAGCGGCTGCGCGGCCGGGGCGAGGCCCCGGAGAACGTCGCGGTGCGGCTGGAGACGGCCCGCTCAGAGATAAAAGTGGCGTCAGGCTTCGACTACCTGGTCATCAACGACAGGCTGCCCGAGACGATACGCGAGGTGGCGGCCATAGCCGAGCTCGAAACGCTCAAGACCGCCAGGAACCTGGACAAGGTGCGCTCTTTCGGCACCCAGCTCTCCAGGAAAGATTTTTAAGTTCAACGGAGGTTCAAAATGACGACGCAAGCTAAGAACGTGAAAGAGAACGAGGCCGACCTGGAGCAGCTGATCTCGGACTACGGCCCGTCCAAGTACACCGATATCGTGCGCGCCATGCAGTGGGCCCGCCACCTGCGCCGCCAGGAGGACTCCCGCGGCATGACGATGGCCGAGCTGATCGACCGCTCCCTGCTCGACGTGGTCAGCGGCAAGGTACAGGTCCCCGAGATCGAAGAGGCCGTGAAGAAGGACCAGGAGATCGAGGAAAAGCTCTCCTCCAAGCGCCCCGATGACGCCAAGCGCGTTCGCAAGGACGCCAAGGAAGAGAAGCCTTCCAAGGAATAAGCATGAAGCGGCAGCTCGCTGAAACCGCGAAGGACCTGGCAGCCTATATCAGGTCTCTCGACGAGGATCTGACAGAGCCGCCGCCCGCGGGCGCCGCTACGACGGCGCCCGTCCTTTCCCGGGCCGGCAAGTCGGCCCCGGCCGCCGCCCCGGTACCCCCTGCGGCCTCCCTGGCCTCCCCCGCCCCACTTATGCCTGCAAAAATAAACGCCAGCATGGACGAGCTCGCCGAACAGGTTAAGGCCTGCCGCAACTGCGGCCTGGGCTCTGCCCGCCTCAATGCCGTCTTCGGCGTGGGCAACCGCAAGGCCAAAGTCGTCTTCGTCGGCGAGGGTCCCGGCTTCCAGGAGGACCACAAAGGCGAGCCCTTCGTGGGCCGCTCCGGCCAGCTGCTCGACAAGATCCTGGAGACCGTGCTTGGCCTCAAGCGCTCGGACGTCTATATCGCCAACATCGTCAAGTGCCACCCCATGAAGAACCCGGCGGACCCGGAGTCGCACGGCAACGACCGCCCGCCCACGCCCGATGAGATCGCCGCCTGCCGCCCGTACCTCGACGAGCAGCTGCGCGCCATCAAGCCGGCCTGCATCGTCACGCTCGGTTCCGTGCCGACCAAAGTGCTGCTCAATACCGACAAGGGCATCTCGCTGATGCGCGGCCGCGCCTACGATTATCCGGTAGAGATAGTCCCGGGCCGCCCCGTCAAACTGATCCCCACCTATCATCCCGCGGCCCTGCTGCGCAACCCCAACCTCAAACGCGACACCTGGGAAGACATGAAGATGCTCAAGGCCTTCCTGGAAACTGGTAAAATCTAATCCGGGGTCAGGTCTTTACTTTTGACCTGCGCCCGGTCCGCTGAAACTCCGCGGACGCAGTAGAAAAGGTCAAAAGTAAAGACCTGACCCCAATGCTGGCTGAACTTTCTTTTCCTATACCGCTGCGGCGGACTTTTTATTACCTGCTGCCCGACGAACTTGAGCTCCGGGCCGCCCCGGGCCTGCGCGCCGAGGCGCCGCTGGGCAAGCGCGCGGCCGCCGTGGGCGTTATCCTGCGCGTGCTGCCCGAGAAGGACGCCGACCTCACGCGCTTCAAAGAACTCAAATCCGTCACGCGCCTGCTCGACGAGGACCCGCTGTTCCCCGAGGACGCGCCCGCGCTGGCCGCCTGGATGTCGGCGCGCTGGGGCTCCCCCCACGGGCTCTGCCTGGGCGCCTTCTACGCCCACGCGCCGGCCGAGCGCTCCGCCCCGCCCCCTGCCGAGCCGCCCGCGGCCGGCTTCCCGCCGCCGGAACTGCCCGAGCTTAAGAAATTTATCGAAGCCCTCTCCTCGTCCAGGGCGGGCGGCTACCTGCTGCGCCTGGCCCCGCTGGAGCGCCGCGAGGCCGTGTACCCGGCGGTCTTCGCCGCCGCGCTGCAGGCCGAGGCCGCGCAGGGCCTGCTGCTGGTGCCGGACCTCAATTTCATACCGCAACTCGCGGCCGCGCTGGAGACGGTGTTCCCCGGCCGCGTGGGCGTCTGGCACGCCAGGCTGACGCCCAAGAAACGCTCCGAGGCCTGGAACGGCGCCGTGGCCGGCCGCTATAAGGTAGTGATAGCCACCCGCACCGGGGCTTTCCTGCCTTTCAAGGACCTGCGCCTGGCCCTGATGGACGGCGAGCACGAGGAAGTGTACCGCCAGGAGGAGGCCGAGCCTTTTTACCATACCCGCGAGGTGCTGCTGCGGCGCATGCGCGCGCTGGGCGGCGCGGCCGTGCTGGCCAGTCCAACCCCGTCGATAGAGGCCTGGGGCGCCGCCGCCTCAGGAGAGCTGCGGCGCTTCGACGCCGTGCCGGCGGCGCGGCTGGCCGGCCCAGGGCCCGACGTGCGGGTGCTGGACATGACGCAGTACCCCGGCGATATCCTGGCCCGTCCGCTGGCCGACAGCCTGCGCCGGACCGTGGCCGCCGGGGGCCAGGCGCTGGTGATAGCCGCGCGCAAGGGCTACGCCTCGCGGCTGTTCTGCGCCAACTGCGGCTGGATGGCTCGCTGCGCCGACTGCGGCCCCGGCATGACGCTTTTAAAGACGGCCGAGGCCGGGCCGGTGCTGCTGTGCCGCCGCTGCGGCAAGAAGGAGCCCAAGCCGGTCGTCTGTCCCGCCTGCGGCGGGAAGGTGTTCCGCGATCTGGGCGCCGGCACGCAGAAGACGCAGGAGGCCATAGCCCGGCTGCTGCCCGGTTCCAAAATAGCGCGCTTCGACGGCGACGTGCTGCGCGGCTCGCTGAAGACCATGCGCGGCGAGCTGGAGAGCTTTTCTAAGGGCGAGGCCGACGTGCTGGTGGGCACCCGCATCGCGCTGCGCGAGCTGGGCGCCCCGCGCCTGAGCCTGGCGGCTTTCATAGACGCGGACTCGGACCTGTCCGGCGCCGATTTCAGGGCTTCCGAAAAATCCTACCGGGCCTTCTACGGCGCCTGGCGGCTGCTGGGCGCGCGCGGCGAGCTCTTCATCCAGACCCGGGAAGCCGGCCATTACGTCTTCTCCCGCCTCACAGAGATGGATTACCCCTCGTTCGCCGATGGGGAACTGGCGGCGCGCAAGGACTTCTTCTACCCACCCTTCTCCCATATACTCAAGGTGCGCCTGGCCTCGGTGGACCGGCGCGCGCTGGACGCCGCGGCCGCGGACCTGCTGGCGGCCCTCTCCTTTCTGGGCAGCGGCGCCGACGAGGGCGAGATCCTGGGCCCGGTCACGCCGCAGGGCCAGGAGAAGCGGCGCTTCCACAGCGAGTATTACCTGGTAAAGGCCGCCTCGGAGCGCACCGCCGCGCTCTGCCTGGAGCGCGCGCTGGCGCTGCCCCCCCGGCCCCGCGTCAAGTATTTCGTTGAGGCCGACCCTTACGGCTTCCAGTAAACCCGGGAGCAAGGCGCTCCTAAATTAATATAATTTATCCATGAACACTGACGAGATCCTTAAAGAGGTCACCCGCGGCGCCGTTGACGTAGTGGGCCGCGACGACCTGGCCAAGAAACTTTCCTCGGGCAAGCGGCTGCGCATCAAGTTCGGCGCGGACCCCTCCAGTCCGGACCTGCACCTCGGCCACAGCGTGGTCATGAGCAAGCTGCGCCGCTTCCAGGACCTCGGCCACACCGCCGTCCTGATCATAGGCGATTTCACCGCCCAGGTGGGCGATCCCTCGGGCCGCGACCTGACCCGGCCGGTGCTGGACCACGAGACCGTGGCCAAGAACGCCAAAACCTACACCGAGCAGGCTTTCAAGGTGCTCGACAGGGAGAAGACCGAGATCCGCTTCAACAGCGAGTGGCTCAAGCCCTTCTTCGCCAGCCCCGCCGTGGGCGTGTCGGATTTCGTCAATATCGCCAAGAGCGTCACCATCTCCCGCCTGCTCGAGCGCGAGGACTTCCGCGCCCGCATGAAGGCCGAGACCCCGATCAGCCTGCTGGAGATCCTCTACCCCATCCTGCAGGGCTACGACTCCGTGGCCGTGAAGGCCGACGTGGAGCTGGGCGGCCAGGACCAGATCTTCAACCTGCTGATGGGCCGCGACCTGCAGAAGCTGCACGCGCAGGAGCCGCAGGCCGTGATGACGATGCCGCTGCTCGTGGGCACCGACGGCGAGAAGAAGATGTCCAAGTCTTACGGCAATTATGTGGGCCTCAACGACCTGCCCAACGACATGTTCGGCAAGGTGATGTCGGTCTCCGACGCGCTGATGTACTCCTACTACGAGCTGCTGACCTCCGAGGACCTGGCCGCCGTGAAGGCCGAACACCCGATGGAGGCCAAGAAGCGCCTGGCCGGCCTGATCACCGCCCGCTTCCACGACGCCGAGCAGGCGGCTGCCGCGCGCCAGCATTTCGAGCAGGTATTTTCCCGCAAGGAGCTGCCCGAGGATATGCCGGTATACCGCGCCGAGAAGGCCGGCAAGCTGTCCTATCTGCTGGTGGCGGCCGGCCTGGCAAAGGGAATGAACGAAGCCCGGCGCCTGATAGACCAGGGCGCCGTGCGCCTGGACGGCGAGAAGGTGCCAGAGGACATCGTATTCGAGCCCCGCGCCTGCGTGCTGCAGGTGGGGCGCAGGCAGTTCCGGAAAATTGAAAAATAAGGCGGTGGCCGTTATGAAACTAAGCCTGAAACTCTTCGCTTTGCCGCTGCTGCTCGCGGCCGGCCCGGCCGCGTCCCAGGAGGCCGACGACGCCGACTACCGCAAGATGATGGAGCAGATGATGAAGTCCGGGAATTATTCGCAGGCCCAGACCCAGTCCTGGGACGCCCGGCTTAAGGTTATCTCCGGTACGGTCATGGTGAAGACCGTGGACGGGGACGAGTGGTCCAGGATCACCGGCGAGATGCCGCTGGATCCCAACGACATGGTCAAGACCTCGTCCGACGGCCTGGCCGAGATCTACCTCGACGACAAGGGCGCGATGTCCCTGGGCCGCAATACCGAGCTGGAGATCTCCTCGCTGGAGCAGGAGGACGCCGTCTTCTCCCTTAACTTCGGTTCCCTCGTGGCCAAGATCAAACATTTTCTAAACGAGAAACACCGCATGAAAGTGCGCACCCCCTCTGCGGTCTGCGCCGTGCGCGGCACGGAATTCGCGGTGGAATATTCTCAGCTCAGCAAGGAGTTCTCGGCGGGCGTCTTCGACGAGGGCCGCGTAGCCGTCACACAGGAGGAAGACTCCGGCGGCACCCCGCAGGAATACCTGCTGGAGAAGAACAACGAGATCGTTTTCAGCCCGTCGCAGAAGCGCCTGCGCGTGACGCCCCTGTCGCGCCTGGGGCGCCACCGCACGGCCGTCTCCAACATGCGCAAGCGCCTGCCCGCGCTGAAGGGCTGGAAGCCCCGCTCCCTGGAGCGGCGCGCCGCGCTGCGCGACCAGGCTCTCAAGCGCAAGGTGATACGCAGGCAGCTCAAGAGTTCCGCCGCGCCGGCCGGCAAGGCCGCCCGCGCGGCCAAGGCAAAGGCTGCCGCCCGCGCCAAAGCCAAGGCGGCCCGGGCGAAGGCCGCGCGGCAGCGCGCGGACGAAGAACTGCAGGAGGAGGAATAGGGGTGCGGCTCTTCGTCGCCTCTTCCTTCGAGCCCGCTTTCACGGCCAGCGTAAAGGCGATAGCCGACTACGCCGCCGCTAACGCCGGTCGGGGCGCCGTTAAATGGGTGGCCCCGGAAAATTTCCACCTGACCTACGCCTTTCTCGGCGACCTGCCCAAAGCCGAGCAGGCGGTGAAGGGCCTCGACGCGGGGCTGGAGGGGATTAAGGCTTTCGACGTTTCGCTGGGAGGTTTCGGGGTATTCCCCTCCGCCCGGCGGCCCAGCGTGCTGTGGGTGGGCATCGGGGAAGGCGCGCAGGAGCTGCGCGCCCTGGCCGACAAGCTGGCGGCCGGTCTGGCGGAGGCCGGGCTGATGTTCGAGAACCGCTTCGAGCCGCACGTCACCATAGGCCGGGTCAAGGGCGAACTGCCCGACAATTTTACGCGGCGCGTGTCCGATTTCGCCCCCGCCAAAAGGGCGCGCAGCCGGGTGGCTTCCGTGGAACTGATGGAGAGCGCGCTGACCCCGGCCGGGCCGGTTTACAGGCAGGTATACTCGCGGCGTCTGTTATGAGAAAACTTAAAACCATCCTTGTCGTCCTGGCGGCCGGCCTGCTGCTGCTGTCCCTCTATTTCTTCTGGCCCGGCCAGCCGGTAAAAGTCACCATCCCCGAAGGCGCGGGCGCCGGCAAGGTGGCCGCCGAGCTCAGGCAGAACGGCGTCATCCTCAGTTCCACCTGGTTCAAGATACTGGTAAAGCTCACCGGCACCGGCAAGCGGCTGATGCCGGGCGAGTACGCGCTGCGTTCCAGCATGTCCGCCGAGGAGGCGCTGTGGAAACTGACGCACAGCACCTACGTCAGCAGCATCCGCGTGGTGATCCCCGAGGGGTGGCGCATGGAGCAGGTGGCCGAGCGCCTGGAGGCCAACAGTGTCACTTCGGGAGCGAAGTTCCTGGAACTGGCGCGCGCGCAGAAGCTGGAAGGTTATTTGTTCCCTTCCACCTACCTGCTCAAGAAAAATATGCCTCCACAGGAAGTTATAAATTTGCTAAAATCTGAATTCGACAGGCAAGTGCGGCCGTTGTTCTCTAAAGGTTTTCCGGAAGGGCTGGACGAGAAGAAAGTCCTGATAATCGCCTCCATCGTGGAGCGCGAGGCCATGGAAGACAGCGAGCGCCCCCTGATAGCGGCCGTCTACATCAACCGCTACCGGATCAGGATGCCGCTGGAAGCCGATCCGACCACGCAATACGCGCTGGGGTACTGGAAGAAGGCCCTTACGTACAAGGACCTCAAGTTCAAGTCCCCCTACAATACCTACGTGGTGGGCGGGTTGCCCCCGGGTCCTATCTGCAGTCCGGGACAGAGTTCGATAGCCGCGACGCTGGCGCCGGCCAACCTGGACGCCTTGTACTTCGTGGCGGACCGCAAAGGCAAGCATATTTTCAACTCCAGCTTTAAGGAGCACCTTAAGGCCAAGCGCAGGGTTGAGCAGGCGGCGAAGGAAGCCAGCCGTTAAAAATTTGGGCGTGTAGCTCAGTTGGGAGAGCGCCTCGTTCGCAACGAGGAGGTCGCAGGTTCGATCCCTGTCACGTCCACCAAATCAAAACCCCCGCAAGGGGGTTTTTGATTTGCTCCCCGGGATGGACTGCCCGCCGCGTCTCGAACGAGGCGCAGGCCGAGAGGGGCCGGCAACGAGGTGAGGCCCGGCTTTAGAGCGAAGCATAATTATGCTTCGCGTCCGGGCCGCAAGGGCGGAGGCAATTTTTACAGCGAAAAATTGCCGAGCCGGGGCCGCGCAAAACCGCTATGCGGTTTATGCGTGGCGGACAAAGTTTTAGAGGCCTATATCCGTTATCTTCGCGAAAATAATTGGTAAAATCTAATATAACCCGCGGCGTACAGGAGAAACTATGGCTGACTATTTCCCCCTCAAAGACCGGACCCGCTTCGAATATAAATTCACCAGCACCGAGTTCGAAGGCACGGCCCGCGTCTTCATCGATATCCTCGAAGTAAAGAAGAAGGCCGCCAAGCTGGTGGCCAGCGCCCGGATGATCTTCGAACTGCGCGACTCGCATACCACCGAGTACACCATCACGCGCGACGCCAAATGGCTGACCACGGCCGACGGCGTCATCGTAGGCGGCCGCCGCGAATTCCCCCTGCCCCCCAAGGAAGGCGCCAAGTGGGATGAGTCCCCGGATGCCAGCGAGGTCGTTTCCCTCTCCGACAAGGTCTCGATAAAGGCCGGCAAGTTCGCTAACTGCATGAAGATCGTGACGATGCTGGCCGGCGGCGACGCGGGCAAGTCCGTGCGCTACTACGCCCCCGGCGTCGGCTATATCCTCGAGGAATACAGCGGCGAGGATAAGACCTGCGAGCTGGAGCTCGTGGCCGTTTCCAAGGTCCCCGAAGAGAAGAAGAAAGGCAAGAAATAAGCGTCCGCCCCGCGGACGCGGTCAGACGAGGCGAATATGGCCCTTATAACCATCAAAGAACTGCTCAAAAGCCCGGCCCCGGTGCCCGGCGCCGTGGCGCGCGGCTGGATAAAGACCCGCCGCGACTCCAAGGTGCTCTCCTTCGCCGAGCTCAACGACGGCTCCTGCCGCGAAAGCCTGCAGGTGGTCTTCTCCTCCGAGAACGGCGACTTCTCCGCCGTGCTGCCAGCGCTTGTCACAGGCGCCGCCGTGGAGATAACCGGCGACCTGGTGGCCTCCCCCGCCGCCGGCCAGAAATACGAACTGCAGGCCAGGTCCGTGAAGATACACGGCGGCTGCGACGCCGAGAAATACCCTATCCAGAAGAAGAAGACCTCGGACGAGTTCCTGCGCACGGTGGCCCACCTGCGGCCCCGCACCAACAAGTACGCGGCCATGCTGCGCGTGCGCTCGGAGCTGGCCTTCGCGATCCACTCCTATTTCCGCGACAACGGCTTCACCTACGTGCACACGCCCATCTTCACCGCCTCCGACGCCGAAGGCGCCGGCCAGATGTTCTCGGCCACCGCCTTCGACCTGACCAAGCTGGCCGGCATCCCGAAGACCGAGGCCGGCGAGATAGATTTCTCGAAGGACCTGTTCGGCAAGAAGGTAGGCCTGACGGTGTCCGGACAGATGGAGGGCGAGGCCCTGGCGTTGGCGCTGGGCAAGATCTACACCTTCGGCCCCACGTTCCGCGCCGAGAACTCCAACACCTACCGCCACTGCGCCGAGTTCTGGCAGATAGAGCCCGAGATGGCTTTTTACGAGCTGGCCGACGACATGGACCTGGCGGAGGATTTCATCAAGACGATCACGAAGGCCGTGCTGCAGAAGTGCCCTTCCGACATCGAGCTGTTCGCCAAGTACGTCGAGCCGACGCTGATGGACAACCTGAAGAACATCATGGAGAACAAGTTCGAGCGCCTGCAGTATACGGACGCCGTGAAGATCCTGGAGCCGGTCAACGACCGCTTCGAGCTCAAGGTGAAGTGGGGCGTGGACCTGGCCAGCGAGCACGAGCGCTTCCTGGTGGAGCAGCATTTCAAGAAGCCGGTCATCCTTTATAACAAGCCCAAGGAAGTGGCCTCGTTCTACATGAAACTTAACGACGACGGCCGGACCGTGCGCGGCATGGACGTGCTGGTGCCCCGCATAGGCGAGCTGGTGGGAGGCAGCGAGCGCGAGAACAGGCTGGACGTGCTCGAGCGGCGCATGAACGACCTGAAGATGAAGGTGGAGGACTACCAGTGGTTCCTCGACCTGCGCCGCTACGGGTCCGTCCCGCATTCCGGTTTCGGCCTGGGCTTCGAGCGGATGATGATGCTGGTCACCGGCATCGCCAACATCCGCGACGTGACCGCGTTCCCCCGCGTGCCCGGCTACGCCGAGTTCTGAACCCGCCCCAAGGCGCAAAAAAGGCCGGACGCATGTCCGGCCTTTTCTTTTTCAGCGCCGCTGACTAATGGCCGCCCGCGCGCAGGTGCGCCTCTATGCCCCGCGCTATCTTCAGGTTGGCGCCGAAATCGGCCGGCAGCGTGAGGAGCAGGGGTTTGGAATCTATCCTGACCCTGGAGCGCCCGTCCTCCGCGTCGGAGATGGTGACCGCTATCCTGCTGCCCAGCGTGAGCAGGTTCAGCGGCGTGAGCGCCTCCAGCCGTCCGGCGTCGGCGTCCCTGAGCGTAACGCGGCTGCGCCCGTACTGTTTAAGGTAAAGTTCCGCGGCGGCGAAGAGGCGCTCCCTGGGCAGGCCGCTCTCCAAAGTTCTGGTCTGCGAAACTGAATATATGTCCCCCGCCGTGTCCTGGCCGGCGGCGCGCCGGGCCGAGATTATCTGCGCTGTGCCCAGTATCGCCGCCAGGACGGCGCCGTAGACCAGCGCTTCGCCGGCGGCGCCGGTCAGGCTGGTGTCGGGGGCTATGCCGATGAACGTAGGCGTAAGCAGCACCAGCAGGAAGAGCAGCCAGCTTAGCAGCAGAGTTTTAGCATAGCACTTTATCATATCCCTCCCGTCTATCCCCAGGTATTCTATTAAAAATTCAGGCGCGCCGTCTTTTGAGCGAGGCCAGTACCCCGGCGGCGGCCAGCGCGGCGAAGATCCAGACCCCGGCGCCGAAGGCGGCGGAAAGCCCCTGGTGGTTCTCCGGTCCCAGGCGCACCTTGCCTACGTACAGCGAGAAGAGCGCCATCACCACGGCCATGCTGAACATCTGGCCCGTGACCCGCATAGTCGCCAGCGTGGCCGAAGCTACGCTGTAATGGCGTTTCTCTACCGATCCCATGACGGCGTTGGTGTTGGGCGCGGCGAAGAGGGCCAGGCCGAAACCCATCACCCCCAGGCCGGTCAGCACGCGCCAGAGCGGGAGCCCGGCCTGGGGCCAGGCGAAGAACAGCATGCCGGCGGCGGTCAGCCCCATGCCGAGCGAGGCTATAACGCCGGGGTCGTGCCTGTCCGAGAGGCGCCCGGCCCACGGCGAGAAAGCCACCATCAGCAGCGGCTGTACCATCAGGACGAAGCCCGCTTCCCTGGGGCCCAGGCCGGCGGCGTACTGCAGGTAGAGGCTGAGCAGGAAGCCCATGGCGAAAGTGGCGCTGTAATTTAGGAAGGCGGCCAGGTTGGAGAAGGCGAAGACCTTGTTCTGCAGGAAGAGCCTGGCGTTGAGTATCGGGTGCGGCGCGCGGGTTTCGCGGAAAAAGAAGGCTCCAAGCGCTGCCGCCCCGGCCAGCAGCGTCAGGCCGCCGGCGGGCGTGGTGACGGCGGACAGGCCGTACATCAGCCCCGCCAGGGCCGCGGCATAGAGCAGCGCGCCGGGCAGGTCGAACTGCTCGCCTTCAGCCCCTTTCCACTCTGCGCCGGCCAACTTGCTGCGCAGCAGCCAGAGCACGAAGAGCCCTACCGGCACATTGAGCAGGAAGATAGCCCGCCAGGACGCGTATTGCACCAGCAGGCCGCCCAGCGACGGGCCCAGGGAAAGTCCCGTGTAGACGGCGGCCGAGACCCAGCCCAGGGCCTTGCCGCGCCGCTCCGGCGGGAAGACGGAGGTCAGGATGGCCACCGAGGTGCCGAAGATCATGGAGGAGCCGGCGCCCTGCAGCACCCGCCCGGCCAGCAGCTGCGCCGGGGTGGCCGCCAGGCCGCAGAAGAGCGAGGCCAGGGTGAAAATTGAGAAGCCGGCGGCGAAGACCCGCTTGCGGCCGAAGATGTCGGCGGCCCGGCCCATCGGCACCAGCAGCGCCGCCGAGGCCAGCAGGAAGGAGAGCGAGACCCAGCCCATCGTCATCGCGTCCAGGCCCAGGGCCGGGGCCATGGCCGGCAGGGCTATGTTCACCGCCGAGAGCATGAACGGCGTGGAGAAAGACGCCAGCACGGTGATCAGCAGCACGGTGTTAGGATTGACCATCGCTATATTCTATAATTTTAGCAGGACCGCTTTTACGACGGAGGACTTATGCAAAGGGAAGAGGCGCTGGAACTGCTGAGCGAGCACGTTAAGAACGCAAATATGGTGAAGCATTGCCTGGCTTCGGAGGCCGTGATGCGCGCCCTGGCCGGGCGGCTGGGCGGGGACCCGGAACTGTGGGGCCTGGCCGGCCTGCTGCACGATCTGGACGTGGAACTTACGGAAGGAGACCCCGCGCGGCACACCCACGAGGCCGGGCGCATCCTAAGGGAGCGCGGGCTTCCCGAGGACCTGGTGGAGGCCGTCCTGCTGCACAACGAGGCCGCCCATACGGGCAAGCGGCGTTCCGAGGTGTTCCATTGGGCGCTGGCGGCGGCCGAGACCGTGACCGGCCTTATCACCGCCACCACGCTGGTCTATCCCGACAAGCGGCTGGCAAGCGTTAAGGCCTCGTCGGTGGCCAAGCGCATGAAGGACAAGCGATTCGCGGCTACCGTGGACCGGTCCATCATCATGGAATGCGAGCAGCTGGGGCTCAAACTGGACGAGTTCGTGGAACTCGCGCTGGGCGCCATGCAGAAAATAGCCCCCGAGCTGGGGCTCTGATCAGCCGAGAACTTTCTTTATCTTCGCCAGCAGTTCGCCGGCCTCGTAGGGCTTGGTGATGACGCCGGAGAAATCGGCGTCCAGGCGGCGGCGGCGTATCTCCAGCGGGTCCAGCGCCGTAAAAGCTATGATGGGCGTCTTCGCCGCGCAAGGCACGGCGCGCAGCGCCTTGATCGCTTCCTCGGGCGGCATGTCGGGCAGCAGCAGGTCCAGCAGTATCAGGTCCGGCTCCTGCCGCAGCGCGGCCTCGGCCCCTTCCCGCGCGGTGAGCGCCGAGGTCACCTGCATGCCGTTGGCCTCCAAACGTATTCGCACGAGTCTTGCGTGCTGCGGCTCGTCCTCTATCAGCAGTATCTTAGGCATCTTTCCCCCAGCCCTCCGGCATCCGCCGGAGGAACTCCAACTCGTCGGAAAAATCAGCGGGATAGCTCAGCGCCGCGGCCAGCCGGCCGCTTTCAGGCGGCACTCCGGCCACCTGCCTTATCCCTTCTTCCAGCAAAGTCCCCGCCCTGGCGCATTCTCCGCCGCCGCACTTTGAAAGTATTACCAGGAAGCTCCTGTCCCCCCGCCTGACCACGGCGCGGGAGGAGGCGCGCAGCCTGGAATGTATGAAAGCTTCCACTTTGGAGGCCGCCGCGGCCAGCCCGGGCGGCAGCGTAACTCCGAGGGCGCAGAACTCGCCCTTGCCGCCGGCCAGGTCTATCTCCCTGCGCAGCAGGAAACCCGCGGCCTCGGAGAAGCCGGGCAGCGGCAGCTGCACCAGGAACCTGCAGTTGCGGCCGTAGTCGCTCTCGGCCCAGATGCGGCCGCGGTGCAGCTCCACGATGCCGCGGCAGATGGCCAGGCCGAGCCCGGTCCCCCGCTCCTTCGCCTGTCCCGAACTGGACACCTGGGCGAATTTATGGAACAGCTTGTGGATATCCTCCGGGGCTATGCCCTGACCGGTGTTTTCGACGCAGAGGCGCGCCCCTTCCGTTCCGGTTTCCAGCGACAGCGTGATCCTGCCGCCCCTGGGTGTAAATTTCAGCGCATTGAAGACCAGGTTAGCCAGCACCTCGCGGACCTTGTCCGCGTCGCAGTAAGCCACCGCCTTGCCGGCGGGCAGGCGGGTGGAGATCTCGATGCCGCGGTCCGCCGCCAGATAGGTATGCTCGGCGGCGCAGGCGGCCAGCATGGCGCCCAGGTCGGTCTCCGAGACGTACATCGGCATCACGCCGGCCTCCATCTTGGTGATGTCCAGCAGCGCGTCGATAAGGCGGTTGAGCCTGTCGGCGCTGTCTATGCCCATCTGCAGTATCTCTTTCTGCTTGTCGGCGACCGTCCCGGCCGTCCCGTCGGCTACCAGACCCATAGCCTCCCGCACTATGGTCAGCGGCGCGCGCAGGTCGTGGGAGATGCGGGAGATGAATTCGTCGCGGTTGCGCTCCAGCAGGCGCACGGCCGTGAGGTCCCTGAGCATCACCAGCCGGCAGTTCTCCTCGCCCCACTGCAGCTCGGCCGCCCGCACCTCGGCGGGAACCTTTACGCCGTCGGGGCGGGTGAGTTCGGTCTCTATGGTCCTCTCCAGGTCGGAGGGAAGGTCGGGCGGCAGGCCCGCCAGGTCGGCCCGGGACCGCCCTAGCAGCTGCTCCGCGCCGCGGTTGGCGAAGAGCACCCGCCCGGAGGGACCGATCACCAGGAAGCCGTCGGGCGCCTTCTCCAGCACCTCGCGCAGGCGGGCCTCGCGCTGCTGCAGCTTTGCGTCTATACGGGCGCGCTCTATGGCGTACTTTATGGAATAGGCCAGCAAGTTCGCGTTGATCTTGCCCTTCACCAGGTAATCCTGGGCGCCCTTCTTGATCATGTTGATGCCGAGGTGTTCCTCGTAGAAGCCGGTCAGCACGATGATAGGGCGGTCCTTGGCGAACTTCTGTACCTTGTGCAGGGTCTCGGGGCCGAAAGAGTCGGGCAGGTTCAGGTCCAGCAGCAGCACGTCGGCCTTTTCCAGGGCGTCGGCGGCCTGGGCCTCTTGCAGGGTGCCTGCCATGCGCCGCGAAAAGGAGGAATCCTTCATCGAAACGAACAGGTCCTCTACCACCTTGGCGTCAAAGGGGTTATCCTCTATCAGCAGGACTTTTATGTTTTTGTTCTGTTCCGACATGCGCTTTTCGGCGCCCTGTGGACGCCAGTAGCCGCGGAGATGCTGTCTCCCGGCCGAAATTCGATAAATATTTTAAGATCCCAAACCCTAAGGTTAGCGTATTAAATAAAACGGGCGCGGTCAAATGTTTTTATGTCACTTTGTATACATAAAAAAACCGCCGGTTTCCCGGCGGTTCTTTTATCGGGGCGGTGCCCCTTACTGGAAGAAGTACAGCGCGGCGTAGTACCGGTAGGTGTGGTCGCCGACCACGAAGGGCTCGTCGAGCTTGGTGACCTTGGAGGCGATGAATTCCTTCTTGTGCTCGAGCAGGAACTTCTTGTAGTCGGCCACCTTGGCCGCTATGCCGGCCTCGTCGGCCGCCAGCTTGCCCTTGAAGCCGAGCAGCTTGCCGATGTAGACCATGGAGAAGGAGGCGTCCTTCTCCACCAGCGTGACGGAGTTGGTCAGCAGGTCGAAGTCTATGTCGTCGCCGTTCTTGAGCTGGCGCAGCTGGACCTCGTGGTCCGCGTTCTCGTCGCCCTGGGTCAGGTAGTATACGTTGAAGGTGGGGCGGAAGATCTCGTTCTTGATCATGAAGGCCGCGACCGGGGTCAGGCCCTGCTTCTCGAGCGCCTCTATGAGCATGTGCTGCTCTTTCTTCATCGCGTCGGCGCTGAGGGCGTCGTAGTTCATGCCCTCGCCGAGGAACATGCGCACTACTTTGCCGTCGGGAGACTCGTACTTGAGGATGCCGAGCTCGAGCTTGTACTCGGTGGAAACGACGCGCATGCCGTGCTTCTCGAGTATCGGCGTCCACATAGCTATGAATTCCTGGAACTCGGCCTCGGTCTTGGAGTGGCTGATCAACTGGCTCCGGGAGGCGGTGGCGAAGAGGTTCATCTTGGTGAGGTCGCCGGAGACATGGTCGCATTTTTCGGCGGCAACCTGTTCCAGGACGGGGGCCGGCGCTTCGATCTTGGAAGCTTTCACGTCGGCGGCTGAGAGGCCGTTGAGTTCTGCGGCGTTGAGCGTGGCGGCGCTAAGGAAAGCGGCCGCGGCGATAGCTAATCTTTTCATCAATTCTCCTCCTAAACTGTATCTGCTGTATTAATTCTACATTTTACCGCCGGGATATTAAAGGTCTTAAGACCCCGCGCTTTCTGGGCCGTAAGGCCTATGATTTTAGTCAACCGCGCTTCCGGCGCGCGGCCGCCCGGTGCTCCTTCCATTTGCCGAAGGATTTGCCGCGCGACTCCAGGCGCAGGATGAAGGCCTCCATGCGCGGGCCGATGACCGCGGCCGGCTCGCCTGCCAGCGGCGTGCCCGGCAGCGGCATGAAGGCGTGCGTGTGTATCATCGCCCCCAGTTCGGCCAGCTCCGTCATCATGGCCATGGAGGCGTCCTCGTCCTCCGGCGTCTCGCCCGGCAGGCCCAGGATGAAATCCATGTAGGGGGTAATCTTATGCGCCTTGCAGAGGCGCGCCGCGTTCATGATGTCCCCGGGGCCGTGGCCCCGCCGTATGGCCTTGAGCGCGGCCGCGGTGGCGGTCTGCGCCCCTATCACCAGCCGGCGGTTATAGGCGTATTTCTTCACCAGCGCCAGCGTCTCGGGCGTGACATGCTCCGGCCGTACCTCGGAAGGGAAGGATCCGACATAGATGCGCCCGCCCTTGGCCGCGGCCAGGTCGTGGGCGCGGCGCATGAATTCCTCCAGCGCCGGCAGGTCCAGGGCCCTGCCGTCGGCCGAACCGTAGGCGAAGGCGTCCGGGGTAATGAAGCGGATGTCCTTGAGTCCGCGCGAGAGCATGGCGTCCATCGCGCTCAGGATGACGGGCAGCGGGCGGTGCCTCGGCCTGGAGCCGAACAGGAAGGAGTTCTGGCAGTAGGTGCAGGCGAACGGGCAGCCGCGGGTGATCTCGATGGGCCCGAAGAGGCCGTAGCGCTCCGAGACCGCCGGGTAGGCGCCGAGGTCGGCCCTGGCGCCTTTTATTACACCTGGCGCCGGCGCCCGGCCCGCGGCCAGCGCGAGCAGCAGCTCCGGGAAAACCTTTTCCCCCTCGCCGGCCACGGCGTAGTCGAAGCCCAGCGCCAGCGTCTCTTGCGGTTCGGCGCTGGCATGCGGGCCGCCGGCTATGAAAACGGTCCCGGGATAGTCCGCCCGCAGGCGCGCCACCAGCTCGGCCGTCTCCTCCTTCTGCGAGGTAAAGAAAGAGAAAGCGGCGACGGTGATGCCGGGGGCGGGACGCTGAAGCGCCTCGCGCAGCGCCGCCTGGGTGTTGGGGAAAACGGCGTTAATATTCTCAAGCGGTTCGATGGCGCCGGCCAGCGCGTTGACGCTGCAGCGGTTCTCGCGGCTGTGGTAGAAGGCCAGGTTAAGCATCGGCCTGGGGCTGTTGCGGTTCCGGCGCCGGTTGGGACAGGAGCAGATTGTAAGCGCGGGCCATGGCGAGGCCGATCCAGGGCAGGAAAACGAAGGTCTTGAGCGCCGCGGCCGCCACCGTCCAGGGCTTAAGCACGAGCGAGGCCGACGGGTTCTTGAACGGCCCGGTCACCGCGTAGATGTCCGGTACCAGCGCGGTGATCAGCAGGGCCAGCGTGAAGACCGGGAACAGGCGGGTCTTCCAGCCGTCGGTGATGGCGGCGCTCAGGCGGAACGACTCCCGCACGCCGGTGCGCCGGTCCACTACGGCGTATTCGCTGAACAGGAAGGTCAGGTAGATGACTATGCCGGGTATTATGAGCAGCAGCGCGCCGCCCATGGCGGCCAGAGAGAGGAGAACGCTGACTGCGACGGCGCGGTGGTAGACCGGGAAGGCGCCGAACAGGTCGGCGTAGCGGGCTCCGGAGCCGCGGGCTATCTTGATATAGACCAGGTTCATCCCGGTGGTCAGCGGCGTCACTACCAGCAGCATGTAAGGGGCGGCGGCCAGCAGCGAATGCCAGCGGTGGATGATGTAGAAGGAGCCGGCGGAGACGAGCGCCTGCGTCAGTAGCACCGGGACCAGCAGCGGCAGCGCGCCGACGTAGTCGTCCCAGGCCAGCGTGAACCAGCGGAAGGACTCGCGGTCCTTCTCAAGCTCTTCCACGGGCCTCCTCATAAAGCTCGCGGGCCTTGTAAGAGCTGCGCACCAGGGGTCCCGAGAGCACGGCCTTGAGCCCCGCGGCTTTGGCTTTCTCCCCCCAAACGGCGAATTCTTCTTCGGTATAGTATTTCTGTACCGGCCGATGGGTCCTGGACGGGGCGAGGTACTGGCCGAGCGTCAGCAGGTCGCAGCCGGCTGCGGCCAGGTCGGCCAGCGCCCGCTCCAGTTCCTCAGGCTTCTCGCCGAGGCCCAGCATTATGCCGGATTTGGTCAGGATGTCGGGGCGCAGGCGCTTGGAGTTCGAGATGACTGCCAGCGAGCGGCCGTAGTCGGCGCCCGCTCTGGCCCCGGCGTAGAGACCGGCCACCATCTCCAGGTTATGGCCGAGCACGTCGGGGTCCGAGGCCAGCACGGCCTCGAGGGCCGCGACGTCGCCTTTAAAATCGGGGATCAGCGGCTCGGTGCGGATGCCCGGGGAAAGTTCCTTTATCAGTCTGTTGGTCTCGGCGAAATGGGCGGCCCCGCCGTCGGGCAGGTCGTCGCGGGTGGGCGAGGTGAAGACCACGTATTTGAGCTTCCACTCGCGGCACAGCTCGGCCGCGCGGCGCGGTTCGCCCGCGTCGGGCGGCAGCGGCGGCAGTCCCTTGGCGACGGCGCAGAAGCCGCAGTTGCGCGTGCAGATATCCCCGAGGATCAGGAAGGTCGCCTCCCCCCCGGAGAAGCACTTGCCCTTGTTGGGGCAGCGGGCCTCGTCGCAGACGGTATGCAGCGAGCGCGCCTTCAGCTGGGCGGCCGTGCCGGAGGCGGCGGTGCCGCGCAGCTCTGCCTTGTTGCGGCGCACCTCTTTTACTATCCAGTCCGGGTAGGAGGTCATTAGTCCGTGATCTTGAGGTGCAGCTCCTTGAGCTGCTTGTCGTCTATGACCGAAGGCGCCTCGCTCATCAGGCAGGCGCCGCTGGTGGTCTTCGGGAACGCGATCACGTCGCGGATGGAATCGGTGCCGCAGATGATGCCGATCAGGCGGTCGTAGCCGATGCCGATGCCGCCGTGCGGGGGCGCGCCGAAGTCCATCGGGCTGACTATCATGCCGAAGCGCCGCTGCACGGCCGCCTTGTCGTAGCCCATCAGGGCGAAGATCTTTTCCTGCATGGCGCGGTTGTGGTTGCGCACGGAGCCGCTGCCGAGTTCCACGCCGTTGAGGACGAGGTCGTACTGGCAGGAGCGCACGTTGCCGGGGTCGGTGTCGAGCTTGTGCGCCTCTTCCGGAAGCGGGGCGGTGAACGGGTTGTGCGTGAAGGTCCAGGCGCCGCTCTCGGCGTCTCTCTCCAGCAGCGGGAAATGGCGCACCCAGAGGAAGGCCCATTTCTTGAGCTGGGCGGGCTTGAGGCGGGCGATCAGCTCGTTGCGCAGCGCGCCCAGGCAGGGGGCGGCCACGGCGGGCTTGTCGGCGGCGATGAAGACGGCGTCGCCCTCCTTTACGTCCAGGCGCTCCTTCAGCGCGGCCTGTTCGGCGTCGCTGATGAACTTCAGCGTCGGGGAGTCCCACTTGCCGTCCTTGAAGCGCAGCCAGACCAGGCCCTTGGCGCCGAGCTTCTTGACCAGGTCTGTCAGTTTGTCCATATCCCCGCGGCTGAAGGCGGCGGCGCCTTCGCCCTTGATCGCGCGCACTACGCCGCCTTCGGCGAGAGCGCCCGAGAAGACCTTGAAGCCGGAGGCTTTAAAGATGTCAGAGCACTCTTTGATCTCGAGCGCGTAGCGCAGGTCGGGCTTGTCGGAACCGAAGCGCAGCATCACGTCGGAGAACTCCAGCTCGGGGAACGGGGCGGCGATCTCCTCGCCCAGGTGGGCGAAGACGGCCTGCATCATGCCTTCCACCACGCGGGCCACGTCCTGTTCGTCCACGAAGGACATCTCCAGGTCCACCTGCGTGTGCTCGGGCTGCCGGTCGGAGCGGAGCTCCTCGTCGCGGAAATTGCGGGCCAGCTGGAAGTAGCGGTCCATGCCGCTCATCATCAGCACCTGCTTGAACTGCTGCGGGCTCTGCGGCAGGGCGTAGAATTCGCCGGGGTTGCTGCGGGACGGCACCACGAAGTCGCGCGCGCCCTCGGGCGTGGAGCGGGTGAGCATGGGGGTCTCGACCTCGTTGAAGTCGAGGCCGTAGAGGTAGTTGCGGATGACCTGCGAGAGGCGGCTGCGCAGCACGAGGTTCTTGGCCATCTTCGGGCGGCGCAGGTCGAGATAGCGGTACTTGAGCCGGGTCTCCTCGGAGACGCCGGCGTGCTCGCCGAGGTCGAACGGCAGCGGCTGCGAGGCGTTGAGCACGGTGATCTCGGCGGCCTCCAGCTCTATCTCGCCGGTGGGCATGTTCTTGTTGGCGTTGGCGCCGGGGCGGAGGGTGACCTTGCCGGTGACGCGCAGGGCGTATTCGCTCTTGGTCTCTTCGGCGGCGGCGAAGACGGGGCTGCCCGGGGCGGCCACCACCTGCGTGACGCCGTAGAGGTCGCGCAGGTTGATGAAGAGCACGCCGCCGTGGTTGCGTTTGCTGTCGGCCCAGCCGCACAGCGTGACGGTCTGGCCGGCGTTGGCGGCGTTGAGTTCGCCGCAAGTATGAGTGCGGAGGGCGGTAGCTTTTGAAGAGTTGTTGGTCATAGGTTGTTCGTAACTTGAGATGCGGATCTAATAAAACTATAAGTGCTTAGTTACAGCGTTTCGCTTCGGAGCCGGCGGGCCGGAACGCAAAAACGTGGTCTCGCACACCGTGCTCGCCACTCCCCGTCTCGGCCTCGGCGCTTACGCAAGCCTCGGCCTCCGACAGGGTTTTGCTAACCCGGTCCCGCCGTCTCCAGCAGGGCCGGGGCGTCATATCTGCCTATTCCTCTACACTCCCCCATCAAACTTTCAAGAGCTGCTTGAGGGTCGAGGGGACGGAGTCGAAGGGGACCAGGGTCTGCTCGCCGGCCTCCTTCAGGGGCTTGACGGCGCAGGTGCCGTCCCGCATCTCGTCCTCACCTAGGATTAGAGCGTAAAAGGCGCCGCTCTTGTCGGCGGAGCGCATCTGCGAGCGCAGGCTGAGGTCGAAATTGGAGAAGTCGGCGCTGATGCCGGCGGCGCGCAGGGCCGAGAGCAGGGCGTAGGCTTTGCTGCCAGTCTCCTTGCCGGCGGCCACCACGAAGGCTTTGGTGGAGGTATCGGGCGCGGGCTGGTCCTTCAGGAGCATGGCCAGGCGGTCCACGCCCATGGCCCAGCCTATGGCCGGGGCGGCCGGGCCGCCCATGGATTTCACCAGGTCGTCATAGCGGCCTCCGCCGCAAACGGCGTCCTGGCTGCCGAGGGCGCTGCTGCGCACCTCGAACACGGTGCGGGTATAGTAGTCCAGGCCGCGCACCAGACCGGGGTTGACGTTATGCGGCACTCCGGAGATCTTCAGCAGTTCCTGAACGCGGGTGAAATGCCCGGCGCAGTCGGGGCAGAGGGACAGCCTGGGGGCGGAGTCCGCCAGCCACGGGCCGTCGATCTTGCAGTCCAGCGCGCGCAGAGGGTTGCGCTCTATGCGGCCGCGGCAGGGTTCGCAGAGGCGCTCCGAGCAGCCGCGCAGGTAGGCCAGCAGCGTCTGCCGGTAGTTCTTGCGGCATTCTCCGCAGCCGAGGGAATTCAGGTCCACGGAGCAGCCCGTGAGGCCGGCCCGCTCCAGCAGGCGCACCAGCATAGTGATGCTTTCGGCGTCGGCCAGCGGCGAGGCGTTGCCGATATGCTCGGCGCCGATCTGCTCGAACTCGCGGAAGCGGCCCGCCTGGGGGCGCTCGGCGCGGAACATGTTGCCGATATAGTAGAACTTGGCGTTGCGGCCGCTCTGGCTGATGTTCTGTTCTATGTAGGCGCGCACCACGCCGGGCGTGCCTTCGGGGCGCACCGCCACCTCACGGCCCCCGCCGTCGGTGAAGGCGTACATCTCCTTCTCCACGATGTCGGTGGTTTCGCCGGTGGACTTCACGAACAGCTCTTTGAGCTCTATAGTCGGGATGCGCAGCTCCTGGTACCCGTAAAGGGCGAAGACCTCCCGCGCCGCGGCCTCTATGGCCGTAAAGCGCGCGGAGTCGGGCGGGAGGATGTCCCGGAATCCCCTCAGGGAATGCAGCGCCATCAGTCGCTCCCCGCCATGGACTGCAGCCTGGCCTGGTTGAGTATCACCAGCTCGCCGCGGCGGTAGTCGATGATGCCGGCGCGCTTGAGCGTGTTGATGGCGCGGCAGACCGGCACGCGCGTGGTGCCCAGGTACTGGGCCAGCTCGTTCTGGTCTATGGCCATCTTCACCGGCTTGGTGTGCTTGTCCTTGGAGAGTTCCAGGATGGCCTCGGCCAGGCGGCCGAGGATGTTGTGGAACAGCATGGACTCCATGTCCTTGTTGGCCTTGTGCAGCCGCTCCACCAGCGTCTGCAGCAGGTTCAGCGAGAAGTCGGGGTTCTCGATGATCAGGCGCTTGAAGTTCTTCTTGGAGATGACCAGCACCTCGCTGTCCTCGGTGGCCTGGGCCGAGGCCGAGCGCACCCTGCCGCCCAGCAGCGACATCTCGCCGAAGAAATCACCTTTCTTGAGGTAGGCGAAGGTCTTCTTTTTGCCGCCGCCTACGGTCGTGAAGATCTTGATGCGGCCGGTCTTCACGATGAAGAAATTGTTCCCCAGGTCGGCTTTCGCGAAGACCATCTGCCCGGCCGTGTACTGCTTGAGCCCGGCTATGGAGAAGAGTTTCTTCAGGTCGCTGTTGCTGAGGTCCTTGAAGAACGATATTTGTTTGAGCACGGAAGATACCATTTACTTTGTCTCCTGCATGGGCATGCCGCACTTGGGGCACTTGCCCGGCTTGTCGGCCTCCACGCATTTCATGGCGCAGGTGTATTTCTTGCCGGCTTTGGCGGCCTTCTTCGTATCGGCTTTCTTTTCCTTGGTCATCGCGGGGCCGTGGCCCTTATGCTCCTTGGCGGCGGCTTCCTGGATATTCTTCACGGCCTCGGGGGTGGCGCCGGTTATCGTAACCTTCACGCCGCCCTCAATGTTCTCCACTTTGGTCTGCGCGCCGGTCACCGTGGTGGGGCAGCCGGAGCATTTCTCGCCCTTGGCGCCGTAATGGACCAGCGCGAGTTCCTGTATCTGGGCGGCGGTCTCGGCGTCCTTGGCGGTCACCGTGGTCTCCACGCCTTTCTCTATGTTTTTGGTGGCTGTTTCGGCGCCCTTGATCTGCTCGGGGCAGGTCACGCCGCCGCATTTCTTGCCGGCCTGCTCTTTCTTGTGCATCGGGCAGTCGCCGCAGTCGTGCTTCTTGGCGCCCTTCATCTCCGCCTTGGCGGCGGGTTTCTTGTCTCCGGGGCAGTTGCCGCAATGGGCGAAGGCCGTGCCGGCGCCCAGGGCTAAAGCTATGATGGAAAGCAGTATGGTCTTTTTCATGTTCGTCTCCTTGCCTGCGTTATGCCTCTTAATTATATAAATTAATGCGCCGCAACAAACAGTGCCGGAATGGCGGGAATTGCCCGCCGGCGGCCCTGTTGCCGTGCCGGAAGGCTTAATGTAGAATATAATTATCCGATTAAGCAGGGAGGGAGCATGAGGAAAAATATTTCAGCGGCTATCGCGGTGTTCCTGCTGGCGGCTTGCGGCGGGAAAGAGGCTTCGGCCCCGCCCCCGGCGCCGGCCCAGGCCGTGCAGGGCGCGCTCGCCCCGGCTGGCGACCGGATCGGGCTGCCGGACGGCGGCTGGTTCACCTGGGGGTTCGCCGAAAAACCTAAGCTCGGCACCGCCATAATGAAGGTGCAGGTTTACGACAAGGCCGGAACGCGCGCGACCCCGTACGAGGTCATAGGTGAGTACGGCATGCCGTCCATGCGCTACCACGACTCCGGCCCGGTCAAGTTCCAGCTGAACAGGAAAGGGGATTACCTGCTGCCGGTCAACATCGTAATGGCCGGGGAATGGGAAGTGCTGATAAGGCTGATAGAAGGAAAGGAGAAGATCTATGAAGGCAAAGTTCTCTTTACTATTTAGCCTGCTGTTCTCCCCCGCCCTGCCGGCGGGCGCCGAGAGCCTGCTTTTCCTGGAGGCGCAGGGCGTGGCCGGCTATTCCTCCATGGATAGGGCTGTCGTCTGGCATTCCATGTCGGCCTCCGAGCCGATGCAAAAATCTTCGGTGGGCTTCGACCTGCTCAAGAAATTCTCCGGCGACACCGGCGACACCGGTACCCTGGCCGTGCAGGGCCGCCTGGCCCGGGACCCGGACGCGCCCAACCGCCTGGAGCCCCAGCTTTACAACGCCTATTACCGGGCCAGGACGCCCGCCGCCTACATCTGGGCCGGGCATAGCCGGGCCGCCGCCGGGCTGGAGTCCTACTTCGATACGCACGGGGCGCTGCTGCAGGCGCTGCCCATGTACGGCTACGGTTTCGACCGCGACTGGGGGTTCGGCGCCTCGCGGGACTTCGACTGGGGCGACGCCGCCCTTTCGCTGACCTCGGGCACCGGCATGCGCGCCCGCGCGGCCGGCAATTACCTGCTCTCCGGCCGCCTGGCGAGAGGCGTGCTCAACCGCGACAATTATGCCGCGGGTTTTTATTTCTCCTCCGGTAAGATCCCGGAAATGGCCGGCTACAAGGTCCTGGACGGCGAAGAAAGGACCTACACCGCCGCCGGGGCGGACGGCGCCCTGCTCTGGAACCGCTGGGAACTGCGCGGCGACCTGCGCGCCGGAGAAAAGGCCGGCATGCGTTACGTGGCCGGCCTGGGCCGCCTGGGGCTTAACCTGCTCGAGGAGAACCGGCTGAAGCTGGAGGCGCAGGCCGTCTACTCCGGCATGGAGCGTATGGAAGGCTGGGCGCTGGCTTCCGGCTTTTCCCTGGCCGTTACCCCCGCCCTGACCTGGCGGGCCCTGTTCGAATACGAGGACGCCATGCACGAGAGGCGCTTAGTCACCCAGCTGTACTATTACCTGCCCATATGAAAAAGATATTCCTGGCCCTGACCGCGCTGTTCCTCTCCGCGCCCGCCTTCGCGGCCGTAGGCTGCGACCTCAACGACCCCGACCGCGACGTGGCCCGCCTGTTCCCCGGCTCTACCGGCTACAGGACGCGCTACGTGTCCATCAAGGGCTCCGGCGGCCAGCCGCTGCTGGAGCGGGTGGAGACGCGCCTCGGCGATAAGTTCAAAGGCCTGTACGAGACCATGGACGTCCCCTACACCCTCTACGACATCTACAAGGGCAAGGAAGTCATCGGCTATATACACGGGGTCAACCAGAAGGGCGAGTACGGCGGCATACAGGTGTTCCTCGCGCTGGACCGGGCCGGCCTGATAAAATCCTTTTACATACAGAAACTCACCTCCCGCGCCGCGAGGGACCTGCGCGCCAGGGAGTTCGGCTCCCAGTTCGCCGGCCTGGCGCTGAAGGATTTCGAGGCCTACGACCCGGTCGCGGCCAAGGCGCTACCCGGCTCGGCCCCGGAGAAGATAAAAGGCCCGGCCAAGGCCGGCAAGGATTTCGCCGCGGTGCTGCGCGCCGTGAAGAAGAACCTGATACTGCTCGACGAGTTCGTCTTCTCGAAGAAGGAAAAATGAACGTATACGCCATAGCTTACAAGAACCTGCTCAGGAAAAAGACCCGGACCGCCCTCACGGCCGGCGGCATCATGCTGTCGGCCTGGGTGCTGGCCACGCTGCTGGGCTTCAACAAGGGCTACCAGCAGGGCCTCAACCGGGACATAGATAACATGGGTTTCCAGGTGCTGCTGACGGCCAAGGGCTGCCCGTACGAGGCGGCCACGCTGATGCTCAAGGGCGGCACCGGCCTGCGCTACATGCCCGAGTCCGTGGTGAAGACGGTGTTCCAGAACCCCGAAGTGGAGAAAGTCACGCCTATGCTGATGCATGGCGTCTTCGATCCCAACAAAGGCGAGAACGGCGCGGTGGCGGCCTACCTCGGCGTGGACGCGCAGAGCTTCCCGCCCATGAAGCCGTACCTCGAGTTCAAGCAGGGCGGCTGGTTCGGCAGCAATACGGCGCTGGAGGCCGTAATGGGTTACGAGGCGGCCGAGCTGGAGACCCGCGAGGTGGGCGACAAACTGCTCATCCCCGGCCTGGACCAGGAGATCACCGTGGTGGGCGTGCTCAAGCGCTCCGGCACGCAGGACGACGGGACTATCTTCCTGCCCATTACCGCGGTGCAGAAACTTTTCAACCGCGAGGGCCTGCTGACCGGCCTGGGCATCAAGGTTAAAAAAGAGGCGGATATTTCCGCGCTGGAGAACCGGCTCTATGACCTGCCCGACGTGCAGGTGGTGTCGATGGCGCAGGTGAAGACCACCATCATGAACCTGGTCAACAGCGCCCGCGTGATAGTGATGGGCATAGCCGGCATAGCCCTCATCATCGCGATGGCCGGCGTGATCAACACCATCCTCATGTCGGTGATGGAGCGCTACGCCGAGATCGGCATCATCAAGAGCATGGGCGCGATGCCGCTGGACGTGTTCAAGATGATCTGGATGGAGACCGCGATACTATGCGGCCTGGGCGGGGCGGCCGGGATACTGCTCTCCGCGGTGACCGCCCGCCTGAGCGAGGCCGCGGTGCGCTATTTCCTGCCCTACGCCCCCAACGGCGCCCTGATCGCCCTCGACGGGCAGATCACGGGCTTCGCCTTCCTGCTCATCGTGGCCGGCGGGCTCTTGAGCGGGGTCTACCCGGCCTGGCGCGCGGCGCGCGTGCGGCCGCTGGAGGCCATACGCATAGAGGGAGAGCAATAATGAATACCGCTAAAGTCATTTCCGCCAGGGACCTGGTGAAGGTATACCGGCGCGGCTCGGAGGAAGTCCGGGCCGTGGACGGGGTCAGCTTCGAGGCCGGCGCCGGCGAGATGGTGGCCATCATAGGCCCTTCCGGCTCCGGCAAGACCACGCTGCTGAACATGATAGGCTGCCTGGATAATCCCAGTTCCGGTTCGCTTTCGGTAGGCGGCCGCCAGGTCTTCGGCGGGCAGAAGGAGCTTTCGGAACGGGAACTTACCGTGATACGGCGCGAACTCTTCGGCTACGTTTTCCAGAAGTTCTACCTTATTCCCACCCTGACGGTAGAGGAGAACATCCTGCTGCCGGGCGCCTTTTACCGCGCGCCGGCCGCCAGGCAGGCCCGCGACGTGATGGCGCTGCTGGGGATAGAGCAGCGGCGCTCCCACCTGCCCGGCCAGCTGTCGGGCGGCGAGATGCAGCGCGTGGCCGTGGCGCGCGCCCTGATAAACAACCCCAAGGTGCTGCTGGCCGACGAGCCTACCGGCAGCCTGGACAGCCGCCGCACCGGGGAGATAAAGGAGATACTGCGCGGCCTGACCAAACAGGGGATCACCGTGGTGATGGTGACCCATAACCTGGAGCTGGCCCGTTCGGCCGACCGCCTGCTGGAGATCAGGGACGGAAAAATACACGCCTGAGTGCCCAAAGGGCCCTTGAAAAAAGCGCTTTCGTGAGCTAGACTATAATTGGGGAAGGGGTTCCACCCCAAGCGGGCAGTAGCGGTACAGTTGGAACCCTGGCAGAGGGCGGACCAAGCGGGTCCGCCCCGATTTTTTATGCCCTCTCGGCGGCCAGGGTCCCGGCGGGCACCAGCGAGGCGTCCCAGAGCTTTTCGGACCTGGCCACGTAGGCCGTGGCGCTGAGATCACCGTAGACGTTGACCGCGGTGCGGCTCATGTCCAGCAGCCGGTCCACCCCGAGTATTATCGCTATGCCCTCCCCGGGCACTCCCACCATGGCCACTATGCCGGCCAGCAGCGGTATGGAGCCGCCCGGCACTCCGGCCGCGCCCACGGCCGTTATCACCGCCATCACCACCACCACCGCCATCTGGCCCAGGCTCAGCTCCACGCCGAACACCTGGCAGAGGAAGATGGCGGTGATGCCCTCGAAAATGGCCGTGCCGTTCATGCACATCGTCGAGCCCAGCGGCAGCACGAAGCCGGCTATCTTGGGCGGCACGCCCAGCCCCTGTTCGGCCGCTTCCAGGGCCGTGGGCAGCGTGGCGGAGCTGGAACTGGTGGAGAAAGCCGTGACCACGGCAGAGCGCACGCGGCTGAAGAAGAGCGCCGGCGGGATGCCGACTAGCAGGCGCAGCACCAGCGACAGGTTGACCAGCGCGTGGAAGAGCAGCGCCCCCAGCACCACCAGCATGTAGCCGCCCAGCGGCAGCAGCAGCGCGAAGCCGAAGCGGGAGGTGACGCCGAAGATCAGCGCGGTCACGCCGTACGGCGCCAGGCGCATGGCCATCCCGACTATGGCGATCACGGCCTCGTTGAGGGATTCCAGCAGGTCCAGCAAGGGCTTGGCCTTGGCCGCGGGGATCAGCGTCAGCGCGGCGCCGAAGACCAGGCCGAAGAAGATCACCCCCAGCATGTCCCCCTCCGCGGCGGATTTCACCGGGTTGCGCGTGACGATGTTCACGAAGGTGTGCACGCCGAAGCCGCCGGCGGAGGCGGAGGCGAGCCGGGCGGAGGCGTCGCCGGCGTAGGTAGCCATCAGTTCGGCTTTTACGGGCGCGTCTATGGCGTCGCCGGGCTTGAGCACGCCGACGAAGAACAGGCCGGTAGCCGCGGCCAGGAAGGTGGTGGCCAGGAAATAGCCGACGGCCTTGCCGCCGATGCGCCCTACGCGGCGCAGGTCGCCCAGGCCGGCCACGCCCAGCGTTATGGAGGCGAAGACCAGCGGCATTACTATCATGAACAGCATGCGCAGGAAGACCTGCCCCAGCGGGCCGGCCACGTAATGGTTCACCCATTCGGTCAGCGGGTGCCTGCCGCCCAGCAGGGTGTTGGCCAGTATGCCCAGCGCCGCCCCCAGGAGCAGGCCGAGGAGTATCTTGGAATGCAGTTTTCCGCCGAGAGCTTTTGCCATGGTTACCTCTTAAAAGTTCTGACAAGTTTACAAAATAACCCCGCCGTTAAAAAGCGGCCGCCGGCTTTTTGATAGAATAACCGGAACAGCTTTTCCAGGGGGAGCAAATGGCCATATTCATAGAAAAACCCATAGTAGTGCCGGCCGCCGGCAACAAGCCCAAAATAATAGAGGAGTATATAGGCCGCGCCAATTCCAAGACCACCACCATCAGCGTGGCGCGGATGGTCAGCCCCGGCGGCTGGATAGAGCCGGAGCAGAACCCGCTGTTCACCGAGTACACCCTGGTGCTGCGGGGCCTGTTGCGTGTGGAGACGCAGAACGGCACCTTCGACGTGAGGGCCAAGCAGGCCCTGATCATGGAGCCGGGCGAGCGCGTGCGCTATTCCACCCCCGACCCGGAGGGCGCCGAGTACATAGCCATCTGCCTGCCCGCCTTCTCCTACGAGACGGTGCGCCGCACCGGCGAAACCCGCAAGCCCTATTAAGATACAGCCCGAAAAAAAGAACAGGCCGCCTTAAAGCGGCCTGTTCTTTTTTGCTGCGGTGTTCAAGCCATCTTGTCGGGGATCTTCACTGTCCTGCCGGCCACGAAGAAATTCTCGCCGCCGCGATGATGCACGGTGCGGGGCTCCTTCACGGCGCCGTCCACCCAGGCTTTGACCACCCTGAAGATGAACAGGTTATATTTCCCCGCCAGGCGCGAGTCGTGCAGGCGGCATTCCAGGCTGGCGTAGCATTCCTTTATCAAAGGGGCTTTCACCAGCGAGGCCGGCTGCGGCGTCAGGCCGAACCTGGAGAACTTGTCTGTCCTGGCGCCCGAGACATTGCCGCAGGCCACGGCCTTGCCGGCTATGTCGAAGGTAGGGATGTTGATCACGCATTCCTTGGAGGTTTTGACCATGTTGAAACTGTGGTTCTGGTCGCTGATCACGCAGCCGACCAGCGGCGGGTTGAAATCTATCATGCTGTGCCAGGACAGGGTCATTACGTTGGCGCGGTCCTTATAGGCCGAACTGAGCATGATCACCGGGCCCGATTCCAGCAGCGAGTAGACTTTGCCGAGCGGGTAGTTCTTCTTCATTCTCCCTCCTATTTCATCCAGGGCAGCCGCAGGCGCAGCGTCAGCAGCGCGTCGCCGGAGAACAGCCGCGTGGAAATGGTCACGCAGACCGCGAACACGGCGGCCTGGTAGAGTATTCCCCACCACACCTGCGCGATGTTGCCCATCATCACGTTCTGCGGCGCCATAAAGGCGTGAGTGAAAGGGATGGCGTAGAGCAGCAGCTTCAGGCCGAAATGGGCGGTGCTCATGTCGATGAAGATGGGCAGCAGGTAGGCCAGCATCAGCGGCATCATCAGCGGGGTCATCATGGTCTGTATGCTCTTGACGTCCTCGGAGAGGATGCCGAGGATGAAGGCGATGGAGAGGGCGCAGAGGATGCAGAACATCACCGACAGGCCGATGAGCAGGTAGCCCGGGCCGCCCAGTGCCACGCCCAGCGCCGCGAGCGCGGGCGCGGCGGCGGCCACGGCCACGGCGGGGTCGGCGCCGAGGCCGGTGACTCCGGCCATGAACGAGCGCATGCCCAGCAGGTAGGCCCCGGAGAGCGCGGCGGCTATCAGGGTGGCGGCGGCCAGCTTGCTCATCACCAGCAGGCGGCGGTCCAGCGGCGAGCTCAGCAGCGTCTCGAGGGTCTTGTTCTCCTTCTCGCTCGCCACGGCCGTCATGATCATCTGGGCCGAGAGGATGACGATGAAGAAGACGGCGATAGGGAAGAAATAGGACTGGGACTGGATGAAGCCGATGACCTGCGACAGCGAGACCTCCGCCGTGAGGCCGTTGATCACGGCGAATTCCCTCGGCGGGGCCGGGTCGCGCAGGAAGTCCGGGTCCAGACCGGGCAGGCGCAGCTGCATCAGGTAGGCGGCGGTCTCCCTGGCGGCCGCCTGCTGCGTGCGGCGTATCTGGGAGGCGGCGATGGCCGGCCCCAGGCCCGAGGCCTGGCGCCTGAAGCGGGAGTAGTATTCTATATTCGAGGTCCTGCCGGCCCGGACGGCGGCCTGCAGGCCGGCGGGGATGACCATGAAAGAATTCTCGGCGGCGTACTCGGGCGCGGCCATGGCGGCGGCTATCTCGCGCTGCGGGGCGGCGCTGGGACGGGTCCTGGTGCCGGCTATCGCCTTTATCAGCCGGGCCGACAGGTCGGAGCGGTCCAGGTCCAGCACCACGATGCCGTTGCGGGCGGCCGAGGACTTATTGTGGCTGCCCACGGCCTTGCCGATGACATGGAAGACCAGCAGCGTGACCGCTATGGTGATCACCAGCTGCGCGGTGAGCAGCTCCTTGAGCTCCTTTTTCAGCAGGACGAAGAAGATGTTCATTGGGTAAGCTTTATGAAGACCTCTTCCAGGTCCTCGGTGGCGAAGCGGGCTTTCAGCGCGGCCGGCGTATCGCAGGCCAGCATGCGCCCCTTGTTGATGACGCCGATGCGGCCGGAAAGGAATTCTATTTCCCCCATGTTGTGGCTGGAGATCAGGAAGGTCATGCCTCCGGCTGCCAGCGCCTTTATCGTCTTGCGTATCTCGTAGGCGTTCACGATATCGAGGCCGCTGGTGGGCTCGTCGAGGATGGCCAGGCGCGGCCGTATCATCACGGCGCGGGCCAGCAGCAGTTTGCGGGCCATGCCCTTGCTGTAGGTCTTGATCTTGTCGCCCAGTCTGGCGCCCAGGCCGGAGAGGCGCTCCCCCTCCGCCGCGGCGGCGCGGGCCCTGGGCCCGTCCTTAAGAAAGACCATGGCCATGAAGTCCAGGTACTCGCGGCCGGTGAGGTTCTTGTAGGCGCCGGCCTCCTCGGGCAGGTAGCTGATGATCTCGCGCACGGCGTGCGCGTCGCGGATAGTGTCCAGGCCGAATACGGCCGCGCTGCCGGCCGTCGGGGTGAGGATGGTGGCTATCATTTTGAGCGTCGTGGATTTGCCCACGCCGTTGGGGCCGACGAGGGCGAAGATCTCGCCCGGGGTAACGTTGAAGTCCAGGCCGGCCACGGCCTCGAAGTCCTTATACTTCTTCACCAGTCCGGTAATTTCCAGAGCGTTGGTCATGGGGCACTCCGCGGCGGGATCTTCACTGCGGGCTTTTTCTTTTTCTTCGGCGCCAGGCCGGGCAGGGCGGACGGGGCGGGCGGCGCGGTTTTTAACGCCGGACAGATGGTCTTGAGGGCCCTGGCCACGGCCGGCAGGCGGCGCAGCTCCGGCTTTACTGCGGCCAGCGCCTTGGCGGCGGCCGTTTTCTGACGGCAGTCGCGCGAACGGAAAACCTTCCAAAGCGCCGTTTCGGCCGCCGCCGCTTTTTTTCCCGCGGCGGTCAGCGCCGCGGCCGCGGAAACGCGTACTTCCGGGTCGGCGCTGGCCAGGGTCTGTATGACGGCGTCCAGGGCGCTCCTGTCGGCGGGGGCCAGCCTGCCCAGCGGGAAGACGGCGAGGTTGCGGGTTTCGGGGTCGGCGTCGCTGGTGGCCGCGAGCAGGGCCGCTACGGTGCCGGCCGGCAGGGTGGCCGGGCTGGCTACGGCGTAATTGCCCAGCGCGGCGGCGGCGGACCGGCGTACTTTCAGGTCAGCATCCTTAAGGGTCTCCAGCAGCGGCTCGGCCGCTTCCTGCGGCGGCGGGAACATCAGCAGCAGCGCCAGCCCCGCGGCTTCGCGGGTGCGCGGCTCGGGGGAGCGCAGCGCGGCGGCCAGCCATTTCCCCTCTGCCCTCCCGGTCCTGACCAGGGCCAGCAGAGTCGGGCCGGACTCCTTGCTCCCGGCGGCGGCGGCCTTTGAAAGCACCGGCAGCAAATTCGAGGGCAGGTTATTCATTAGCTCCGGTGTGAAGGCCGCGAGCGCGGTTCCGGCATTTTCCCTGACGGCGCCGTCCGGGTCCTCCAGAGCGGAGGCGAGGGGTTCCAGCGTCTCGGCAGGCGGCGACGGCATGGCGGCCAGCAGCGCGGCGGCGCCGGCGCGTGAGCGGGGGCTGGCTGACTTGAGGGCCGCGGCCAGCCACAGGCCGGCGGGGCGGCCTATATTCGAGAGCGCTCCCAGGGCCGCGGCTTTTACCGCCGGGTCGGTACTGGACGCCGCCCGGGCCAGAGCCGGCACGCCTTTCTCTGCGGCCGGCCCCAGGCGGCCGAGGGCCAGGCAGGATTCAAGCGCCAGCTCACGGCTGCCCCTTTCAAAATTAGCGGCCAGGGCCAGCACGCCGGCTTCGCCCTGCGCGGCCAGTATCTCCGGGGCTTTGAGTTTCAGGACCGGGTCCGTAGAGAGCAGGGCGCCGGCCAGCGCCGGGGCTGTGCCTTTTAATTTGACCAGGGCGCGCTCGGCGGCGGCGGAGATGAACGGGTCCCCGTCGCCCAGCGCCGCCATCAGTTCCGGGGCGGCCCTGACGGCTTCGGCGCCGATGTCTTCCAGCGCGGTCACGGCGTAAGCCCTGCGGCGCGGGTCCTTGCCGGCCAGTGCCTTGCGCAGCCTGGCCACGATGCGCACTTTGTCCTTCGGGGCGGAGGCCGCAGCCGACTCCAGAGCGGCGGACCTGACCAGCGCGTCGTCGGACAGGAGGCGCTTGCCAGGCCCGGAGCAGCCGGCCAGCAGCAGCGCGGCCATGACGGCCGCAAGCGACAGGATTTTCACGATATAAGGATACAAAAATTCCCCCCGCGCCCGCAGTCCCAAAAAGCAACGCGCCCGGGAGGCAGTCCCGGGCGCGTTCTCTTAAGCCCGATCTGTCAGTCGAAGGAGAGGGTCCTGGAGGCCGCCTCTACCGGCTGTATGCCGCTGGAATCCACGTCCCTGATCTCGAGTTCCTCGGGGCCCGCCTTCTCGCCGGCCAGCCTGGGGATGCTCGCTGAGATCTCGGAGATCTTGGTCACGTCCTCGCCGCGGCCGCCGGTCTGTTCGTAGGTGGCCATCGTGGTGCAGCCGGCGGGGCTGTCGAGGAAGTCCTCATCGCCGCGCACCAGTATGCCCTCTATCTTCTTGGTGCGGGTGTTGAAGACCGGGGAGCCGGAGTTGCCGCCGAAGGTGTCCAGGTCGGCCACGAAGTAGCCGCTCTTGGAGAAGTCGCGCACGGTTGCGCCGGCGGCCAGCTTGACGGGCAGGCCCACCGGGTGGCCGATCACGAAGATACCGTCGCCATTCTTAAGGGCGGCGCTTCTGTTGATCGCCAGCGGAGCGCGGCCTGAGACCTTGCGGTCCAGCTGTACCAGGGCGTAGTCAGCGCCCAGGCGCTGGCCTGCGGGGAAGGGAGAGCCGGGCTCGCCGCCCAGGAAGCGCTTGACGATCTTGGCGCAGCCGTAGACGCTGCCGGCCGGCACGGTGGTCACGGCCTCGGCGCCGGAGCTCATCACGCCGTAGCCGAACACGAACTTGGTGTCCAGGCACTGGTTTTCGGTCTTAACGCAATGGCCGGCGGTCAGCACCAGGTCCTCGCCCACCAGCGAGCCGGAGCAGAAGGCCCCTATGGGCTGCTCGCGGAACTTCTCGTCGGGGCAGAGGTTCAGGCGGTCGCCGAAGTTCATCGTCTGCAGTTTATGGCCGGAAGCTCCGACGGTCACGGAGGCCGACTTCCACATGGAGACCACGGAATTGGCCACGGTCTGCATGTCGCCGGACATCTGGAAGTAGTCCTTGCGGTCGTCTTCGCCGTATATCGATTTGGTGCCGGCGGCGGTTTCCACGGCCTCGGGGGCCGAAACCTCCGGCACTTCGGCCGAGCCGGCGGAACCCGCCAGGGAGCCGTAGGCGCCGTCAGCCAGGGCGTCGCGCAGGTCCGAGGGGATATGCACGGCTTCCGGCGTAAAAACGAAATAGGCCGGGATGAAGACCGCGAGCAGCGTCAGGAAAGGCTTTAATCTCATGTAGTTCCTCCGTAAAAGTACCGCCACTAATTTTAGCAAACCTGGCGCGCCGTACAGCGCCGCGCCTACTTATAGGGATATCACCTTAATAGTATAAGAGGCCCGGGCCGCGGGCGTAAGGGCATACTGGCCCGCCCGGCAGGCCCAAAGGACCCAGAAGGCAGGGCCTACGAGTTTTGGGCCATGATGCCTATATACCTTTTGCCGAATTAATGTCATACTATTCAGGTAGTCAAACCAGAACTCAAGTTTTTGAAGCCTATTCCTCCGAGCAACATTCAGGATAGATAGAGCGAAAGAGAGTTGAGTCAGGTAAGAAAGTTGCAAGGAGAATAACACAATGAGCAAGAGAATATACGTGGGCGGCCTGCCCTTCAAAACGACCGAAGAGGAAATGAACGCCCTTTTCGCGACCTACGGCCAGGTTACCAGCGCCAAGCTGATAACCGACAGGGATTCCGGCCAGTCCCGCGGTTTCGGCTTCGTTGAGATGCCGAACGACGCGGAAGCTGTTGCCGCGATGGAGAAGCTGAACGGCACCGACTTCGGCGGCCGCAAGCTGACCATCAATGAAGCCCGCCCCATGGAAGCCCGCTCTTCCGGCGGTGGCGACCGCGGCGGTCGCGGTGGCGATCGCGGTGGCCGCGGCGGCTACGGCGGCGGCAAGTGGTAATCTAAAATCCTTTAACGGTTTTAAACCGCCGTCCTGAAAAGGACGGCGGTTTTTTTCGCCCCGGCAAAAGAAAGACCGCCGGCGCCTCCGGCGGTCTCTTCGCGGCGGGGCGGCTCAGGCCCCGGCCGCCTCCGGCGCGGCGCTGCCCCAGGTCTCGGCCCGCGCCCTACGCCCGCCGAACCAGGCCGCCCCCAGCGCCAGCGCCACCGCGCCGGCCGCCAGCGGCAGCCACTCCCAGCGGCCCCCGGCGCAGACGGCAGTACCGATCCAGCCTATCGTACTCAGCATTTCTATCATGCCGGCGGGGCCGCCGGCCTTGTGCCTGTGCTTGAGGTCGCCGCGCTTGCCGGCGCGCGGGCTCCAGACCTGTATCAGGGCGGCGCTCAGCATGCCGCCGGCGCCGCAGAGCAGCAGTGTGGCCGATTCCAGCGGACTCCGCGGGGCCCACCACAGCGCCAGCGGCAGCAGCAGGGCCAGCACCGGCAGCACGGCCGCGGCCGCCTTTACCCGCAGCACGCGCGCCACCGGCACCGGCGCTGTAGCCAGCAGCTCGGGCGCCTCCTCGGCGTTGACCGTTATCCAGGCCAGGTTGCCGGCCAGCATGGCCGCGGCCGCCACTATCACCGGGACGATATAAAGATTCTTGGGGCCAGACTTGAAGCCGATGAATACCATCGGCACCAGATAGAGCAGCTGCAGCAGCGTCTGCGAAACCACCTGCATGTCGCGCAGCACCAGCCGCCATTCCTTGAACAGCAGCACGCGCGTCAGCCCGGAACGGAATACCGGCGCGCCCGCGGCCGCCCTGACGGCGGGCCGGCCGCCGGTGATGGTTTCCTGCGTGCCGGTGACGAAGCGGCGATAGGTGAGACTGACGGCCAGCCAGAAGCCGCCGGCGCCCAGAGCGATCATGGCCAGCAGCGGCAGCGCCTCGCCGAAGCCGGCGCGTGCCGGCCACCAGAGCAGACTGCCCGGGCCGAGCAGGCCGTTGTCGAGCACCTGCAGCTTCAGCCACTCCCCCAGCACAGCCCGCTTGGCCGCGGGCAGCACGTTGGGGATCTGAAAAGCCAGGAAGAAGACCACGCCCACCACGGCGGCGAATACCTGCCCGGCCGTCCTGGCGCGCCGCGCGCCCAGCAGACGCACCAGCGTCATCGTGATCGTTATGCCGGCGGCGGCGCAGCCCAGGGCAGTGGCGGCCACCAGCGGGTAGAGCGCCAGGAATTCCGGGTGGCCGCGCAGCAGCCCGGCGTGCGCCAGCGGCAGGGCGGCGAAGGCCGGCAGCAGCGCCGCGCTGGCCGCTATGGCCAGGCCGCGCACCAGGAAGACGCTGCGCTGCGGCAGCGGCGAGGAGAGCAGCAGGTCCAGGTCCTCGCGCACTATCAGCGCGTTCACGGCGTGTACGATAGTCTGCGATACCAGCAGCGAAGCGAACAGCCAGTATAGGCCGCCCAGGAATATCGGCACCGCCAGCATGCCGCGCAGCACCGGGTAGCCGGCGGGCAGGGCCGTCCAGGCGCCCCAGTGCATGAAGAACCACAGCAGGCCGCCGCCGATGGCGATCAGCCAGAAGTGGCTGCCGCTGACGCCGCGCCAGCTCAGGCGCATTTCATGCAAGAACAGCCAGGGCCAGGAACCGGGCGCGGGTTTCATGCGGGCTCCGTCAGTTCCAGAAAGACGTCTTCGAGGGTAGCGCCGGCCGGCCCCACCGCGGCGCCGGTGCGCGAGCGGAGTTCATCCAGCGTACCCTGCGCCACTATGCGCCCGCCCAGGATGATGCTGATGCGCTCGGCCAGGCGCTCGGCTATCTCCAGTATATGCGTGGTCAGCACCACGGTGTTGCCCTTTTTAACGTAGGCCACCAGCATGTCCTTCACCGAGCGGGCCGCCCGCGCGTCCAGGCCGGTGAGCGGCTCGTCGAGTATCATCAGCCGCGGCTCGTGTATCATGGCCCCGGCCAGCGCCAGCTTCTGCCGCATGCCGCGCGAGAAGCCCTCCACGTATTCGCCGCGGTTGCCCCACAGTTCCAGCCATTCCAGCAGCTCCTGCGCGCGGCGCGCCGCCGCGTCGGGCGGCACGGCCCAGAGGCCGGCCACGAATTCCAGGTATTCCAGCGGCGTCAGCTTGCCGTAGAGCAGCGGGTCGTCGGGCAGGAAGGCGGTGACGCTCTTGGCGGCGGTGGCGCTCCGGGCTATGTCGTGGCCGTAGATGGCCGCCGTGCCGGAGTCCGGGCGCAGCAGGCCGGCTATCATGCGCAGCGTGGTGGTCTTGCCCGCGCCGTTGGGCCCCAGCAGCGCGTGGAACTCGCCGGCCGGTATGACCAGGTCCAGGCCGTCCACCGCGCGCTTGGCGCCGAAGCTCTTGCTCAGGCCGCTCACGGCCAGCGCCGCGCTCTCACCGCTCATATGTGTATTGGTCATTTGTCTCCCCCGCTGTATGTTTCGTACCGGGCAGTTCGCCGCCAATAGCAGAGCAATTTTTATGCCGCCGCACCGTTACCGCTGCCAGGGCAACTCCGCGGCCAAAATATTCTCGAACGGGAATATTTATTTTCAATTGAAAAGCGAACCCTACCGCTATTCTACCAAAACGCCCCGAAATGCTAAACTTGCCCCAGCAAGGCCGACAAAATGAAACTGCACGCCTCTCTCAAACTGAACGGCAGGACCTACCAGGCCGGCGAAGAAGTCGCCTGGTACAGCGTATACCCGTTCTTCCTGGTGCATATGCTGATGTTCGGCGGCTCCGGCTTCCTGATGGCCTACTCCAAGGACGGCCCTCCCGCGGCTTTCCTCTACGCCCACGGGGGCATAGCCATCTTCGTCTACACCATCTTCTACATGGCCATCTTCGGCCTCGACGAAGTCAAATGGATGTTCATCAACGCGGGCTTGGGCGTGCTGGCCATCTACACCCAAGTGGACTGGCTGCTGTCGCTGTTCGGCAAGGACCTGCGCAGCTATCCGCTGCACATCAACGTGGTCCCGTTCCTCTACTACGTGCTCTACACCTTTTTGCTGCGGCAGGCGCTGCTGGACCTGGCCGGCGCCCGCGAGGACGAGGAGCGCAAGCGCGCCGTGGACAACATCTATGTCGGCGGCTCGGTGGCCCTCTCGCTGGCCGCCTTTTTCCTCTAACCCTTATAAACAAAAACCGCCGGGACTGCCCGGCGGTTTTTTTGCGCCTCTCCGGCGGCGCTAAACGGGGCGCGAGGCCAGCGCCTCTATGTAAGCCGCGAACTCCCGGTCCTCGCCGCGCAGCAGCTCCGGCAGCGCGGCCCGGAAGTCGTCGCGCCGGCACCAGTCGCCCATGTAGTCCTCCCACGACCGCCAGCGCCGCGCCTGCTTCTCGTTCATCCTGTCCTCGTAGAGCAGCAGGTAGGCACGCTCGAACAGGGAGATCAGCATGTCGAAGATGATGAACATCCGCTCGCGCTGCTCCGGCGAGAGCGCCGGCTCCTTGCCGGCGGTGAACAGGTGCAGGTCGGGGTTGGCCAGCGCCGTGCGCAGGAACTCCTCGTAGTTGTCCGACAGCAGCTGGTAAACCTCGTCCTCCTCGTTCTCGCGCTCCTTGCGCTGCTCGAAGACGAACACGAGGATGGCCATCGGCAGGCCGACCACCGTCACCACGTAGCTCAGCAGCTCCCAGGTCTCGAGGTCGAACATAAAAACCTCAGTCCGAAGCGGCCGACAGCGTGGCCTGCAGGCTGTCTTCCAGCAGTTTCAGGTGGGCGAGCGTCCGCTTCTCCACCTCTTTGGAGAACTGCTTGTAGAAGTCGTCTTTCTGGTCGCTGGCCCCGGAATATTCCTTCAGCAGCGCCTTGCGCTCCTTGCCCAGGTTCTTCACGGCCGCCTTGGACTCCTTCTTGTCCGTGATCAGGCGGGCCTTCTCTATGGCGTCGTCCTTGCCGTCTATCTGCTTCTGTATGTCGGAGAGGCGCTGGTCCAGGTCCGCGGCCTGGTTTTCCATCTCCGTCAGCCAGGGCTTCAGCTCGGCCAGGATGCCGTCGTAGCCGGCAGGCAGGGTCTGGAAGCAGGCCTGGCAGGAGGAGCGCCTGGCCGTCACCGGGGCGGGCTTCGCCTCGGGGGCCGGAGCCGCGGCTTCAGGCTGGGGGGCCGCAACAGCCGCGGCCGCGGGAGCGGGGACCGGGGCGGGCACCGGGGCCTGAACGGCGTCCGCAGGCGCGGGTTCGCCGGAGGCGGCACCGGCCGCCTCGGCGGCGGGAACCGGGACGGCGGCGGGCGCGGCGGCGGCCTGCTGCTCCGCGGCCTTCTTGGCCGCCTTCTTTTTGGCTTTTTTCTTCATGGCCGGGTCGGGCGGCGTCTCTACCGCCGGAGCCGGCACCGGGGCCGCGGCGGCCTCCGCCTGGCCGGCGGCTCCTTCCTGCGCCCGGGCCGGCGCCAGCAGCGCCCCCGTAACGAAAAACGCGAATACCGCCATTAATATTTTTTTCATAGCTTTTCCTTTTCCCCTGTTGCGTTAGTGCCGCTAGCACATTCTATTATTTTAAGGCGGGGTTTTGCCCGTTAGGCCCAGAAAATAAAGGGAACAACGGCCCTGCCGCCGCACCTCTTTTAACGTTAATATATATTCATGTTAAAAAGCGCGCTGCTGCTCCTGCTTGCCGCCGTCCCCGCCCATTCCCTGCAGAACGATTTCGACCTCGCCTCCCTGGGCGCCGGTAACCTGCCCGCGGCCGCCCCCGTACCGCAGCCCGAATTCCAGCGCCTGACCGGGGATAAGGCCGGCTACATACAGATCAGCTCCGCCGTGAAACTAAAAGTGGACAAGAAGAAGGGCGAGCTGACCGTCACTTTCCCCAAGGTGGATTTCGGCGACGCGGCCCCCGGCGACAAGGCGCATTTGTTCGTTAAGCTGCTGCGCGAGACCCCCTCCCCCGTCCTCTCCTGGGCCACCGTGCTCTGCTCCGACGGCCATTACCTCGGCTATAAAGGCTCCACGGTCGGCATTCCCGAAGAAGGCGGCAGCCTGTCCATCAGCGAGACGCTGGCGCTGGGCAGCTATCCCAAACTTTTAATAGCCAGGACGCACCCGTGGCTCACGGCGGGCGAAGATCCCGCCGCGGTCTGCTCGCCGGCTTTTCTGGAAAAGATGAAGGACGTCAGGGCCGAAACCCTGCCCGCCAAGGTCGGCAACTACAGCTTCGAGTACAACCCCCGCAAGAACACGCTGAAAGCCCGCTGGTAAACGGGCCTAGAAGAAACCCGAACGGCCCACGGATATTTTCCGGCTGGCGGCCAGGTCCACGCCCTCGGCGTCCAGCCGCACTTCCACCCGCCAGTCTATCCGCCGCCCGAAACTCGTCAGCAGCCCCAGCGCGGAGCCCAGCGCCGAATCCTGACCGAAAGGCTGGGCGCCTTCCGGCGCCGCGATCTTGAAATTATAGCTGCCCTGGTAGCCGGCCGGGTAAACCCTGGCGTGCTCCAGTGTCTGGCCGCCGCGGTAGATCTCGCGGGTATGCGTGGTAGTGCGGCCTTTGTAACCGCGCTCCCTGGTGGTTTCGGTGGCCACCAGCGCCGCGGTAAGGTTATTGGCGTTCACTTCCTTGCGGGTGATCAGCTGGAAGGAACCTTCCACCTGCTCGCCGCCGTTGAAGGCGGTGCGGGGCAGGCTGATGGTGATGCTGCCTTTGAGATAGCGGGCGAGATAATAGGCCGCCACGCCGGCCACGGCGGCCAGTGCGGCGAATACCAGCAGGGTGTTGATCCGGTCGGGGGTCATAGTTTATTTCTTTACGAGTTCTTCTACTTTCCGCTGCAGCTGCGCCAGCACCACGGGCTTGGCGAAGAAGGCCTTGAAGTTGCCCTCCTGCGCGAAGAGGTCCGTCATGCCGCTGTCCATGTATTTGCCGCTCATCACTATCACCGGCACCTCGGCGGTCTCGTCGGCGGCCTTCAGCTCGCGCAGCACCTCTATGCCGTTCATCTCCGGCATCATGATATCCAGAAAGACCACGTCGGGCCTGAGCGCGCGGGCCTTGGCCAGGCCGTCCTTGCCGTCCTGCGCCAGCGTCACCGCGTAACCCAGCCGGCTGAAATGCGCGGACGCGAGGGCGCTGAAATCGGCGTCGTCGTCTATCATCAGTATCTTGGACATTATCCCCCCCCCCGAAACACGGCCGGTAACCGGCCGCGGTAATATCTTACCTAACTCTGGACCGCGCCGCAAAAAGCCGCGGCTTACTTCGCCAGCTCCACGGCGTAGGCCACTCCCAGCCGCGCGAACTTCAAAGCGTGAGAGGCGTCGCCGCCGCTGTTGGCCAGCGTGTCGTTGGCCGTGTGGATGAAAGGGTTGTGTTCCTTGAACAGCGTCTCGAAGGGCGTGGAAGCCGGGTAGCCGTTCTTGGTCCAGGAGGCGTGGTCGGAGCAGCCGTAGCCGCACTTGAACTCGCCCCAGCTGTAGCCCAGGTAGGCGTCTATCAGGCCGCCCAGGAAGGCGTTCTGCCCGGCGCTGGTATTGTCGGTGACGAAATAGATGTCGCCCTGCGAGCCCTTGTAATTTACCATATCGAGGTTCAGCATGCCCTCGACTTTAACGCCGTCCCGCTTGAAGGCCGCGGCTATCTCGCCGGAGCCGAGCAGGCCCACTTCCTCGGCCGCGAAAGCTATGAACTTGATGGTCTTGGCCGGCCTGTAGCCGCCCTCCGCCAGCGCGCGCAGCACCTCGTGCGTCGCGGCCACGCCGGAGGCGTTATCGTCGGCGCCCGGGGCCGGCCTGTCGCCGTAGCCGGCCACGCAGTCCAGGTGGCCGCCTATCACCACCACCTTCTCGGGCTCGCGCGAGCCGAGCATGGTGACCACCACGGACTCCTGCGGGAAAGTAGCGTGCTTGAACGGGGCCACGGAAATGTGGGGGCGGCCCTCGGCGAAGCGCGCCCAGCGCTGTTGCAGCCACTTGGATGCGTCCACGCCGGTGGCGCTGCGGTAGCCCCTGTTCCTGTAAGCGGACAGGGTGGTGATCAGGTCGGCGATAGGCTCTTCCTTCACCTGCGCCAGCAGCGCGTTCACGCGCGCGGCCTGGTCCATGGAATAGGCGCGCTGCGGCGCGGCCGGCGGCTCTTTGAGGTCCTCCAGGGCGGCCTCCAGCGTGGCGTAGGCGTGGAAACCGGGAGCCCGGCGGAAGGAGCGGCGCATGCCGTCGGCCAGCCGGCCCAGCTCCGCGTCGTCGAATTCATAGATAGCTATGCGCTTGTTCTGCGCCACCGGGAGGCCCTTGAACAGCGCCTCGTCCAGCGCGCCCACTTCGTTCTTCTCCAGGCTCACCCAGACCGGGTGCTCGGGGGCGGGCCGCCCGGGCACGTCGGGCACCAGCCCGCCGGCCGAAGCCGCCGATTCTATGGCGGCCTGTATGGCGGCCTTCACGTCCACGCCTCCGTCGAAATCGGGCGAGTAGCCCGCCCGCGCCGCCGCGGCGCCGCCGGCCAGTATCGCTGAAACCAGTAAAATTTTAACTATACGCATAGCTTCTCCGTTCCCGGTTGACTTCGCTCAATTATACAACTTCCCGGCCCAAAGAACAGCCGCCGGGGCGGCCCGGCGGCTAGGCGGCGCTGGCGCGCCGGTTTATTTCACGAATATCCAGGGGTTGGCCTTGATCAGCGGCACCGGCGTTTCCACGGTCTCATACACCACGCGCGTCTTGCCGTTGGCGAGCTTGATCTCTTTCTTCACCTGCCGGTCGTAGTACACCGTGGGGGTCAGGTCCTTGGGGTCGAAGCTGTACTCGCGGGTATACTCGCGGATGGGGCCGCGCTTGGTATCCTTGGCCCAGCTGTCCACGTACATGCCGGTGTCGTTGGGGTCGGTGCCCTTGGGCCAGACCACGGCCACGAAATGGGGCAGCGGCACCGGCACGCTGGGCGGCCACTTGGTCACGGCGCCCACCGGGTTGCGCAGGCCGCGCACGTAGCCCACCTCGTATTTCTCGCTGAGAGCCGGGTCGCTCTTGATGGCGCGGATAGTGGCTTCGGACCAGCCGCTGCAGCCGGAATCCGCCTTGGTCAGGCCCACGCTCTGTTTGAAATTGCCCAGCCAGCCGTTCTCGGAGCCCGCGGCCTGGCGCTTCTGTTTCATATCGGCCACCACCGCGTCGATGCGCTTCAGGTCGGCGGCCGGTATGGCGCCGCCGGTCCTGGCCGGGGCCGCCGCGCCGCCCACCAGGGGCACCGCCCCGCCCGCCACGGTCCTGGCGTAACTCTGCCTTGAATTGGCGGAGACCTTGCCCGCGTCCATTCTGTCGCCGCCGGCCACGCCTGCCGGGGCACCGTCCACTCCGCCGCCCTTCTGCGAAGAATTGTCGAAGAATCTGGAGCCGTTGCCGGCGGCCGCGGACTCGCTGTAAGCCCCTTTCACACCGCTCACCCGGCCGGCCATCTCGCCCTGGCGCTGCTGCTGTTTGACGACTCTCTCCGGCAGCCCAGAGCCGGCTTTCAGGGCGGCGTTCAGTTCCGTTACGGCCGCCGCGTCCAGGTAGCGCGCCGCGCCGGTCAGCGTCTCTTTCGTCAGTTCGCCGCCGGGCCCGTTAAGCCTGGCCAGCGCCGAGCGCTTACCCTCCAGGTAAGCCGCGTGTTCCCCGCCCATCCAGATCCGCACGGCCCGGATGCCGCCGTCGTCGAGCCGGCCCAGCTTCTCGGCCACGCTGTCCAGGCTCCACCGCTCCGTCATGCGCGCGTAATAGTCCTTCACCCGGCCGAAGCGCTCCATGGCCGGGCCGCCGGCCCGTTCCAGCTCCGCCTGCCTGGCCTCGGGGGCCAGCTCGCCCCAGGAGTCGGCGTCATAGCTGCCGCTTTCCTCTATATAGCAGAAGGCGGCGGCATGGGCCCTGGCCTTCCATTCCAAACTGTCGCCTTCGGCCGCGCGCGCGGTGGCGGCGGCCGGCAGCAGGGCAAGGATGAGCAGGAGTATCTTCATTATAGTCTTACCTAAACAGTCCGTTTTCCTGTATATAGTCTGGCAGACAAAACCCCGCCTGTCAATGTACGGCCCGGTTACAGCCACGACCGGCGTTTGCAAACCCGGCCAGCTAACGCTATAATACCTGAATATTGATATCCGTCATGCTCAGCGGCAGGCCTAAGGCCGGCAGCCGGGCTGACCACAGAGGAAAACACATGAAAAGAACCGCTCTGCTCTCAGCCCTGCTCGCCTGGGCCGCCATTCCCGCCGCCGCTTCCGATTGCGCCGGTTTCCTGCCCCCTAACGACCTGAAGATCCCCGTGGACTCCCCCAGCGCCAAAGGCATAATGGAGGCGCAGTTCAACGACGTGCTCGACATCATCGAGCGCCTCTACAAGCCCATCGTAGCCGCCGAGGGCGGCCGGCTGGAAATACGCCGCAAGTGGAGCGACGCCACCGTCAACGCCTCCGCCCAGCAGAGCGGCAACGTCTACATACTCAACATGTACGGCGGCCTGGCCCGCCACGAGACCGTCACCATGGACGGCTTCGCGCTGGTAGCCTGCCACGAGCTCGGCCATCACCTGGGCGGCGCGCCCAAGAAGCTCGGCGGCTGGAGCAACTGGGCCTCCAACGAGGGCCAGAGCGACTATTACGCCAACCTCAAATGCCTCAGGCAGGTCTTCACCGACGCCGGCAGCCTGGCCTTCACCCGCATGAGCGAGGGCGACGAAGTGGCCATCAACGCCTGCGCGGCCACCCACTCCGACCCCGATGACCAGGCCGTCTGCGTACGCGCCGCCATGGCCGGCAAATCCGTGGCCCGCTTGTTCCAGGCCCTGCGCAACGAGACCGTCACCCCCCGCTACGACACCCCCGACACCAAGGTGGTGACCGCCATGATGGACACGCACCCCGCCACCCAGTGCCGCATGGACACTTACCTGGCCGGCTCGCTGTGCACCCAGCCCGTCTCGGCCGGCCTCAGCGACGACAATCCCGCCACCGGCACCTGCACCCGCTCCGGCGGCTTCAGCACCGGCTTCCGCCCGCTGTGCTGGTACAAACCGGCCAGCGCCGCCGAGCTGCTGCCGGCCGGCTTCAAGATCCCCGTCCTGGACGAGGAGACCGCTCCCGTCTTCAGCCTGCTCCAGGCCGGCTTCCCGGCCAACTGACCGCGGGCCGCAATAAAGAAAACCGCCGGGCTCTCCCGGCGGTTTTTCTTTTGTCCCCGTTCCCGCTGTATTCAGACCAGTTCCTTCACCATGTATTCGGCGTCCTGACCGTAGCCGGACAGGTCGAGGCCGGCCGGCCGCGCGGGTCTGAAACCCAGGCGCGCCCACAGCCTGGCTGTGCCGTATACCGCCACCAGCGCCAGCCGCCGCAGGCCCCTGTCGCGCGCCAGCGCCTCGGCGTGGCGGGCGAAGGCGTGCGCCGCCCCGCGGCCGCGGGCGGCCGGCAGCAAGGCCACGTCGTGGATGAAAAGACAGCCGGGCGCCGCCGGCAGCGGGCCGAGGAAAGCGTCCAGCCTGGGGACGGCGTTCAGCGCCCAGGGGTGCGACAGGCCGTAGCCGGCCATGCGCCCGCCCAGCAGGAACTTCAGGCAGCCCTCGGGGAAAAGCCGCAGTTTCTCGGCGAACACCTCCACGCGCTCGGGCAGGTCGGGGTGCGCGAACGCGGCTATGGCGCACAATTCGTCCAGGTCGCCGGCTCCGAGAGGATGCCATTCTGCCGTTATTTCCATAAGTTGCCGCGGCTCGCCGCGCTACTCCCAGTCTATCTCGAAGAGGAACACCCGTCCGCATTTGTATTCGCTTATGAATTCCGCGGCCAGGCCGGCCCAGAATCGCTTGCCCGCGACTTTATTCTCCAGCCTGAACCTGGCGGCGAGGATGGCGGCCGCGGCGTTCACTATGCGCCGCGCGCGGAATTTTTTCATATCCTCTAAATGCCGGGCGTGCAGCGTGTCGAGCAGGAAGCGCTCGCGGCCCTCGGAGAAGAACTTAAGTTCCTTGCGCGCGCCGGCGGCGCGGGCCCGCTTCTTGGCGTAATCCGCCAGCGCCGCGGCCAGCAGGCAGCCGCAGGAAACGTTTTCAAGTTCTTTATCCGAATTCATGGGTTCGCATCCTGCCGCGCGGCCGCCGGCGGCGAGGCGTAATTTCAGGCGCGCTCCAGGTCGGCCGCCAGGCGCTCGCCCAGCACGCAGACCACCCCGGCACGGGCGGCGCGGCCCTCGCGCCGCATGGACAGCGTGGCGGAGATGATGCGGAATTCGGCCCCGGGCTCCAGGCCGGCGCTGAGGCCCGCCGCTACGGCCGCCGGCCCGCCTTTGATCAGCATCGGCACGGAAGGGATGGCGCTCTTCTTCAGGGCGTCGATCACGGGGTTCACCAGGGCGTTTATGATGATGTTGCCCACCTCTATCAGCAGCCCCTCTTCCAGTTCCTTTACCGCCTCGGTGCGGAACAGCGGGCCTTTGAGCAGCGAGCCGGAGATCATGCCTATATCCTCGGAGCGGAAGACCATGGCCGCCGAGAACGGCGCGCCGGCGCGCACGTTGGCCAGCACGGCGGCGGAAGTTTTGCCGAAATCGGCCAGGCGGGCCAGGTCGGCCGCCTTGCCCGGCACCACGTCCACGCCGCACAGCTCCCAGGTCCAGGCGGAGGCGTCGGTGGTTTTGAGCATGCACTTGCTCAGGCCGGCGGCGGCCAGGCGCTTGATGGCCTCGTTGTCCCCGGCCTTTACCGGCTTCTTCTCCAGCACGACGCGGAAGGTTTTTTCGAAATCTTCGGAGGCGAACGGCTTGTAAATTATGCCGTCGGCGCCCAGCAGCAGCAGGCGGCGGTTTATCTCGTTCTGTTCCATCGCCGTCACCATGACCACCTTGGCCTCGGGGTCCACGGCCCGTATGTCCTCGAGCACCTCCACGCCGGACTTGCCTGGCATGATGATGTCGAGCAGCACCAGGTCCGGACGCAGCGCGGTGAAGGCCTCCAGCGCTTTCGTTCCGTCCTCCGCCTCGCCCACCACCGTATGGCCGGTGCTCTCCAGGATGGCCCTGATCAGGCTCCTGATATCGGCGCTGTCGTCCACAATAAGTATTTTCATATCCCCCCCCCGGCCCGTCAGCCATATCCTACCAAACACGCCCGCAAAAACAAAACCGCCGGGACTTCCCGGCGGTCCTGCGCGGCGCGGCTGCCGCTAGCGCACTATATCCAGGCGGATGAAGGTGGTGTAATGGTCCGGCGTATAGTATACCTCGCGGTGATCGCCTATCATCAGGCGCTCGGCGCCGCGGAAGCTCTGCACGGGACCGGCATAGTAGGTCTGGCCGCCTATCACCACGGCCTCGGGGCCGGAACCGGTGGGGCGGTTGGGAACGATGAGCGTGTACTCCAGGTAGTAGCCGGAGGGTTTCTTGGGCAGGCCGGCGTGCGGCTTGCTGTGCACGTTGCCGTCATTGCTGTACGGCATCGGCTTGCAGACGGCTATATTGGTCAGCAGCTCGTTGATGGCGCGCACACGGCGGGCGTCGCTCACCACGGGGCTGAAAGTCTTGCCGGGCAGTATGGCCTGGCTGGGCTTGCAGGGCGGGTTTTCGTACTGGCGCAGGTCTACGGCTTCGGGGACGGGCGTCGAAAGAGAGATCTCGCTGCCGGGCACATAGGCCAGGCCGGAGAGCAGGTCGAGGGCCGGGGCGGACCCGGCGGCCGGCGGCGCGGCGAAAACCGGCGCGAGCCAGGTGAGAAACAGCGCGGAGAGAAGCAGGTGCAGTTTTATTTTTCTCATTACTATTATTATGCGAATTAATTCCAAATCCCGTAAGGGCAAAAGGGCCCAGAGCGCTCTGGGCCCTTTTGGGCAAAACAAAACCGCCGGGACGGCCCGGCGGTCCCGCGCGGCGGCGCCTAGGGGCGGACGGCGCGGCAGACGTAGATCTGCTTCATGGAAGAGGAGTCGAAAGGCCGCTTGTCGTAGCCGCCGTACCTGGCCAGCACCCTGAAGCCGTTGTACTTGAGCAGCGCGTCCATCTCCAGCGGGTAGAAGCAGCGCATGTCCAGCCGCTGCGCCACCGGCCGGCCGCCGTCTATGTGGTGTATCCAGGTGGCCCTGTTCACCTGCGCGGCCGAGTCGTAGCGGCAGACCTCGTCTATCACCACTTTTTTCCCTTCCGGCGTGGTGAAGCGGTAGCGCCCCTTGTGCAGCTTGGACATTTTTACCATGTACTCGATGCTGGGGTTGAAGATGTCGAACTGGAAGAGGCCGCCCGGGGCCAGGTGGGCGCGCACGGTGGCGAACACCTTTTCCACGTCCCCGAGGGCGTAGGTATTCTGCAGGGAATTGAACGGGATGAAGACCAGCTTGAACTTCTTACCGAGCCGCGCCTTGCGCATATCGCCGCGCACGAAGGCCCCCCCGAGCCCCTCCAGCGCGGCTTTTTTCCTGGCGGCGGCCAGCATGCTGCCGGTGAAATCCACGCCAGTGACCTTTACCCCCGCCCGCAGCAGCGGCAGCGTTATGCGGCCGCTGCCGCAGCACAGCTCCAGCACCGGCCCGCGGGCCTTGCGCGCCAGCTCCAGATAGAACGGCAAGTCGTGAGTGAAATCGTTCAGCCCGTCGTAGATGTCGGCGTCGTACACTGTCCTGTCCACGCCCAGCCCCGTTTCCCGCCTCTTCCTTTTCATATTACTTCCCCGCCTGGCGTATCGGCCCGGACAGCTTGTGCCAGAGGAAGGTGTATTCCAGGGCCGACATATGCGCCTTCTGCTTGTTGTCGGCCGCGCCGCCGTGGCCGCCCTCGATGTTCTCGTAATAGAGCACGTCCAGCCCCAGCTCCTTCATTTTGGCCGTCATCTTGCGGGCGTGGGCCGGGTGCACGCGGTCGTCGCGGGTGGAGGTGGTGAACAGCACCGGCGGGTAGGCCTCGCCCTTCCTGAGGTTATGGTAGGGCGAGAAGGTCTTTATGAACTCCCACTCTTCGGGTTTGTCCGGGTCGCCGTATTCCGCCATCCACGAGGCGCCGGCCAGCAGGTGCGAGTAATTCTTCATGTCCAGCAGCGGCACCTGCGACACCAGCGCGCCGAACAGTTGCGGGTACAGCGTGAGCATGTTGCCGGTCAGCAGGCCGCCGTTGCTGCCGCCCATGGCGCCCAGGCGCGCAGGCTTGGCCACGCCGCGCGCGGCCAGGTCCGCGGCCACCGCCGCAAAATCCTCGTAGGCACGGTGCCGGTTACTCTTAAGCGCGGCCTGGTGCCAGCGCGGCCCGTACTCGCTGCCGCCGCGTATGTTGGCCAGCGCGAACGCGCCGCCCAGCCCCAGCCAGGCGCGGCCGCGGATGCCGCTGTAAGAAGGGTACATGGGCACTTCGAAGCCGCCGTAGCCATACAGCAGCGTCGGGGTGTCCCCGTCCGGTTTCATATTCTTCGGCGAAACCAGGAAGTACGGGACTTTAGTGCCGTCCCTGGACACGGCGAAGTACTGGGCCACTTCCAGCCCCGACGCGTCGAAGAAGGCCGGCTGCCGCTTGAGCCTTTCCGGCCGGCCGCCGATGAGGCCGTAATACAGGCTGGCCGGGTTCAGGAAGCCGTCTATATCCATCATATACTCGTCGGTCTCTTCAGGGTCTATGCCCCAAGCCGAGACCGAGGAGAAAGGCGCCGCCCCCTCGAAGGGCTCGCGCTTCCAGCCGTCTTTCCCGGGCGTCAGCACCTCCAGACGGTTCTTCACGTCCTCCACCACGTTGAGTATCAGGTGGCGGCGCGTCCAGTTGAAGCCGGCCAGAGACGTGTTGGCGGCCGGCTCGTAGAGCACGGTGAACTCGCGCTTGCCGGCCATGAAGCCCTCGAAGCTGCCCGCCAGCAGCGCGCCGGCGGGATAGGTGCTGCCGCCCACGGTCCACGGCGAGCGCAGCTCCACCGTCAGCCAGTCGCGAAAAACGGAGGAGGAGGCGTCGTCGGGCACCTCCACCTTGCGCAGCGTGCCGTCGGGGGCGCGCAGGAACTGCTCACTCTTATAAAAAGCGATGGTGCGGTTAACGAAGTCGCGTTCGTAGCCCTTGGTGTCGTCGTGGTAGGCGCTCACGGCCATGTCCGCCTGCTTGCCCTCGTAGACCAGCCTGGCCTCGGCCAACGGCGTGCCGCGCGTCCAGAGCTTGACCTGGCGCGGGTAGCCGGAGTCCGTCATGCTGCCGGGGCCGAAATCCGTCTGCACGAAGACGTGGTCCTTGTCTATCCAGGCCGCGCCGCCCTTGGCCTCGGGCAGATCGAAGCCGTCCTTCACGAACTGCCGGGTCTTGAGGTCGAATTCCCGTACCACTTCGGCGTCGGCGCCGCCGCGCGAGAGGCTGATGAGGCAATGTCGGTAGCCGCCGGCCTTGAGCGCCTGCGAGCCGTGCCACACCCAGTTCTCCCCCTCGTCCCTGGCCAGCGAGTCCAGATCGAGCAGCACTTCCCACTTGGGCTCCGCCTTGCGGTATTCCTTCAGCGTGGTGCGCCGCCACAGGCCGCGCGGGTTCTTGTCATCCCGCCAGAAGTTGTAATAGTACTTCCCGCGCTTGCTGATATAGGGAATGCGCTCTTTGGAATCCAGTATCTCGAGCAGGTCGGGCTTCAATTTCCTGAAGAGGGCGCCGCCCCCCAGTTCTCCCATCGTTTCCGCGTTGCGCTCCTTGGCCCAGGCGATGGACCGCTCGCCGGCGACGTCCTCCAGCCACTGGTAGGGATCGCCGTCCGGGGCGATCTGCTGCGCGCCGAGCTCGTTGGTGAAAGGTATGCTCATAATAAGGATCGCGATGAAATATTTTAACACGGTGCCTCCTGCTGTTCTTTAAGCCGGCCCCTGCCCGGCCAATACCGCCGCCGCTGCCTTGGCCTCTTCCATGAAAGTCTCGTAATTCTTCTCGTCCACCGTGGCGGCGTAGCGGTAGATGGCCAGCCAGCGGCCCTTGGCCTCCAGGCGGCAGCGGGCCGGCAGCTTGAATTTTTTCGTGCGCTCCGGGGTCCAGAAGGCCGCCACAGCGTCCTTGTCCCTGCCCGAGAGGTGATACTCCCGGCAGAATTCCTTGTCGCCGGGCACGTCTATATCGTAAACGCCGAAAACGGCCTTCAGCTCGTCGAGGATGCCCTCCTGCCGCAGCGTGAAAGCAGGGAACAAGTCGCTCTTGAACTCGAACAGCGCCGCCGTCAGGCTATACCTGCCTTTCTCGCGCCCGCCCGCCGCGCGGAATTTATAATCGAAGAAACTCACGGCCGCGCCGGCGCAGGAGATCCCGGAGATCCGGTTTAGCAGGCGGAAATCATACCCGTTGTTGAAGATCTCCAGCCCCGTGTTCCGCAGGTCGTACGGGACTTCTGGCTCGAACCGCAGCCTTTTCGCTTCGGCAAAATTCTCCAGCCAGCGGTTCTTCCTGTGATCCAGGAACCAGGCCGCCGCCACGGCCGGGATTATCACCACGGCAGCCACCGCCAGCGTGACGCCGGATGGATCTTCGGCTATTTTATCGATAATATTCATTGGAACCTGCCCGTTATTTGCCCAGGGCTTTCTCTATGTCGGGGACGAGGGCCTCGGGCTTGGTGGCGGGGGAGTAGCGCCCTATCACCCGGCCGTCGCGGTCCACCAGGAACTTGGTGAAGTTCCATTTTATGGCCTCGCTGCCCAGTACCCCTGGCGCCGCGGCCTTAAGGTGCGCGTAAAGCGGGTCGGCGCCGGCACCGTTCACCTCCAGCTTGCCCAGCACCGGGAAACTGACGCCGTAGTTGAGCCGGCAGAAATGCTGTATCTCCCGGTTGCTGCCGGGCTCCTGGTCGCCGAACTGGTTGCAGGGAAAGCCCAGCACCGCCAGCCCCCCGGCCGCGTATTTCTTGTGCAGTTCCTCGAGCCCGCCGTACTGCGGCGTGAACCCGCACTTGCTCGCCACGTTCACTATCAGCAGCACCTTGCCCTTGAACGCCGCCAGCGGGTACTCCGCGCCCTCGGCGTCCTTCACCGTAAAGTCGTAAACAGTTTTAGTCATAGCCTCCCCTTTAGCGCCTCCAGCCAGCGCGTCCAGCGCGGCCAGTTCCGCCCGCTGGGCCGCCAGCCCCTCCCGGCGCGCCTCCTCGAACCGCTTGCGGGCGGCCGCGTCCAGGCCGGGCTCCTTTTCGGCTCCCCCGGTCTCGCTGTACAGCCGGCGCGTGCCCAGGCAGACATTGGTGGCCAGCCCGCCGGCGGCGCGCTGCGCGTAGACCAGGTAAGACCCGCCCCGCTCGAACCTGACGCCGCAGCCCGACACGAAAGAGCCGGTCTCCACCGCGGCCGTGCTGCCGTTCACGCCCTTCCAGGCGCCGGCCACCCTGAACTTAGCCACAAAACGCCGGCCCTCCCAGCGCCCCTCCAGCACTTCGCCGGAGAAGACCGCGTCCGCCGCGGCGTAGGTCTCCGCCAGCGGCCCGCGGGGCGCGCAGCTGCAGGCCTGCGCCGCGGCGCCCAGGCCGGCCAGTATAACGGCGGAGATAAAACCGGCGAGCACGCGCTTCAGCCCGGCCAGCAGGCGGTCCAGGTCGCGCTCGTTATTGTAGAAATGCAGCGAGACGCGCACGCCCGCGCCGCGCGCGGCCGTCATGATGCCCAGCCGCTCCAGCGCCGCCACGGCCCTGGCCGGCCGGGCGGCCTTTATGATGGTTATGCCCGAGCGGCACCCGCGCTCGGGCGGCGTGGCCGTCTCCAGGCCGAGCTTCGCCAGCCCGGCCTCCAGGTAATCGTTCAGCTGCAGTATGCGCCGCTGTATGTTTCCCACGCCCAGGCCGTTGAGCAGCCTGGCGGCAGCGCCCAGCGCGAAGATGCAGGGGAAATGCACGCAGCCCACCTCCGCCGCGGAGGCCTCGCGCTTCATCTCGCGGGCGGTATTATCCATCTGTTCGGGGCGCGCCACGGCGCGCCAGCCGGCCTCGGGGAACTTCAGGCGCGGCAGCCATTTCCCGGCGGCGTAAAGCCCGGCGGCGCCGTAGCCGGCCATCGTCCATTTAAAACAGGAGAACACCATGAAATCCATGCCGGCGCGGTGCGCGTTCACCGGCATAGCGCCCAGCGCCTGCGTGGCGTTCACCACCAGTATCACGCCGCGCCGCCGGCAGAGCCGCCCCAGCGCCTCCAGGTCCTGCCTGAAGCCGGTGCGGTACTGCACGTAGCTGGTGACCAGTATTTTTATGTCCGGCGTGAGCTGCCCTGCCAGGTAGTCCACCGGGTAGCGGTTGTCCCACGGCTCGGCGAATTTAACCTTGTAGCCCGCGTTCAGCCAGGCCAGCGTGGTGGACGGGAACTCGTCGCGCATGGTCAGCACCGTGCCGCGGCCCTTGAGCGCGCCGGCCACCAGGCTCATGCCGTGCGAAGTGTTGAGCGTGAAAGCCACTTCCCTGGGCGAGGCGCCGATAAGTTTGGCCAGTTCGGCGCGCGACTCTTCCAGGCGCTCCAGCCAGCGCTCCCAGTAGGCGTCGCCGTGCCGCAGGGCTTCCTTATAATAGGCCGCCCCGGCTTCGGCCACGGGCCGGGCCAGCGGCGCCCCGCCCGCGGCGTTGACAAAAGTGTATTTTTTCAGCGCCGGGAACAGCGCCCGCGCTTTTTTCCAGTCCGGCTTCTTCATAGCCCTATTCTACAAAACAAAATCGCGGCTATAATCCCGCCGGGTATTCCGACCGCGCCGGAAAATGTGCGAGAATATAGGGGCCGGCTATGAATACGGATAAAAACGCCAAGACCACCCTGCGAACTCTTCCGAGAGGACTTGCTTCTATGAACGCGGACAAACATCACCGTGAGATAATCCTGCTGGGCCTGCCGCCCGTCACCGACGAGGTCAAAGGCATGTGGCACAAGGGCTACCCCGTGCACAAGGGCGAGAGCGAATCCAGCGTGAACTTCGCCACCCTGTACGCCAAGAAGAACAATATAGTGCCCGACCAGGACCTGCTGCGCCGCGAATGGCTGAACTTCGTGGACACGCTGCTGCTCGCCGGGTTCCACCTGCACATCATCCCTTTCCCCGAGGGCCTCAACCGCCCCGACAGCCTGTACCACGACGCCGTCTTCATCCGCGACGGCGGCATGATCTTCCGCAGCATCTGGATCAAGGGCCGCTTCAGCGTGAAGGACCGCGTCACCGAAGGCGAGTTCCACTCCCGGCTGATCTCCACCAAGCTCAAGAAGACCGTGATCACCCTTCCCAAGGACGCTTTCCTCGAGGGCGGCGACATCAATTTTATAAAGACCGAGGGCGGCAGCTACTATTTCGGCGGCCTGTCGCGTTCCAACCGGCTGGGCCACGACTTCGTGCGCGACATCGTGCGCCCGGACAACTATATTCTGGTGGAATCCGACGGCTACCACCTCGACACGGTCTTCACCCCGGTGCTCTCGGCCGACAACCGCCTGGCGGCGCTCATCATCGCCTCCGCCGGCATCAAGCCCAGGAGCATGAAACAGATCCGCGCGCTGGGCGTGCCGGTGATAGAAGTGTCGGCGCAGGACTCTTCCGGCGACGGCGACACGCTGGGCGATTACGCCGTGAACGCGCTGGTGGCCCCGGGCGTGATGGTGAACTGCAGCCGCTTCGCCACGCCGGGCGTGGAGGAGAAGCTGCGCAAGCTGGGGATAGAGCGCTTCGTGGCCCCGCTGACCAGTTTCAAGTACGCCGGCGGCTCGGTGCATTGCCTCACCAACGAGATCTACTGACCCCCGCGGGCTAAAACGAAACCGCCGGGCTGTCCCGGCGGTTTTCATTTGGCTTAACGGCGTCAGTCTATGTAGGCGACGGCGCCCGTGCGCCTGGGCAGGGCCTTCTCCGGGCGGTGCCCCTTGTAGCCGAAGGTCACGGCGTAGCAGGGCTCGTAGCCCGCGGGCAGGTTCAGGCGCGCCACCTCGTCCTTCAGGGAGAACCAGAAGCGGGCCAGGCCTATCCAGCAGGAGCCGATGTCGAGCGACTCGGCGGCGAGCAGCATGTTCTCGATGGCGGCCGAGCAGTCCACCAGCGGCGACAGGGCGTTGCTGCGCATCGCCACCACCACCACCGCAGGCGCGTTGTGAAAGACATGGAAGCTTTCGTTGGCGCCCATGGCCCGCATCCAGTCCAGGTCGCTCTTGAGCATCAGCTCCTTGGACAGGCGGCTGATGCGGTCGAGCAGCGCCCGGTCGCGGATCACCGTGAAATGCCAGGGCTGGTCGTTATGCGCGCTGGGCGCGTACAGCCCGGCCTCCAGGATGGCGTCCAGCTCACCCTGCTTGAGCGGCTCCGGCAGGTAGCGGCGTATGCTGCGCCGGTTTTTGATCGTCTCCAGAACTTTGTTCATTTAGCCTCCTCTCAGCCGCCGCGCAGGCGGCGCTTGTCCTCGCCGATATCGCGCACCATCCGCCCGAACTGCCGCAGCTTGCGCTTGCTCTCGATCCGCTTGCGGATGTCGCCGGCGGCCTCGCGGCGCTCGGTCTCGCGGCGCAGCTTGTGATAGCTGGCCAGCCGCTCGGCGGACAGCGTGCCCGCTTTCACGGCCGCTTCCACGGCGCAGCCGGGCTCGCCCGAGTGCGCGCAGTTGCCGAAGCGGCACTCCGCCGCCAGCTCGGCGACGTCGCTGAAGGAAGCCTGCAGCCCGCCGGCGACCAGCTCCATGCCGAATTCCCTTATGCCGGGCGTGTCTATCACCTGACCGCCGCCGGGCAGGAAATACAGCTGCCGGGCCGTGGTAGTATGCCTGCCGCGCGAGTCGTCCTCGCGCACCTCGCCGGTCTCCGCGGCCTGGCGGCCCGCCAGCCGGTTGAGCAGCGTGCTCTTGCCGGCTCCCGACGAGCCCACGAAGCAGCAGCGCAGGCCCCCGGCCAGCTCGGCCTCCACCTCGGCCACGCCGTCGCCGGTCAGAGAGCAAAGCCCTATCACCCGCGCGCCGGGCGCGGCCAGCGCGGCGGCGTCCAGCCGCGCAGCCAGCTCCTCCGGCGGGCACAGGTCCTTCTTGGTCAGCACCACCACCGGCTGCGCCCCGCTGTCCCAGGCCGCCACCAGCAGCCGCTCCAGCCGGGCTATGTTGAAATTGCCGTCGAGCCCCATCACTATGAACACCTTGGCCACGTTGGCGGCCACCGGCTGCGCCGCGTCGCGGCTGTCCTCCAGCCCCTTGCGCACCAGCAGCGAAGTCCGCGGCCGCACGCCGTGGATCACGGCCTGGGCGCCGCCGTCTATCACCGCCACGTCCACGCTGTCGCCCACCACCGGCAGCTCCAGCCGCGAGGCGGCCTCGCTCTGTATTTTGCCGGTCAGCACGGCCGGCACGTCGCGGCCGTCGAGCCGCACGATGTACATCCCTTTATGTTCCGCCGTCACCAGCGCGGCGGTATAAGTTTTTTCTTCCATGATCTTTTTTCCTCGTTAAACGCCGACGGGCGCACTAGGTGCGCGGTCTTACTGCGGCCGGGCGGCCTGGCGGTTAACGGGGTTAAACGTGCAGGGAGGCCCGGCAAACGCCGTTCATAACAATCTCCATACAAGGGCCTCCTATGCTTAGATTTGACTACCCTGATATTATACACCGCCCCCCGCGAAAATCAAGCCCTCGGGGCTGAAACTTCCGGCCCCCCGGCCGCATCTAAAAAGCGAGGTTCAATTCAGCCAAACGAGGACAAAGCATGGACATGGAAACCATTCAGCCTTATCTGCTGCCGGCTGGCGTGATCGCCTTCCTGCTCTACCGCTATTTCCGCTTCAGGGCCGCGCGCGCCAGACTGCCGGAGCTGGCGGCCGCCGGGGCGGTATTCGTGGACGTGCGCAGCCCCGGGGAGTTCGCCGCGGGCAACAAGCCGGGCAGCCTGAACATACCGCTGGATGTCCTGGCCAGCCAAGCCGGGAAACTGGATAAGAACAAACCGGTAGTGCTTTCCTGCGCCTCGGGGGCGCGCAGCGGCGTAGGGGTGGGGATATTGAAAGGGTTGGGCTTCAGGAACGTTACCAACGCCGGGCCCTGGCAGAACACGCTCTGAGCCAAACGGCTACTGTTTGTCTCCGGGCGGCGGCTCGAAATATTTGGTTATGTCTATCCCCTCGCCCAGGGCTATGCGGTAGGAGACCCTGCGCAGGGTGCTGCCCAGCAGCACCAGTCCGGCCATGGCCAACAGCGCCACGGCGTAGCCGATGCCGGTTTCACCGAACTTAAAGAAGAACACCACGGGCCAGACCGCCAGCACTATCACCATGCCCAGCAGGCCGGCGGCGTACAGCCAGGTGCCGACGCGCCAGAACCAGCGCCCGCGCGAGCCGCGGCGCACCATTTCTTCATAAAGCGGATAATCGGGCTGCATATCAAGATTCTACCAAACAAAACCCGGCGGCCCTATGCCGCCGGGCCCTCTTCCCTCGGGCGGCCTTTCACCTGCTGATAACGGATCTGGGTGTCTACCAGCTCTTTAAAGATCTGCATCAATATTTCGGCGCGGGCGCCGAGTTTTTCGTAACCGGCGGCTTCGGCCTCCCTGCACAGGTAATAGATGGCCTCTATGGTGGAGACGCAGTGCTCCATGGGCTGTTTCTTGATCTTGAACTGCGATACATACCTGCCCGCGAAAGAGAGCCGCGGCAGGGCGCGCACGTTGGGGCTTTTGTTCAGCAGGCTCCTGGCGCCGCGCCAGGTGCCGTCTATCACGAAGACCAGCAGGGTTTTCCCCGGCGCCAGGGCGTCCCCGCCCAAGGTTTTGAAATTCACCGCGTCGGGGCCCGGGTAGAGAACGAAAGGGCTGTAGGCCGGGTCCTTTATCAGGGCGTTGACCCTTTCGTTACCGGTGAAATCCGTGCCCACTATCAGCTCGGAGTTGGTCAGGCACAGCCGCGCCAGCCGCGGCGTGCCAGTTCTTTGCTTGTGGGCTTCCCTCTCGTGCATGAGGATAACGAAGCGCGTGCGCGTGGCGAAAGGCTTAACGCTGCCGCAGAGGCAGTTCTGCTTCGCCCGGCGGCAGACATAGCATTCCCCGCGGTAGTCCATCATGGATTCCGCCCCGCCGCGGCGCGCAGGAATAATCGGCATACGACAATTTTACCAAAACAGAACCGCCGGGCCCTCCCGGCGGTTTCTCCGCACTGGTTCAGCGATTACTTGCAAATTTCGCGGCAGGTCTCCCGCAGCACTTCCACCGGCTGGTACATGCAGTTGCCCTCTACGTCGCAGGCCCACTTTATCACGGTCTCGGTTATGATCTCGCAGACCGTCTCCAGCACGCAGTCCACTATATCGTCCACGATCCCTTTTTGGGTCTTTACACCGGCCTCGCAGACTTCCGGCAGCGCGTAGGTGCCGGTGGCGTACACGAAAGCCGCCTTCTGTTTGGGGGTACCGCTCTTGCGCAGGCACTTCAGGCCCGCCACCACCTCGGGGCTGTTATTCTTCTCCGCGTTGGCGATGGTTTTGTCCAGTACCCGGTCCATCTTGGCCACGTCGTTAAAGTCATAAGCCCCTTGGAAGGTGCGGCCGGGGATGATCTGCGGGGCGCCGGCCTCCGGCACCGCTATAGCAGCGGCACCGCCGCGGCCGTCAAAATTGAGGGCCGGCCCGGCAGCGTTTACGCCGCTGACACCCGCCGCCGCCACCACCGCGAACACCAGCATCATAACTTTTTTCATATTTTCTCCCCGTGCCTTGATTTTGGACTTCACCCCATACAGAGCATTTTATATGCCAGCGATTAAAAACCGGCAATCCGCTTCTTTTCCCTCAGCGGCGGCCCTTTCCCGCCCGAGGTCCGGCTAATAAATATTTTCATATGAAAATATTGTTCTCATACCGCAAAGTGGGTTTTCATTCGCAGTCCATATAACAGGTCTCGTACATGACTTCCACCGGCTGCTCCGAGCACCTGCCTTCAGCGTCGCAGGTCCACTTCAGCACGGTTTCCGTGGTGACCCGGCAGGTCCATATCTCCACGCAGTCCTGGCTGTCGCCTTCGGCGCTCTTGCGCGCTTTGCTCCCGGACTCGCAGGTTTCCGGGAAGGCGTACGTGCCGGCCGCGTACACGAAAGCCGTCTTCTGTTTTGCCGTACCGTTCCTGCGCAGGCACTTCAGGGCGGCCACCGTCCTGGGGCTGTTATTCTTTTCGGCGTTGGCTATGGTCTTATCCAGCGCCTTATCCAGCCTGGACACGTCGCTGAAATCGTAGCCGCCCCGGAATGTGCGCCCGGGGATGATCTGCGGGGCGCCGGCCTCCGGCACCGCTATCGCAGCGGCACCGCCGCGGCCGCCAAAATTGAGGGCCGGCTCGGCAGCGTTTACGCTGACAACACCCGCGAGCGCCGCGAACACCAGCATCACAACTATTTTCATATATGCTCCCAATTGCCGAGTTTGTGCTTCACCAGCTGCGGAGCATTTTACCTGCCACAGGAGGACCACGGCTGCCGCCGGCGCTGTTGAGCGGCGGGCGGTAAAGATGTATTATTCGTTTATAACGCGGCTAATTTAAGGAGACCAGAATGAAGAACAAGATATTCGGCGGTTTCATAGCTTTCGCACTGCTGGCCGGAGCGGCCGGCGCCTGGGCGCAGGCCCCGGAGAAAAAGCCCGAGCTGGTAGAGAAGACCGGCGCCATCGAGATCGTCAAGGCCGACGCCGCCAAGAACGAAAAGTTCGACACTATCCTGCTCAAGGCCGGCGAAGAGACCATAAAGCTCATCCCCAACAAGGACAAGAAAGCCTTCAAGCCCCTCGAGAAAATGGCCGGGAAAACCGTCACCGTGAAAGGAGAGTTCCTGCCCCCGAACCCGCCCAGGTACCCGCTGGCCGCCATCAAGGTGAACGCCTGTCACGAGGTCAAGGCCGCCAAGAAAAACGCGGCCCCGGCCAAGAAATAACCGGAGAAACCACTCCGTCCCAAAAGCGAACCGCCGGGCTGCCCCGGCGGTTCTGCTTTGTCGATATCCTATAATATGCGTATGGGACGAAACCTGGGCGTTAAACTGGGCGGCTTTTCCTCGCTTATTCTCCTTCTCCTCACCCTCGCCACCTTCGCGCTGATCATAATGGCCAATATCTAAACTGGCCGCATTTGTCCGCCAGTTCCGGATCGACCGCTTATCTATTTTAAATCTCCCTTCGCCGCCGCCGGCCCGCCGCTCAGACGGCGCAGTATGGCCGCCGGCAGCGTTACCACTGCCCACAGCAGGGCGAGCACCCCGCCCACGGCCACGCCCAGCATCCGGAACGGGAGCAGCACAAGCCAGACCAGCGGGTACAGGAAGAGCGCCAGCAGCGCCAGCGGCCAGCAGAGCGCCAGCAAGATCAGCCACAGCACGAAAGTCAGCATGCGCTTATTCTACCAAAACAAAACCGCCGGGCTGGCCCGACGGTTTTGCTTTATATATCCGCGGCTCCGGCTGCCGTCTTAGAGGCCGGCCACGCCCTTCTCGTCCACCCTGAAGGCGCAGGCCTTGGACTCGCAGGCGTAGGTGAGGGTCTTCCAGTCGGCGCCGGCCGTGGAGGCCATTTTCACTTCTTTAGCGTCGAGGGTCATGGCTATGCTGAAGCCGGTGCCGGGTGTATTCACGTTCACGCCGGCATTGTCCAGCACGAAATCGCAGGGCAGCGTCTGACAGGTATAAGACAGTTCATTCCACTCCGCGCCGCGCACGGCCTTAAAGGTGAGGGCGTTCTCCTGCTTCTGCACGGTGAACTCGAAACTGGCGGCGGCCGGGGCTTTCTGCTGGCAGGCAGCGGTACCCATGAGAGCGACCGCGGCTATGGCGATAAAGTATTTCATTGTTTCCTCCTGAAATTTGCGGACTACGAAAACATTCTATCATAACGGCTCCCGCGGTTGCCCCCGGGAGTTTCAGCGCTAGCGCCAGGTGCGCGCGGCGTGGACCTTGTCCTTGTCGCGGAAGGCCCGCTCCAGGTCCACTTTGTAGTAGCTGGCTATGGTGCAGACGTACATCAGCACGTCGGCCAGCTCCTCGCTGATGGTCCCTATCTTGGAGTGCTCTCCCACCGGGATCTTCTCTTCTTTGCGTATGGCCTTGAACAGCTCGCCTATCTCCTCGCCGAGTATCAGGCATTTCTCCAGCGGCGCCTGCTTGCCGAAGCCGCGCTTTTTGGCTTCGCTCTCGATATAACGCTGCAGCTGGCCCAGCGACGCGCCTTTCGGCAAACTTGTTTTTTTGGTCTTCATATCTGAATTCTACAAAACAAAGCCGCCGGGCTTTCCCGGCGTTTCGGGGCGCGAAGGCTGGCAGCGGACCGGAGCGGAGCACGGAATACAATATCCAGGCGCATGATTTTCAGATCGGGCCCTGCCCGAGCCGCCTGTCTTCGCGGCCGTGCCTTAAATGCGAAGGCGCCGCTTTTGGTATCATAGCGGGGGAAGGAAACGCGGCGTGGAGCCTGTCGGATGTTCGAGCGCGCTAAAGATTTCTACAACAAGCACGAACCGGCCTGCACGGCGGGCTTTTTCGTCGCCGGCTTCCTGTTCGACGTCCTCGCCGTGGGGCGCATAGACAAGCTGCACAACATCATCCACCAGGCGACCTACCTTACCCTGTGCGCCTGGCTGACCGGGCTGGAACTGCGCGAGACCTACGGCGGCTTCCTCCCCCCCGAGCGCCTGCGGACGGCCTGGCGCTACCACGTGGGGGCCACGCATTTCATGCTGGGCACCCTGCTGAATATCTATACCCTCTTTTATTTCAAGAGCGCCTCGCTGGGCACCTCGCTGCTGTTCCTGGTGGGCCTGACGGCCCTGGTTGCGGTGAACGAGCTGAAGCCTTTCAAGAATTCGGGCACCCTGCTGCGCATGAGCCTGTTCAGCCTCTGCCTGGTGTCCTATTTCACCTACCTCGTGCCCACCCTCATGGGCCGCCTCGGCGCCCTGCCTTTCCTGGGGTCCATGATAGGCGCTTCGGCCTGCGCCGCGCTCCTGGCCTGGCGGCTTAAAGCGCGCCTGCCGCAGCAGGAACTGGCGGTGCGCCGGCATGCGGTTTATCCCTTCGCCGCGGTTGCCGCCCTGTTCACCATCCTCTATTTCGCCAAAGTGATACCGCCCGTGCCGCTGTCCATCTCCGAGATAGGCGTCTACCACGGCGTCAGCCGCAATGAGAACGGGTTTGAACTGGTCTCCACGCGGCCCCGCTGGAAGTTCTGGCAGCGCGGCGACCAGACCTTCCTGGCGCGGCCCGGCGACACGCTGTACTGCTGGGCCGCGGTTTTCGCGCCCACCAATTTCAGGGAACGCCTCGCCGTGCGCTGGCGCTACCGCGGCCCGGACGGCTGGAGCGAGTCGGACACCATGCCCATGCCCATAGCCGGAGGCCGAGACGGCGGCTGGCGGGGCTTCACGTCCAAAGCCAACTACCGGCCCGGCCGCTGGCGGGTGGAGATCATAACTTCTGACGGCAGGGAGCTCGGGCGCATAGACATAACGGTGAAGGCTGACGACTCCACGGGGCCGCGGGAAGAGCGCGTCCTCCTGCGTTGAAAGTTCGATCCCGCCGTAACGGCCCTCCCCGAATTGCTAAAATTACTTTATGAAAGCCCTCTGGAAGCGCCACCCGCTGGACCGCGAGATCTTCCGCATAGCCGTCCCGGCCTTCCTGGGTTCGCTGGGGTTCGTCCTCTTCGACATCATCAATATCTTCTGGGTAGGCACGCTGGGTACCGCCGCCATCGCCGGCGTGGCCTCGGCCGCTTTCCTTACCTGGGCGGTCTACGCGGCCATGGCCGCCACCACCGCCGGGGCCAACAGCCTGATAGCCCAGGCCTTCGGCGCGGGCAAGAGCGAAGAAGCGCGGCAGACCGCCGTGGAAGCCGCCTGGCTGAGCCTGGGCGGCAGCCTGCTGATAATGGCCCTGCTGCTGCCGAGCATCCCCCTCATCTTCCGCCTGATGGGCCTGCAGCCGGAAACGGCCGCCTTCGCCCGGCAGTATCTCACCATTTACGTCTGCGCCCTGCCGCTCTATTACCTCTGCAACCTGGCGGGCAGCGTCTTCAACGCCTACGGGGACACTCGCACCAACGTGATCATAATGACGGCGACGGTGGCGCTCAACATCGTACTGGACCCCGTGCTGATACTTGGCTGGGGGACGGGCCGGCCGCTGGGAGTGCCTGGCGCCGCGGCGGCTTCAGTGCTGGTCACCACCATAGCGCTGGCGCTGCAAGTGGTGTTCCTGCGCCGGCGCGGCTACCTGCCGCCGCTGGCCGAGGTACTGCGGCGGCCCGCTTTCACGCGCGCCGCGCGCATGCTCAAGATCGGCGTGCCGGCCGCCTCGGTGAACGTGGTCTGGTCGCTCGTGTATCCCGCCCTTACGGCCATCATCACGCGCTTCGGCGAGGCCCCGCTCGCCGGCCTGAGCGTCTGCTTCCGGCTGGAAGGCGTGCCTTATTTCCTGGGCATAGGTTTTTCCACCGCCATGGCGGCGCTGGTGGGGCAGAGCTTCGGCCGCGGCGATATGCAGCGGGTGCGGCAGATAGTGACGCGCGGCCGCCTGCTCATCACGGTGCTACTGCTGCCGGTGGCGCTCGCCTTCATCTTCGTCCCGGAGCTGCTGGTGCGCCCGATGACGTCGGACCCCGAAGTCATAGCCAACGCCGCGCGCTACCTGCGCACCGTCGGTTACTTTGAAATATTTCTCGGCTGGGAATTGCTCTTCGAGGGCGTGTTCACCGGGCTGGGCCATACCCGCGACTACATGTTCATCGCCGTGCCGCTCACGCTGGCGCGCTGGCCGGCGGCCTGGCTGCTGGCCATCACCCTGGGCTTAGGCACGCCGGGCATCTGGTGGGCCATTACCCTTTCCACTTTCGCCAAAGGTGTGTGGGCCTCCTGGCTGTTCCACAAGGGCGGCGCCACCTCCCGCCTGCTCAGGGCGGCGGAACCGCCCGCCCTGGCCCTCCAGCCGTAAATCCCCATACAGAACTCCCGGTACCACACGGGGCAGCCGGGCCTGGGCCCTATGGCCTTGAAACCCGCGCGGCCGCAAGCTAACCTATATACATGAACCTCCGCCCAGCCTGCATAGCGGCAGCCGCGCTAGTCTGCCTGATGGCCGGCTCCGCCGCCGCCGAGCTCACGCGGGAAGCCCGGGCCAAGCTGACCGAATTACAGAAATCGTTAGAGACGCGCGGCGCGCGGTGGACCGCCGGCGAGACCGGAGTCTCCAATCTCACCGAAGAACAGTGGAGCGATCTGGTAGGGCTGGACACCAACGCCCCCTCGGGCCCGCTGGCCCCCGAAGCCCCCGAGACCCGGCTGCGCGCCTCGGTAGACTGGCGCAACAACGGCGGCAACTTCGTCACAGCCCCCAAGCGCCAGGGCGGCTGCGGCTCCTGCTGGTCCTTCGCCATGACCGGCGCGCTGGAGTCGTACGTGATGCGCAAGAGCGGCAAGCCCGGCCTGGACATAGACCTTTCCGAGCAGCTCTATATTTCCTGCAGCAGCGTCGGCAGTTGCAAGGGTGGGGCCCTGTTCCCGCGCTTCCTGGTGCGCCAGGGCCTGCCGGCCGAATCGGCCTATCCCTACGCCGAAGAGAACGGCTCCTGCTCCAACGCTGCCACGGGCTGGGAGCGCAACACGCATAAGATCGAAGGCTGGGGCATGGTGCTGCCCACCGTTAACAAGATCAAGGCCGCGCTGGCCCATTACGGCCCGCTGCCCACCTCCATGCAGGTCTACGAGGATTTCCTCAACTACACCGGCGGCGTTTACTCCCGCGTGGGCGGCAAGCGCGTCGGCGCGCACGCCGTGCTGCTGGTGGGCTATAACGACGCCGAAGAATATTTCATAGTAAAGAACAGCTGGGGCGACGACTGGGGCGAGAACGGCTTCTTCCGCATAGATTATTCCGAAATGCACTCCCGCGTGATCTTCGGCCTCACCACCGTGGCCTACTACTGAGCGCCTTAACCAGCAGAAACAAAAACCGCCGGGCTGTCCCGGCGGTTTTTGTTTGGCGCCAAGTCAGAGCGCACCTCTATTCTCGGGCCAGTAATTGCAGCAGCAGCGTCTTCCAGAGCCGCCCCGCTCTGGCCAGCCGCAGCGAGGCCGCGCCAGAGACGGCGCCCAGCAGCGTCAGCGGACCGCTTATCAGGGCGGTCAGTTTCCACAAGCCATGCTCCGGGTGGTTAAGGGCAGCCAGCCCCGCGGCCACCATGGCGGCGGGCAACAGACTCAACATCAGGCCGGCTAAAGCCCCCCACGCGCCGAACCTGCCGAGCGACAGGTCCTCGAACCTGCTGCGGTGTTCGGCTATACCGACAACTATCGAAAATAGCGCGCCCCCGATAAAACCCGGCAGGCCCAGCGCCGGCAGCGGGGCGTCGAAGACCCTGAAGAAAGCGTCCCAGGGCAGGAAAGGCGTCGCCAGGCTGGTCACCCCTATAAGCAAACCGGTTCCCGCCCAGCCGGCCGCCCAGTTAAGGCAGATCCAGACCATACCGCGCAGGCGCAGCAGCCAATTATTCATCTCGATCTCCTTGCTTTCTGCGGCCCGGCGGCAGCCGGCCGCTCCGCCGCGGCTCTCTACTCGCCGGCGAAGGCCGCCCCTATAAGCCTGCCCAGGCGGGTGGAGAGGTCCGGGTAACGCTTGCGCAGGATGTCGACATATTTCTCCCCCAACGGGCTCAGTTCCCAGGTAACGGGGTTATAGAGCTGGTCCTTGCGCACCTTGGGGGTTTGCACGGCGTCCAGCAGGGTAGCGAACACCATGCGGTCCTCCAGCACGTCTCTTATGCTGCCGCAGCTGCTCGAGGCGCCGCACTTGAGCAGCAGGAAATGGCCGGAGTCGTCTATGCGGCCCAACGCTAAAGCCGCCGTGCCCGGAAAAAAGCGGTTAGGGTGGGAGGATTCCACCTCCCGGTTGCGCATCTTGAACATTTCCACGAAGCCGGTGGCGGCGAGGCCCCAGTTGAAAGCCGGGATCTCCTTGTAGCCGGCAGCCTTGACCGCGGCCTTGCTCTTTTTAGCGGCCTGCGCCTGCGGCGCAGTCGAGAGCAGCAGGCAGGGGAACAACAGCAGGAACAATATGTGTAAGCGCATAAATTTCAGTTTAGGCTATATAAAACCGGCTTGTCAACGCGCCGCTGCCCGCGACAAAACCGCGTGCCGCCACGGCGGCTTCGCAATACGGCAGGGCCGGCCCCCGCCTGCGGATACTTACTTGGCCAGCTTCACGACCAGGGCATGGGTAAGGCCGAAGTCGTTCTTTCGTACCCCGGTGAACGGCCTGGAGTCGTATTCCTCGGTGGCGGTGATCCTGAACGCCACCGCCTCCTTCCAGACCTTGAACTCCAGGAAGCCTTCCGAATACAGCCGGTAATCCCCGGTGTCCGCGGCGCGCGGCGTGTAGATCACGTCGCCTCCCAGGTTAACGGTAGGAGTGAGGGCGGTGGCGAAGTTGACGCGCCCGGTCAGGCGGAAATCGCGCTTAACGTTCCCGGCGGAGTCTTTCTCGTATTCCGGCGTGAGGCCGGCGCTGAGCATTACCGGCTTAAAGACGCCGGGCAGGAAGTTATGGTAGCAGACGCCCGCGGTGTTGGTCATGCGGTACTTTACCAGGCGGAATTTGTCGTGGCTGTGCGTGGTCTGCAGAAAAAGGTTCAGCCTGGACCTTACCGCGTAGGCGTACAGCAGCGACCCGCGCGATTTGTCGGTAACGGCGGCGTCGCCGTACTTCACGTAATTGTCCGACGCCTGCAGGAACAGGGACTGCTTTTCGACAGGCTTCCAGTCGAACTCCAGGCCGCCGTTAAAACTGTAGTTCCTGACGTTGCCGTTCAGGTAGCCGCCGCCCAGGCTGAGCGAGAGCCCGTAGAGTTTGTGCGGCTGCCAGGCTTCGGGCGGCCGCACGCGCAAGTCCTCGGTACGCGTGAACTGCGCGGCGGCGGGCCCGGCGGCCGCCGTAAGGAAAGCCCCTGCCAGAAAAATTCTTTTAAGCATTAGTCCTCCGTAAAATTCTTTGGTCCCGCATAACTCAATTGAACTAAATATCCGCCGCCCCGGCAAAAACAAAACCGGCTGGTTTCGCCGGAGGGACTCCGCGGTTTGTTAAAATAGGGTATGCCCGCGCTCTGGAACAAGCTCGCCTCCGGCCCCGACAGGGCCGCGGAGGACATAAAAGAACTGCAGGCCTCCGGGCTGCCGCTGGTGCTTTACGGCGACGGCTGGTACGCGCCTTATGTGCGCGAGTACCTGGCGCGCCGCGGCCTGCCCATAGCCGCCGTCTTTACCGACGCCGGGTTCACCACCTCCGGAGAGGCCGTCGGCTTCGGGGAGGTAAACCGCAGGTTCGAGCGGTTCAATGTCGTCATAGCTTTCGCCAACGCCCGCCTGGCCGGGGAGAAACTGGCCCGCCTGGACCGCGCCCGCGTGGCCGGCAGTTATTTCTTCGACGTGATGGGCGAGCTGCTGAACAACACTTTCGACCGCGCCTACCTCGAGGCCCATAGGGCGCAGTTCGAGGCGGCCTACGGGATGCTCGGAGACGACTTGTCGCGCCAGACCTTCGAGGCCTTCATCAACAGCAAGCTCGGCGGGGCCGGAGAGGCGCTCGCCGGCCTGAGCCGCAAGGAGCAATATTTCCCCAAAGGGATAATAGAACTTTCTGAC
>Ga0209000_1000067_pt1 | contig 141126 bp, 108 predicted proteins | sample RifGroD2_FD_183998 | JGI IMG/M metagenome (GOLD analysis project Ga0209000, IMG submission 183998) | Groundwater microbial communities from Rifle, Colorado, USA - Groundwater D2 (SPAdes) (version 2) | ecosystem: Environmental > Aquatic > Deep subsurface > Groundwater | place: Rifle, Colorado...
GGGGTAAATTTAAAGGTCAAGATCAGGAAAAGGGGATTCTAATCAATTTTAAAACGCGGCCGACTCAAATTCTATCGGTTCAGTTTGATAAATTAAAAAAGGCTGCCTAAACTTTTTAGACAGCCTCTTTTTTTATGCTGAATATTGCATTATTCTGATACAACCTCGAAAGGCAAATCAAATTCAACCTCTTTGTGCAATTTGATTTTGGCTACATATGAACCAATCTCTTTAATGCTGTCACCTTTAACCAAGATGTTTTTGCGTTCAATCTGATAACCGGCTTTTTGCAAAGCTTCTGAAATCTGGATATTGTTCACTGAGCCAAAAATTTTACCCGTTGTACTGGTTTTGGCACCAATAGTGATTTTTACATCTTTCATATTTTCTTTCAAACCAAGAGCCTCTTGTTTGATTTTTGCTTCTTTGTGGCCACGTTGCTTTAAGTTCTCAGCCATTACTTTTTTAGCCGATTCAGTAGCTAAAATGGCCAATCCTTGAGGGATAAGGTAGTTTCTTCCATAACCATCCCTAACTTTCACCACTTCGTTCTTATATCCTAAGCTAGGAATATCTTGTTTCAATATAATCTCCATTTTTCGTCCTCCCTTTTATTTTAACATGTCAGTAACATAAGGAAGCAAAGCAATATGCCGAGCCCTTTTGATTGCCACAGAAACTTTACGTTGATATTTCAACGAGGTTCCGGTAATGCGGCGAGGAAGAATTTTTCCCTGTTCGTTTAAGAATTTTTTCAAGAATTCAGGATCCTTATAATCAATGTATTTGATTTTGTTTTTCTTGAAACGGCAATATTTCTTCTTTTTGATCTCCACTGAAGGTGGGGTCAAGTACCTGATTTCTGATTGATTTTGTGCCATGGCTTATTTCTCCTCTTGTTTACCTTGTTTTAAACTTCTTTTCTTTTCAGCATAGCTCACTGCAAATTTATCTAAACGTACAGTAAGAAAACGCATGATTCTTTCATCACGTTTAAATTCGATCTCAATCCGGTCAATTGCTTGACCTCCGGTAGTGTATTCTACCAAATAGTAGAAACCGGTTGATTTTTTTTGGATAGGATAAGCCAATTTACGCAGGCCCCAGTCTTCTTCGTGTACAATTTCGCCTCCACCAGCGGCGATAATTCCTTTGAATTTGTCAACCGCTTCCTTCATCTGTGGCGCAGACAAAACGGGATTTGCAATGAAAACGGTCTCATAATGGTTTAACATAACTTTACTTTTTAAGTTTAAACTATTTTAGGGCTGCAAAAATAGAAATAGTTCTTTGAATTTCAAATAATAGTGATTTTTTTATTAGCAACATACACACAAATTTACGATTTATGTAAAAATTCTACCATAAGCGAGACGTCTTACCTCTTTTGGATTTGAATACCAATATTATAACTTATTCTAAAATGCAAAATATTTTTTTGGGAACCATACTTTAAACCCGAAGCTGGTGGGGTAAAGTTGATAAAATTGTATCATTAAGAAATTGATAATTAAGTTTATTTTCTATTTTTGAGAAAAATTTTTCGAAAGGGACACAATTATCTTATCGTATGAAGACAATTATTCAACTATTTGAAGAAAATGTAAGTAAGTATCCTAAAAATCCTTTGTTGAAGGAGAAAAAGAAGGATCAATATCAAAACACCAGCTACAGTGAGGCTCACGGGCATGTGCAGCATTACGCAGCAGGTTTGCTGAGCATGGGGATTAAGAAGGGCGATCGATTGGCACTTTTATCCGAGGGCCGAAATGACTGGGTTTATGGGGAATTAGCCGTACTTTATATCGGTGCCATTAATGTTCCGTTGTCCATCAAATTGGAACCTATTGAAATAAAATTCCGCCTGGAACATTCCGGAACACGCATGATTATTGTTTCCAAAAGTCAGGCCGCCAAGGTTGAGGCCATTGTAAATGAATTGCCCGAACTTGAAAAAGTTATCTATTTAGACGAAAAGACTAACTATGGGACCAAAGAAATAGCCTGGGCACAGGTTTATCAAATGGGTGTCAAATTCAATCAGGAATTTCCACATGCGTTAACTGAAACTAAAAATCAAATAAAAGGCGACGATTTTGCCAATATAAGTTATACATCGGGGACTACAGCCGATCCAAAAGGGATTATCCTGAGCCACAGGAATTATACCGCCAACGTGGAACAAGCCCTCTCGTTGATGAATATTCCCGATACTTATAAGACGCTGTTAATTCTACCGTTGGACCATTGTTTTGCCCATGTGGCCGGAATTTATAGTTTTATTGCCTGCGGGGCAAGTATGGCCTTTGTTCAAATGGGCGAAACCCCATTAATGACACTTAAAAATATCCCTATCAATATAAAAGAGGTTAAACCCGATTTGTTGTTGAGCGTTCCAGCTTTGGCAAAGAACTTTAAAAAGAATATCGAGAAAGGGATTGCTGAAAAAGGGAAATTTACCGAAAAGTTGTTCAACTATGCCTTAAACGTTGCCTATAAATATAATAAAGAGGGTGATAATAAAGGACGCGGATTGAATGCACTTCGTTGGCCATTGGTGAAATTGTTTGATATTATTTTGTTTAGCAAAGTCCGGCAAGTTTTTGGCGGCGACCTGAAATTCTTTATTGGAGGAGGAGCCCTACTCGATATTGAATTGCAGCGTTTTTATTATGCGATTGGCATCCCTATGATGCAAGGTTATGGATTATCGGAAGCCACGCCGGTTATATCGTCTAATTCATTGTTTAAACATAGGCTGGGTACCAGTGGATATTTAGTAAAGCCGCTAGATCTAAAAATCTGCGATGATGATGGTAACGAACTCCCATTGGGTGAAAAAGGTGAAATTGTTGTTTCGGGAGAGAATGTGATGAAAGGCTACTGGCGGAATGAGAAATCAAGTGCTGAGGCTATTAAAAATGGTTGGTTACATACCGGCGATTTGGGTTACATGGATAAAGATGGATTTTTATATGTATTAGGCCGGTTCAAGAGTTTATTGATAAGCAACGACGGTGAGAAGTATTCTCCCGAATCTATTGAGGAAATGTTGGTTTCAAAATCCCCGTTTATTGAGCAATTGATGCTCCATAACAATCAGAACCCATACACCATTGGCCTGGTTGTTCCTAATAGCGATGCCCTGAAAAGGCATATAAGCGAGAAGGGGTTAGATATCGGCACTCCTGAAGGTAAAAAAGAAGCCTTGAAACTGCTTCAGCAGGAGATAAACCATTACAAAAAGGGAGGCAAATTTGAAGGTGAATTTCCAGAACGTTGGCTTCCTGCTGCGGTGGGAATCCTGGAAGAACCTTTTACTGAACAGAACAAATTTATTAATAGCACATTAAAAATGGTCCGTGGTAAAATTACCGAACACTACAAGGAACGGATTGATTTTCTTTACACTTCGGAAGCCAAAAATATAGTGAATGAGGTAAATATGAATGCATTAAGCAAGAATTACAAAAATTAACCATAAAAAAGCAGGTTTTGGGTCTGCTTTTTTCTTACTATCTTTTGCGATTTTCTAAATTCTGAGGGTGAAAAATTAATTGTCAAGAAATAATAACGATTTAATGGAAATAACTCAGGTCAATATTCATAGCTTCCATAAATACAGTTAAGTCATTTTCCGGCCCCATAGGTTTTGATTTGTTGATGCGCTTCACCATCGAAATTATATTCTTGTATAATGCTGGATTGTTCTCCTCAAAATGAAAAATATAGGCACCCGTTTCATTAATAGTATGAATGAATTTTTCACGGTCACCATCAATTAAAGCGGTCAACTTCTCTTCTTGTTGATGGATAAACTCGTTCGCTTGTGCTACAACCTCATTCCCTTTATGGGTTAACGACAGATACCCAAATGCCTTTAAGATAGGGATACTACCAATATAACCTGCTTTACTCAAGGGATTGTAAATCTGGTCGCCTATAAAGCCACTGGGCATCGAATACTTCCGCAACACATAATTGGTAAGTACTTTGGTTTGTACATTTTCAGTTTCCTCAAAAGGAATTAAAAAACTTTTTTCAAAGGGTTGGGGTTCATATCCCTTAAAGGCTTCTCCTTTTATAAACCGATAATACTTTTGGGTTTTCTTAGAACGGTCATTCGGAAAACTGTTGATTTTTGCAACCCGAATCACATTCCGTAACGTGAGATCGCGTAGAATAGTTGCAAATACTTCATGTACGTGTACTTTCTTGGGTGCCAGTAGATAAAAAACCTGCGCCGGAAAAAGTTCTGTGTTTAACATATGAAGTTGTTTTAGTTCATAAGTGAAAGTACCAATTTAATTAAAAAAAAAAAAATACCACCCATTTTCCTTAGTTATTTTAATTCATCCTGTTCATGTGTTTTAGAATATAGATACTCCATCTGGCTTTGCAGAACAAATATTAGGTAAGTTTTTATCTTTGTTGTAGTTCCGGTACATTACCAAATTGTGTACTACTAAACTTTTAATGTCATGGCAACTGAATTTGTTAAAAACGCTGTTGGACGTCTTGTCCCCACAACCATCAATGGAGAACTGGTTATTCCTTTTCAGGGTGTTGGTAAATACCAACCCACCGGACGCAAATATGCCCCCCCAATTGCTTCGTGTGCCAATTTCCCCAGTGATGGAAATAAATTAGTTGCTACTTTGAAAGAGGCTTTACAAAAAGCTGGGTTGAAAGATGGAATGACTATTTCAACGCACCATCATTTTAGAAATGGCGATTTAATTTCGAATGCCATATTTGATATCGCCAAAGAATTGGGGGTTAAAAACCTACGTTGGTTTCCATCAGCATCGTTTCCTTGTCATGAATACTTAATAAGATACCTCGAAGATGGCACCATTAGCCATATTGAAGGAAGTATGAACGGGCAACTGGGAAAATTCTGTACGCAGGGGAAAATGAAAAAAACCGCCGTCTTGCGTTCTCATGGTGGGAGGTATCAGGCAGTTCAGGATGGAGAAGTTAAAATTGATATTGCCGTGATAGGAGCCTCCAGTGCAGATGCGTTTGGAAACGCCAATGGATTGAATGGCCCATCGGCCAGTGGCTTGCTGGGTTTCGCGTTAGCCGATTCACAATATGCCGACAAAGTAATTGTGGTCACCGATAATTTGGTCCCGTTCCCTTGTTACCCGTGGCAGATACAAGGAAATTATGTGGATTACACTGTAAAGGTTGATAAAGTGGGGATTCCTGAAAAGATTGTTTCTGGGACTACCGAGGTGACGAAAAGCCCGGACAGGTTACTCATTGCTGAACTTACCGCCCGTTTTTGTGAAGAGGCGGGATTGATTCAGGACGGCTTCTCATTTCAGGCAGGGGCAGGGGGGACAGCTCTCTCCATTGGGAACTTTTTTGCCGATATTATGCGTAAAAAGGGAATCAAAGCCAAGTTTGCACGTGGTGGGAGTAATAAATACCTGGTTGATGCTTTAGAGGAGGGACTGATTGAATTTATCCTCGATGGTCAAACCTTTGATTTGGATGGTGTGCGGAGCATGCGCGATAACGCCAACCATGTTTGGACCAGCCCGTTTACCAGTTACAATTACCATGGGAAGGGGAACTTTGCCAGCATGGTAGATGTGGTCATCCTTGGTGCTACCGAAGTCGATTTGAATTTCAATGCCAATGTTGTAAGCCATTCCGATGGTTACTTATTGCATGGGATTGGTGGTTGGCAAAATTGTTTGTTCTCTAAAAATGTGATTCTACCCATTCCCCTTTTCCGTGATAGGATACCGGTAATAAAAGATGAAGTAACTACCATTTGCGGACCGGGCGAATTGATCGATATTATTGTTACCGAACGGGGAGTTGCCATCAACCCCTTACGGACCGACCTCATCGAAAGGATGAAAGGCTCCGGATTGCCTATAAAAACCATTCAGCAACTAAAAGAGGAGGCCGATGCCATCTGCGGCCCCAGCCAAAAACCAAATCTGGCCGATGATGTAGTGGCTGCCATAAAATGGGTTGACGGCACCGTTATTGATGTGGTGCGGAGAGTGATTGAATAATAAACTATTTCAAAAACGATGGAGTGAATTTCGGTAAATATGAATTATATTTATTGCGAAATTTTGAACCCAAATGTTACGCAAAAACTTAATTGTTTTTATATATATAGCCATTGTTGCTTATGCAGTTTATTTTGCATATAAATTCGGATTTAAACCCCATTATTACAATAACATCAATGTAACTGTTGCCGAGGATGGGGTTCTGGATTTAACTCATTTCAATTTTGATTCTACCCATTTGATACGGCTTCAAGGCGAAGCCGAGTTCTATTGGCAACAACTGCTGGAACCCAAAGATTTTTTGTCTTCCGATTCATTAAAGCCAAACTTTTTAGAGATTTTTGGAGTTTGGAATGGATACCAGTTAGGTAATCAGGCACTCAAAGGGCAGGGATACGCCACCTATCGGTTACTTATTAAAGTTCCCAAAGAAGCCGTATATGGTTTTCGTTTTCAGGAGTTTGATTGTGCCTATAAAGTCTGGATAAATGGTGGAGCCCCTTACGAGATTGGAAAAGTAGCCGCAACTAAAGAAGAAATGGTTCCGTCGTGGAAGCGCCTTGAGGCTTATGTTCCTTCAAAAGATAGTCAGATTGAACTTGTCTTGCAGGTTTCGAATTTTCACCATCGGAAAGGTGGCCCCGAAGATGCTATAATTTTTGGGTCTTCAGAGTTGGTAAAAAATTATAAAGAACAGCAATCTGCCATTGGATATGCCCTTCTGGGTATTTTGTTTATTATGGCTATTTACCATTTTGTTTTATACTTCTATCGTCCAAAGGACTTCAGTATTCTCCTTTTTGGGGTGCTGAACTTCCTAATGATGATCCGCCATGCCACTACAGGCGAAAAAATATTTCTGGAACTGTTCCCAACAATAAACTGGTTACCGGCGGTTTATATTGAGTATTGGTCATACATGCTTGCTGCTCCCGCTGCTTTAGGATTTATCTATTCACTTTACCCTAAAATTTTAAACCGGACATTTGTGTTGAGCATGGGCTGGTTTGGTGTTTTGAGTTGTATGATTATTTTTTTTACCCCCTCTACCGTTTTCAGCTATAGCCCGTTGATTTATCAGTTGGTGATAATTGTAATGGCAATTTATATTTTTTATGCTTTATTAATTGCGGTTTATCATAAATGCGAGAATTCATGGGTTATTTTGGGAGGGTATGTGTTCTTCTTTTTAGCGGTATTGAACGATATTCTATATTATAATAAATGGCTTGGTACTTCATTCATTATGCATTTGGGCTTGTTTATCATGGTATTATCGCAAGCGTTCGTTCTTTCGAAAAAAAATTCACAGGCCTTTACAGATGTGGAACAGCTTTCCATTGAATTGGAAAAGGCAAATACGGATTTGGAAGCACGCGTACAGAAAAGGACTCAAGAGGTAGTGGAGCAAAAAGGGAAAATTGAAGAACAAAAAACAGAATTGGAGGTACAGGCCGAGCAGTTGAAAGATACTAACGAAAAGTTAGTAGAATTGGATAAATTTAAAGAAGAGATGATTGGGATGTTGGTGCACGATTTGAAAAATCCATTGAATGTTGTGCTGCATCTTACAGAGAATGATATTGTTAAATATGCCGGCCGTCAGATGCTTATGCTGGTTCAGAACCTTTTGGACATTAAAAAATATCAGGATGCCCAGATGGATATCAATATTTCATTGAATCCATTGGCACAAGTTGTAGATAATGCCATTCAGCAATTGAACTTCATGATTAAAAAGAAGCAGATTGAACTCATCAACCGTATCGACACGTACGGGATGTATTATTTTGATCCTATTTTAATAGAACGTGTATTTATCAATCTGTTGTCAAACGCCGCAAAATACACTCCTGAAGGGGGATTTATACAATTGGATATATACAAGTATGATACCTACATTGAATTGTGTGTTTCCAACAATGGGTCCCCCATTCCCGATGATCAAAAAGAATTGATTTTTCTTCCTTTTGGACAATACAATCCGCAAAAGTCGGGTTACACGGGTTCTACAGGGTTGGGATTGACTTTCTGTAAGATGGCTATTACGGCTCATGGTGGTACCATTGGCGTAAAAGATCGGGAACCCATAGGCGCAACTTTTTATTTTACCTTACCAGTTAACAAAAATCAAAGCCTTTTTGTAGAAGATAAATCACCCTTTTATAATGGTTATCTTGAGGAAACCAGTCCTATCAAGCATTTGGAAAAACTTTTAACTGATTATGACAGAAACTATTTATTCATTTTTGCAGAACAACTGGCTGGCTATCAAATTTATGAAGTAAGCGCCTTAAAGAATATCCTTTTGATGATTGACGAAGATAAATCGGCAGGAATTTATTTGTGGGTCAAAAATATGAAAGAGGCTATCGTTGGAATAAAGGAAGATACTTATTTGGAGCTAATAAAGTTAGTCAAAATTTAAGGACAGTCAAATCTAACCATTATTACTTTCCTGATCGTTAGAAAGTTAGTTGCCTAAAATCCGCAAATCATCTGGGAAACCGTTGAAAGTCACGGGGTGACTCAATTTGACACAAAGAAGGCAAACAATTCAATTAGTCACTCCGTGACTTGCGGAAATAAGGAACTACATCAGAATAAAAACTCTTACCCGTATTTTTTTGTACAAATACCAAATAAAAAAGCCCTCTCGGTTGAAAGGGCTCCTTATTATTTGTGTTTGAATTACACTCTTTTTTCTTTGATTCTGGCCTTTTTACCAGTTAAATCACGTAAGTAGTAAATACGGGCTCTGCGGACATGCCCCAATTTATTTACTTCAATTTTTTCAATAAAGGGGGAATTCACAGGAAATATCCTTTCAACGCCTACGTTACCAGACATTTTACGAACAGTAAATGTTTTAGAGATGCCTGTCCCTTTTTTCTGAATCACGGTACCGCGATATTGCTGGATACGCTCCTTGTTACCCTCACGAATTTTATAGTGGACTGTGATGGTATCACCTGCATTAAACACAGGAATCTCGTTTGTTCCAGCAAATTCCTTTTCAACAACTTTCATTAAATCCATTGTGGTATCTTTTTTTATTTAACCTTATGAACGCAATGTATCAGGCTCCATGTCAACTGAAAGAGATTACGTACAAATTTGCGGCAAAAATAGTATTTTTTTGATAATAAAACAGTCTTTCCTGTGATTATAAAAAAAATTGCCGGTTTATTCCGACAATTTTTAATTGAAATATTTTGTAAAATATTAACTTAAACCAGTTTCAAGCTTCTTTTAGTGCCCTCCACCCGCCGGAACCAGAAGTTTTTCTTTGGTGTCGTCGGCTACTGATTTTTTCCATTGTTCGTTGTATCCGGGTTGCTCTAATGTTGGAGTCACGTATTTATAATTTTCAGGCACCTCTCTTTTTGTTTTAACATTGCCATCCATGTATTTCACAAAAAGGTACTCATAAAAACCTCTCCATTCATTGACCATTTTATTGGCATTGTTCACTGAAAAATCGGTCAGGAAAGCAATGGCTTTTTGCTTGTCGGCAGTCAACAGGTTTTGTGCCTCTTTGTCGATAGATTCAATGGAAGCGATGAATGCTTTTTCGGTTTCCTGTTGCTTGTTTTCAATCTCAGGGTGGATGATGCTGTAACGTGTATAGGCAAAATTGCTGATTTGGTTAAATACCCAAAATGCAGCATCCCTGGAATAGGTCATCATATCACCGTTACCAACTGCATAGGCTTCGGGAACTTTGGTGGAACAGGTGTAAACAGGAGTATATACGGAACTGGAGGCATCATCCACTCCAAACCAGAAAATTCCACCGATTTCGTCGGGAAACCATGAACGCATCTGTGCCACAAAGGAGAACCCGGTTTGTTGGGTAGCTGTAGCCCTTTCGTTGCAATAAGTTTTACCATCCACTTCCCAAGTTAAAGGGCGCCATCGGTACGGAGCACCATAGGCCCCGGCTCCGGCGTCTTTGCTCATATCCAGTTCAGTCCCTTCCAGGTGGTTACGCATGTTATTCATAACTTCATGAACGCTGATCTTACGATTGGGTTTTATCCACAAAGGCATACGGTTGTTCGCGTAATGCGTAGCTTCATCATGGGTAATATTTCCTTTGGCATATTCCCAATATTGATCCATTCCGTCGGCGATGTTGTTGAACCAGGCCCAAACGCGTATGTCGCAAAAGCGGGCACCACCAAAGTTTACAGGTGCATAAGTCTCGGAAAAATCGAAATTCTCTTTGGTCACTTTATCGTTGATATAACCTTTGGCTTTGGCAAAAGTCATTACATCTTCTGCATAAACAGTAGTCACATTTTTATCGAAAATTTTATCCAGTTGTTTGCTCGAAATCGACGAAGGATCGGTATTCCATGGGAAAGTAGTAATACGGGCTTGATTCGCGTGTCCGGCTACATAACCATCTGGAATCATGCGGGCTACCCAAACGGCTCCTTTGTTTTTGTTAACTAAAGCCGCGTTTTTTCCTTTACCCATTACCATTTCAGTTCCTTTGCCAATTATTTCGAGCATCCAAACTTCGTTGGGGTCGGCAATTGAAAATGATTCACCCGAACTGGCATAACCATAGTTTGCTACTAATTCTGCCATTACTTTGATAGCTTCGCGGGCCGTTTTAGCTCTTTGCAGGGTAATATAAATCAAGCTGCCATAATCCACAACGGCGGTGGTATCTACCAGTTCTTCACGGCCACCGTAAGTGGTTTCGCCAATAGCCAATTGATGTTCATTCATGTTTCCAACAACTTGGTAGGTATGAGCGATTTGAGGAATTTCACCCATATATTTCCCGGTATCCCATTCGTAAACTTTGAGCAGGGTATTTGGGGCATAATCGGCGGCGGCCCAAAAATACAATTCCCCGTACAGTACATGTGAATCGGCGGCATAGCTTATAAACGTAGAACCATCGGCTGATGCTCCTTTGGTAACCAAAAAGTTGGTACAAGCCATAGAAGGTACATAGGCAACCAGTACCAATACTAAAGAACATGTTAATAACTTAAACTTTTTCATCGATATGTTTGTTTTGAGTTTTAGAATTGCCCAAAAATAGCAAATAAAAGGAACCAGCAACATCGGAAATTAATGCTTTAAAAGTGATATTGAAAATTTTGGAACTTTATATCTTAGTAACAAGTAGTTTCGACCTAAGATTTCTTTAGTTAAAGGAAATTAAGTTTTTAGCCCATACTTTTATAATTATTTTTAGTATTTTTAACCAATACAAACCAGAAAAAGACTGCCCGGTCTTGGTTTAATAACTCAAAAAAATGAATTTATGAAGAGATTTACCCAACAACTCAGCTTATCAATTTTGTTGCTTGTGTTTTTATGGAACCATCATGTGAATGCAACTTCCATAATTGCAACAGATACGATTACTTATGATGCCTGGATTGCAGATACAGTATTGGTGCAAAGTAATGTGTATGTAATTGATACTTTAATTATCAATCCTGGTGTTCAGGTAATTTTTGAAGGTTTTTACCGCATCGAATTCGGAATGAATGCCGTGTTGTATGCCAACGGCAGTTCTGCCTCACCCGTGTATTTTAAACCAATGGTTGGGAACGAAGGCGTTGGATGGGGCGGTTTGGTATTTAATGCAATAAGCTATACAACCTCCAGCGGATTAAACTATTGCCATTTGTATTATGCCAAGAATGATAGCTTACGTTCCGATGGCGGGGGTATCTATGTGTCGGATCATGCCGATTTGACTTTGCAAAACTGTACGTTTAAAAACTGCGGAGCAGTTGGTTTAGGTGGAGCCATTTTTATAAATAATTCTTCGGTGGCTATTCAAAATTGTTTTTTTACTGGCGGTTTGGCAGGAAATGGTTCTGCTGTTGCTATTCAGCAATCGGATATTTCGTTGGTACAGAATATTATTGCAAATAATGATGGTGCCAACCAGATTTATGTTTATGGAGAGGGGCGTTACCTTAATATGGTTAATAACACCATTTCGAATAACTACGGAGCTCCTTTGTATTGTACTGGGATAAATGCAACATTAAAAAATAACATATTCTCGAACCACTCCCAGGGAATAACATTTAATAGTTACATAAGTTCCTTTGATTGCCAGAACAACTGCTTTTTCAACCTTCCAGACATCATTAACCCCGGATTAACTTCTTCGATGAATTATAAAAACAACCTGACCGTTGATCCCGGTTTTGTTTTGCCAACTTCGGGTTATGGTTCCTATGAAGATGGAACCAACGGCAACTGGCATTTAAATAGTTCTTCAAATTTGATAAATGCGGGGTACAGAGATACCACAGGTATGAACTTACTGGTTTGGGATTACGATTATCAAGGGCGTTTGTATAATGGGACTTATAAGCGGATTGATATGGGAGCCTATGAATACCAGGGCGATCCTCTTTCACCCCAATTGGTTTTTGATGTCCCTTTTAATGCCGATACTACTAACATTGGTTTGGCAGGACCAAATAGCGGTACACCCAGCCATACTCCAAGTTATATAACCTCACGTTTTTCAAGTCAACTGGCATTTAATTTTGATGGTACACAGTCGGTTATGTTCAGCCCTGTGGCAGCCATGCAAGGTACCAATCAGTTTACACTTTCCGCTTGGATAAGGCCACAAAGCGATAATCTTGCGGCTGAATATGTACTTATGTCATCCGTGAATTTTGGAAATGAGTGGCAGCTTTCGCTGAAAGATCACAAACTGATTTTTAAAATGTGGTCAGGGGGAACCTTACAGACTTACGAAACTTTTCAGGAGATGTTTTATAACGATGCATGGACTTTAGCCACGGTTGTTTGCGATGGCTCTTACGTCTATTTCTACAAAAACAATTACCAATATGAATACCTTATTTATACTGGGGGCACCATTGATGATTATAATTCCGATTTGACCATTGGTTCATTTGCCGGAGTCTCGAATTATTTTGTTGGGGGTATTGGTCAAGTAAAAATTTACGACAAAGCAATCGGCGCTGATATGATCAATAGTCTCGTGAATGACCGTGGTCCTCTGTATGAAAAAAGGAACCTTTACCGGGGCGTTATTTTTTATGTGAATATGGGATATTATATTCAGCAGGGATTGTTCAATCCAATGACTGAAACTGTAGATTTAGCCGGCAGTTTTAATTCCTGGGGTGGAAACCCTAAACAAATGACAGATCCCAATGGAACAGGTATTTATGAAGTTCTACTTAATAACATGGAACTCGAAATTGGAAATCTGTATGAATTCAAATTCAGGACCAACAATTCCTGGTCTGGTATTTACGATACCATGGCTTTCAACCGGAAAATTATAATATCGGACAGCACCCATGAATACTATGCTTGTATGAATGATCAGTGCATAGGTTCCGATTTGGCGTTAATATCTATTAACAACCCGGTTTCGGGCTGTAACATGTATTCGCAGCAGAATGTAGCAATTACTTATGCCAATACCGGAGCCGACACCTTGTATGGCTCCATAGAGTTTTCTTATTATACCGATTTAGGTGGATGGGTAAAAGATACAGTTGCATTGGCTCCCATTCCGCCATATTACAGATCGGAACATGTTTTTTCTTATCCAATGGAAACAATCACTTATGGGAAATATAATTTGACGGTTGCTATTAATTTCACAGGCGATTCATGGGTTAACAACGATACATTACGGACAAGTATTTATAACCAACCGTCCCAAAGTATTCCATATTTTGAAAACTTTGAAGGGACCGATTACTGGATGGTTGGCGGAAAGAATCCTTCCTGGGAAAGAGGCTATCCTTCTAATTTTGCTGCTGAAATGCCGGCTTCGGGCAGTAACTGTTGGGTTACAAGCCTGGCTGGGAACTCTAATTCCAATGAAGAATCCTATTTAACTAGCCCTTGTTATTTTGTGTCAGCCGTTCAGGCTTTGGGAGTCCGTTTCAAATATGCCATGAATACCTCTGTCAATAGTGGCGCCCTTTTGGAATATTTTAATACTATGGACTCCACTTGGTTGGAATGTTCAGATTTTTCAATGCCGGCAGAATTTAACCAGCCCATGGAAAATGTTCCCAATTCCACAGGATATTATTGGAAAGGAAGGGTGAACCAATGGAAAACCGCGGTCTTTAAAATAACAAACCCGCCCAGCGATTTGAAGCTGAGAATAAAATATGTGAACACCTCAACAGAGGCTAGCCGTGGGTTTGCTATTGATGATTTAGAAATATTCGACTGGTATAAACAAAACCTATCCATTTTGGAGACCTATCCTAAATCGGCTCCGGTTTTAGAGCAAACTCCAGGGATACGGGTTAAAAACTATGGTCTGAATCCTTTTACGGGGAACATCATCTGGCATGGCGTTTATGATGTTATGACGTCAAGTGATACTACCTATGTTTCCTTAAATCCATTCGATGAGACCACCCTTTATTCATTGACTACTCAGGATTTCGATTCCCAAATATCTATAAATGGGGCCATTTATAATCTGGATTATACCCATTATACCGATTTTGCCGATTCCATGATTGTCAACATCAATAATCTTGAGAATGTGAGCACCTATCCCTGGTTTGAGGATTTTGAAATCAACCCGGAGAACCGTTGGTATGCTCACAACGATAAAGTTGGCGATGACCCGGTTTGGAGAGTTGGTGTACCTCAGGGAGTGCATCTTTTTAGTACATACCTGGGTAGTAATTCATTGACTACCATTGGACAAAAACCAATGCCTAGCAATGTTTATGCTTTTGCCGAAAGCCCGGCCTTTGATATGTCGGTTCTCTTAAAGCCGGTTGTATCATTTTATATCAAACGCCATCTTACCGATGAAGGAAACAAAGTAGCCCTTCTGGTTAAGGAAGGACTGAATGCATGGTATTCACCGGCAGTTATTAATGATTTAAACTGGATGAAGCCTACCAATTTCATTAATTATGGAATGATTAATGGATATTCTCAGGTAGTTGATAACGATTGGGTTTTTGTTACAGCAGCCCTTCCTGACTTAGCCGGTAAAGCTGATGTACAGTTCAAATTTGTTGTTGAAACCGGTTACAACTGGACGGGAGATGAGGGTGTGAGCATCGATAACTTCAAAGTGAGCGAAAGTGCCAATACCGATTTAGCTTTGGGTAAATTGGTTAACCCTGTCCTAAGACCTTCGTTAAGTAATGAGGCAATTAGTATTGAGGTGATTAATCAAGGCATTTTAACAGTTGATTCAGCTTCTTATGCTTTATCTTATTCGGTTAATGGTGGGGCATTTGTAGTTGATTCTTCTGGTTCAGCAATATTGTTAGGTGATACATTATTATTCACTTTTGCAAGCAGTTACGATTTTTCTGCCTTGGGTAAATACAATGTCCGGGTAGCTGTTTCTATCCCCGGCGATACCATTTCTTTTAACGATTCGGCTGATTTTATATTTATTAATCAACCCATTATCAGTACATTCCCCTATCAGAATACTTTTGAGGGGACCTTAAATTGGTTTTCACCTTCGGATGTAACATTATGGCAAATTGGTTCCCCCAATGGAAATCATATCAATTCAAGTTATTCCGGGGTGAATGCCATATACACGGAATTGAGCACCCAAACGGCTCCCGTTTTAGGGGTTATTGAAAGCCCTTGGTTCAATTTTTCCGGCATAACCAATCCTTCGGCCGCATTCCGTATCTGGAAAGATGTAGGCAATACCTTTCCGGCAGCTGCCATGCTTCAGGCAACCGTTGATTCATGTAAAACCTGGTTTACTTTTGGTTCAACAGGTTATGAATGGTATAATAATTCTTCCGATATCCTGACTACCGAATTCGTTGACCCTAGCTGCTGGGCAGGCATTGATACAGCATGGCAACACACCTATAGTATTTATCATTATGGGCAGGCTATAGCCGGAATGAATGCTGTTAAATTCCGATTGGTATTTAAAGCCAACCAATTGAATGATACGTTATACAATGGCTTTGCCTTTGATGATTTCATGGTTTATAATTCGGAATACGACCTGGCCATGAACAATATCAACATTCCTGTAAGTTGGGTGTCAGGGCCAAATGAAAACATTCAGTTCGAGGTTAAAAACAGTGGCAAAAACGATGTTACCTATTTTGAGGTGGATTACTCCATCGATGGTCAGGCATGGGTTACCGATACCATATTCGGTACTGTCTTTCAGGGAGGGAATACAAATATATTTACCAGCAACAGCACGTTTGATTTATCTGCATTCGGGTTGCATACTATAAAAATGGCAGTCTCAGTTCCCGGCGATGGCAATCCGTTTAACGATACCTTGGAGGTTCAGTTTAACAAACAACTCAGAGAGGGGTTAACCGATACCTTTAGCGACAGTTCATTGGCCAATTGGTCGGGTTCTTCATATTATTTTTTGTCAGAAGGTTTTGGTGAAATGACTGTAAATGCAGCAGGAAAAATTGGCTGGGAGAATTTGTATTTCAATGTAAATCCATTGTCTATTACCAATAATCCATATTTATCAGTCCGCTTAAAAACCGATGTTGCAGTAAATGTCCGGTTTTTGTATGCCGATATTTACGATACTTATTCCGACTCTGCCTTTTTTGGTTTCAATCTTATCCCTGATGGGGTGTATCATACATATTATGTCGATTATACCAATAAATTGAAAAACGTCAACGGTGTTCAATTGGATCCGGGTTCTATCAACAATGTAGTAGTGCAGTTTAATTTTGGATATGATTTTACCGGAGTGGTTTACATGGACGATTTACGCCTTGGTGCCGATGCTGCTATAAACAGTAACCTGAGCGTAGTTAAAATTGATGCCGGAAACCGTTGCAACAACAATCCGGGCAACCCGGTGATGGTACAGTTTTTAAATATGGGGATAGATACACTCTCGAATATTGAACTCAGTTTAATGATAGATAGTGTCCCAATTGTGACTGATATTTACATGGCTCAGGTTAATCCTGGTGATACCGCGACCCATACGTTTTCATCGCTGATAGATTTTTCAAATACGGAATACAACCGCATCTTTAATATTGATGTGGATTTATATCACCCCAGCGATGAAATTGAAACGGATAATTACAAAAACCTTAAATACGGGGTTTTCGGGACCTATACCGATAAACCCGGCTGGGTTTCGAATAATACCTGCACAGGATTGGCCGACAATAATGTATGGGCTCTCGGTAAAGACTTAAACGGAGACATCTGGATGTCGGGTTTTTATGGGGTCACCAGGTTCGATGGGACCAACTTCACCCAATACCATGCAAGCGACGGGCTAATTGCCGATTATATCTGGAATATGGAGGTAGCCTCCGATGGAACCGTATGGCTGCCTTCAACCAAAGGAGGGTTCAATTCCTATAAAGATGGCGTATTTACCTCTTATTTCCCGTTTGACTCCTTAATTTTCGACGAATGTAGCTTTGAAGACACCTTAGGAAAACTTTGGTTTGGGTCCTATGTTGGAAATGGTGTAGCTGTCTTTGATGGTACATCATGGTTCCAATATGCCGATCAGGCAGGTACAGTCATTGAAGATATTGATTATGCACCCAACGGCAACTTGTTATTTGCCAATACTATAGGTGTGGTGCAGTTTGATGGTTCAACATTTAGCGCATTTGAATTTGATACTCTTGTGCGTTCAGTAAAATACGTAAATGAGGTTTTCCGCGATTCACGGAATGTTACTTGGTTTTACGGCAGTAATGTACTTACCTCCTATGACGGAACTTTGTTTACTGATTATTCGGTTGAAGTTGAACCTATTGGCAGCGTACAAGCTATTGAAGAAGATGTTAATGGGAATGTCTGGTTTGGAGGTGCCACCGGGGCTGCCTCATTTAATGGTAGCATCTGGAAGATTATTACCTCTACTGATGGGTTGATCCCAAGTTCCATCTGGTCGATAATAGGTACCGACAACGGCGATGTCTGGTTTGGGACCCGCCAAGGGGCTTCATGGCTTAAAGTTGGCCCCAAAGCTGAATTTATCTACTCATTAAATGGTATTGAGGCATCATTTACCGATTTGTCGCAAGGAGGGATAGCATCGTATCTTTATACCTTTGGAGACGGGGATTCCGCTTTTGTTGCAAACCCGGTGCATACCTTTGTGCCAGGCAGTAGCTATGATGTTTGCCTCACGGTAACCGATACAGCAAGCAATGTTGATACCTATTGTTTCATGATTTCTGTAGAAACAATTCTTTGTGAGGCTCATTTCAATTACAGTATTAACCAAAATGAGGTAACTTTTACAGATAGTTCATCAACCAACATTACCAGTTATTTATGGAATTTTGGCGATGGCGATACTTCTGTAGATATGAATCCCATCCATGTGTATCAAAACATCGGAACCTATACCGTATCCTTAACAGTGACCGATTCCACAGGATATTGTTCCAATTCTGTTTCCAAAGAGGTTGCCATCACCGAATTGTCTTCTGCAAAAGTGGTATTACAGGTAGATATGAGCTACCAAATCAGCTCCGGGTTGTTTGATCCAATGGTTGATTATGTGGATGCTGTCGGTTCTTTTGATGGCTGGACAGGAACGATGATGTTTGACACCAACAGCGATTCAATTTATGAAGTAACCCTTGGTGGATTTGCTATTGGCGATACTATTGAATATAGATTCAGGTATAACGGGGACTGGTGCCAACCCTATGAATTTATTTATAGCGGACAGACCAGAAAATATGGAATCGCAAATTTCGTTGATACCGTATTCCATATCTTCAACGATCAGCCTTATGAACCGGTTTACCGATCTTTCGATATTTCATTAGATATGAGCCGGATTACTTATTTAGGAGGTTTCAACCCAGCTACCGATTATATTAAAGCATCAGGCGGGATTATTTGCTGGACCGATCCCGTGCTGGCTGATCCTGATAGTAATCTGATTTATACCATCCACCTGGACAGTTTGTATGCCGATTTGAATGATACCTTAGAAATTCAATTTGCCATAAATGATATTATATTTGAAACGGTAGGTTTAAGGCTAGTGCCATATACCAGCATCAATAATACGGCACAGTATATTTGGAGTAACGAAACCGAACCGATAGCTGATTTTGAGTACACCATCGATAGCCTGACTGTATCTTTTGCCGATAATTCTTATGGAGCCGTTGTAAGTTACCAGTATAAGTTTGGCGATGGAAACATTTCTTCCATACCAAATCCGGTTTATACTTACAGTAAAGGAGGTATTTATGATGTCTGCCTTAACATTACCGATACTTCCGGGATAACAAATAATATATGTAAACAGATCATGGTGGGCGATTCCACACAAACCGGCTGTTATGCCATGTTCTCGTACATTGTAAGTGGTGACAGTGTCAGTTTTGTGAATGAATCGTCGGCTACAGTAAGCAACAATTTCTGGGATTTTGGCGATAATACCTACTCAACACTTAAAAGCCCAATCCATGAGTATGCTGCTGCCGGCTATTACCTGGTAACACTAACTGTTACCGATACCATAAATAGTTGTACAGATGTATATGAGACCTCGGTATTGATTGAAGGTACCGGCGATTTATGCTTGGCCGATTTTGTTTTTGAAACAAGCAGCCAGGAGGTAACTTTCATTAACACATCGAATGGTATTGTAACCGATTACCTGTGGAGCTTTGGCGATGGGACCTATTCGACCGATACATCGCCTGTTCATTTGTTCCAGCTTGGAGTGTATGAGGTATGTCTGACTATTTACAATGCGGCCAATGATTGTATGGATGACGTCTGCCAGACCGTTGTTGTAAAAGATTCAACGAGCGTGGTTTGTATTTCCGATTTTTCATTTACGGTGGATCAGGCAACGGTGAGTTTCTTTGCCCAGCCAACCGGAAATATCACAAATTATTTATGGGACTTCGGCGACAATCAATTCTCCGAAGAACAAGACCCTGTACATACCTATCTCAAACCCAATTTCTACAAAGTTAAGTTGACTGTTTTCGATAGCATAGGCAATTGCTTGAACAGCAAAACCAAAACCGTGGTGGTAAAAGTGGGAGGCGAAACCTTATGCAATGCTTCCTTCACTAGCTTTGTGAAAGATAATGAAGTCGTATTTACCAATACTTCGTCGGGCAATGCCAGCGAAATATTCTGGAGCTTTGGCGATGGGACCTATTCCTCCGATTCCGCTCCAAAACATATTTACGCGTACCCTGATTTCTACGAGGTTTGCCTATCAATTTACGACAGCATTTCAGGATGTATGGATGAATATTGCGATGTGGTTGCTGTTACCTCTTCCGGAGCATTTATCTGCAACGCCGATTTCGATTATTTCACACAAGGTAAAAGGGTAACTTTCCAACCGATGGTGACTGGAACGGTTACAAATTATTTCTGGGATTTTGGTGACGGGTACTTTACCAAGGATGTAGCACCAATTCACACCTACGAAAAACCGGGCTATTTCCCTGTCAGTTTAAAGGTTTATAACGATACCACCCAGTGTATGGACGAAAAAATGGAATTCATTATTGTCATCGATTCTTCCTACATGGCTTGTAAAGCACAATTTACCTGGCATGCCAATAACCGGAAGGTTGCTTTTGTCAACCAGTCACAGGGTGAATACACCAGCCTGTTCTGGAATATGGGCGACGGTTCTTATTTTAGCGATTCCTCGTTCACCTATTCCTATTCCAGGAGCGGTTATTATTGGGTGGAGATGACCATGTTCAATGAACTTACCGGTTGTTTGGATACTTATGCAGATTGGGTTGTAGCCATTGATAGCAATCAATATGCCTGCCAGGCAAGTTTTGGTTATTACGCCAATGGTAAAGTTGTAGAATTTAGCAACCAAAGTGCAGGTGAAATTACCGATTATTTTTGGGATTTTGGCGATGGAACCTACAGTATTGACTCCACCGCAGAGCATACCTATAATGATCCTGGCTTTTATGAAGTTATTTTAACCGTGTTCAATGCCACCAGTTATTGCCTGAATCAATACAGTGCAGTAATTAAAGTGATTGATAATTCCACAGAACTTTGCCAGGCCCAGTTTACCTATTATCCTGAAGGTAATTCTGTTACATATACCTCACAAGCCGTTGGAGCCTTCAAGCAATTATTCTGGGACTTTGGCGATGGAACCAACAGCAACCAGGCCAGTCCGGTGCACGTGTACGCTAAACCGGGTTATTATCAGGTGATGCATACCGTTATTGATACCACTAGTTCTTGTTTCGACACCAAATTTAAAGTGGTGTATGTTGCCGGAACCACACAGCCTGCAAGCGGTGTGGTCAGCGCCAACTTCAACCATTATCCGGCCAGCGACAGCCTGAAAGTGTATTTCTCCGATTTAAGTTTGGGGAATGTAACCCAGTGGTATTGGAACTTTGGCGATAATACCGAGGCTTCATTGTTGCAAAATCCGGAGCATATTTATGTCGAGAACGATTATTACCGGGTTTGTCAAACGGTAAGCAATCCTGAAAGTCAAAACACACTTTGTAAATTTATCCCGGTAGGTGACGTGAGCACCAAAAATACCGCGTTCTTTACCTATTTTGCTGATAGTGTTACCGCAACCGCTTATTTCCAGAATAAATCGCTGGGCGACATTGTCAGCTATTTCTGGGATTTTGGCGATGGAAATACTTCGGAACAGAAAAGTCCATCGCACACCTATGCCGATACAGGATATTATGCAGTCTGCCTGAGTACCATTTCATCGGTTGGGCGTGTCCGCACCTATTGTGCCGATATACGGATTGGGAATTCGATTGATAACCCGTGTTTGTACAGTTGCGTGTGGCCGGGTGATGCCAACTCCGATTTGGAAGCCAACCACTACGACCTGTTGACCATCGGTTTGAACTATGGCATGGAAGGGCCGCGACGTGAAGATGCCTCCATCAAATGGTACGGACAATTTGCCCAAAACTGGTCAACCTTCCAGTTAGATGGTACCAACAACAAACATGGCGACTGCAACGGCGACGGAATCATTGATATTTTGGATACCCTGGCCATCAACCAGAATTTTGCATACAGCCATTACTGGAACCCCGATGTGAAGGCTGCTGATTGGGAAATCATCTGCCAATGGGATGCCAACGAAAAAGCTGAAGGCAGTCGGCGAAAAGCCAAAGCCATCTTGTCTCCACCATTCAAAAAAGCCCCAGGTGAAATTTATGGAATTGGTTACGAAATCAAAGTAATGAATGGACAAGGTATTTACTGGGATTCAGTTTATGTTACTTTCGATGGAAGTTGGATGGGCACTCCCGGTGAGGAATTGATGACCTTCTATACTTTAGACCCCGAGAACTACATTATTTACGTGGCTTCAGTCCGTAACGACCATCAAAATGTATCAGGCGAAGGTATGGTAGCAACCATCTCCATGGCCTTTAAAGAGGGCTTCAGTAGCTCCGATATTTCATTCAATGTTACCACCTTGGGAGGTATTGAGGCCACAGGTATCACCGTTCAGATTGGTGGAAGCATACTCTTGAATCTGGGTCCCGATATCACCGTTTGCGAAGGTGAAACAGTTACTCTTGTTGCTCCGGAAGGTTTCGAAAATTATACCTGGAATACAGGCTCGAATGAGACCTCGATTGAAGCAACCACGGCAGGTAAATATTACTTACAGGTTTCCGATTCCCTCGGGGCTGCAGCTACCGATACTATTGAAGTAATTTGGGTACCGGTTCCTGTAGTTGACCTTGCTCCCGAAATTAATGCTCAGGACAGTGTGGAATTAGATGCCGGAGAAGGTTTTGCTTCGTATGAATGGAGTACCGGTGCAACAACACGTAAATTGATGGTGAAAACATCGGGTACCTATTGGGTGGTTGTCAGCAATGAACAGGGTTGCTTTGGTTACGACACCGTTGATGTGACCATCACCGGAATCCGTGACGGTTATCCGTTGGCATCACAAGTGAACATCTATCCAAATCCGAACACCGGTAGTTTCTGGATTATTTTCGATGGAACCGGACAAGGAACCTTCAGGTTTGAATTAACCGATGTGAAAGGAACCTTACTCGCCAACGACAAATGGACGGCAGATAGTAGGTTCCGAAGACTTGTGAAACCTGATTACTTGCCTCAGGGCGTGTATTACCTGAAATGTTATCTGAACGAAACGGTAACTATTAAAAAAGTTATTGTACAATAAAAGTTAATTTTGATAAACCGCAAAGAGCCGATGGGTATTATACTCAGCGGCTTTTTGCATTTAACCGATAAGTCTTTAGTGTCTGCTGAAAAACTCCATATATACTTTTCGAAGGAGAGAATGCTCCTTGCCAATTTCATGCAAATGGCTATGTTTCTTGTTTTCAAATTATTTTATCTTTGGTTGATAAATATTTTTCCTGTATGCAGATTCATCAAGGGCAACCCCTGTTTTTTGAAAACCAGGAACAATTCCGGGAATGGCTCTCGGAACATTCACGGACTGAAAAGGAGCTTTGGGTAGGATATTACAAGGTGGAAAGCGGAATGCCGAGTTTAACATGGCCGCAATCAGTGGATCAGGCTCTTTGTTTTGGGTGGATTGACGGCATCCGGAGGTCTATTGATAAGGATAGATATTGCATCCGTTTTACTCCCCGGAAACCAAATAGCAATTGGAGCCTGGTAAATATTGAAAAGGCGGAAAGTTTGATACTAAAAGGGCTAATGACTCCAGATGGGATGGTTTTGTTTCAAAACCGAAAGGTGGCGGACGATAAAAGTTATAGTTACGAAAACAAACCCGAACAGTTGCCGCAGCATCTGGAGCAGCTTTTTAGAAAAAATACAAAGGCCTGGGAGTTTTTCTCCAACCAGTCAAAATCTTATCAACGGACAGTTCTGTATTGGATTCTGAGTGCCAAACAGGAGGCAACCAAAACTTCACGATTAATGAAAACTATTGATCAAAGTCTGTTACAAAAGCGTATTATGTAACGTAAATCTGATGATTTACAAAAAAACTGAAAAATGATTGGTAGTGGACACATCTTGGACATGATTATTAGGATGAAAACGAATCGTTCCCTGTTGGAAAAATCCGGATTCAATAAAATGCTTTTCCCTAAAAAGCTGAAAAACATTCATCGGCTGAAACATAAAAAAACATCTGCTGAAAAGTTAGATGCCATCCATCATCAAATGGAGACTAGGAACAAAAAGGATCAGCTAAAAACCTATTGGGCAATTTTGATAACCCTTGCTATAGTTACCGTTCTGATTGCAGTTTTAGTTTAACCATGAATCACAATACATTCCTGTTGCATGTGGTTTGATAAATGGCTTTATTCCCTTTGGCATCTACAGCCACCACTTTAACCTCAAAAGCCCCTTGTTTGGGAGTGTTTTCATCCATCTCGTAACTGAGCAAATCGTTTTTAGGATCCCATTCAAACAGTACCCATTTCCCATTTATGGTTCCTTGTATGTTCTTAATTCCACTTAAATTATCGGTAATCTCAAATTGAATCTTTTTTGCAGATGTCAGGTCCTTATTTTTTGCCAACCCGTTTTTGGGTTTAATTACTGGGGCAACTGTATCTATCGACACCGCGAAAGGACCAAACCCCCTGAGCTGCGCCTCCACTTTTCCATTGACTGCTGTTCCACCCAATGCGTGAAGTTTCTCCCCATCGACAAAAACCATTAACAGTTTATCTTTCAACGTATCGGCCACCTCCTTGTAAGGTAACGATAAGTAGTATTCCTCGTGGATAGGAGTGGCTGTCCGGTGGATATTAAAAACAGGCGAAAGCAGGCCTTTGGTAAAACTATTGTCGATGCTAAATTCGAAATGAAGGGTATCATAAAGAGATTTCGATGGAAGTTTCAGGACCACACCGGAACTATCAAAACGGAACGGCTCCTGCCATGGGACAACCATTACATTTTTCTGGGTTTCAGATGCTATCTTTTTTTTGTTTCCCTCCAGATAAAATACCAGTTCCGATTTGTTTTTGTAGGCATCATAAGTCTGGACCGATATTTTTGAAACCTTGCCCGGTTTCACAAAAACAGTCCCCTGGTTTTTTGCCTGTTGATAGATAGAAAGTTTGTTGTTGGGCTCTACATAAAGCTTGTAAAGTTTGCGCTTGTTTTCCACAAATTCCTCGTAATCCATCAGGCTATTTACATACCGCGATTCCGAAAAGGAAACCCCATCGAACTGATCCATGAAATAGAGCGAATCGTCCACCAAAACTTTGAACTGATACACCCCGCACAAGTTGGTGGCGCCATCCAATAAATCGTCGGCTTTAATCCCCAGCCCAATGTTGCCGTTGGCCTGAAGGGTGTCGCCATGCCGCAATTTATACCGGTTGTTCAATTTTTGGAGGCTGAATAACTGGCTTTCGGTGCTGTTTTCCACCCAACTGCTGTTATCCTGCGGATAGACGTAAAGGTAGCTCATTTTGGGAGCCAGGTGGTCGGGAATTTTATACCCAAGGAACAACCCGTTCATGGGTTTCGATGACTTGGTTTCGCGGATTTCGAAATGCAGGTGAGGGCCGCCGCTTGATCCGCTGTTGCCACTTAATGCAACAATCTCCCCTTTTTTTACAGGCAATTCGTTGGGTTCAGGAAAAACATCCACATCAAAACTTTCGCGCTGGTACTGAACCTTACGGATGTATTTTTCCAATTGGATGTTCAATTCCTTTAGATGGGCATAAACTGAGGTGTATCCATCGGCGTGGGTAATGTAGATGCTTTTGCCATATCCGACCGGAGAAATCTTTATCCTTGAAATGTAACCATCCTGAACGGCATAAATCTTCAATCCTTCATGTCCCTGGGTTTTTATGTCGATGCCTGCATGGAAATGGTCGGCACGCAGCTCACCAAAATTACCTGTCAGTGTAATGGGAATATCCACCGGTGGACGCCAGCCCAGTGTGTCGAAACGCGGCTGGCTCATACTTTGTAACGAAAAACTCCCGAGAATTAAAACGATTAAATACCTATTAAAACCCAATTTCATTTTGTTCCTTTTTATAGGGGCAAAATAATGGAATAATCCTGAATAAGGAAAAAAACCAAAAAATTAAGTTGATTGGTACTGGTTGAAATCCCAGAATACAAAATTCTAATCTCTATTCTCAAAAATCATCTTTACTCCCCAATAATCTTTACCAGAACCCTTTTGCGGCGTTTGCCATCGAACTCGCCATAAAAAATCTGTTCCCAGGGGCCAAAATCCAACCGGCTTTCGGTAACAGCCACCACCACCTCGCGCCCCATGATGGTACGTTTCAGGTGGGCATCGGCGTTATCTTCGTAGCTATTGTGCTGGTATTGCGAATAGGGTTTTTCGGGAGCCAGTTTTTCGAGCCATTTTTCAAAATCGTTGTGCAGACCGGATTCATCGTCGTTAATAAATACACTGGCGGTAATGTGCATGGCATTCACCAGACACAAACCCTCTTTAATGCCACTTTCGGCCAGGCAACGGTTCACATCGGGTGTGATATTAATCAATTGCCGACGTTCTTTAATGTCAAACCACAATTCCTTCCGATACGATTTCATAGGTTCATTTGTTTATTAGCAAATTAGTCCATTTTCACATTAACTCATTAGCACATTAAATCCCAAGGTCTTTACAAATCGCATTCAGCTTTTCGTCTAACTCCTTTTCGGTTCTTCGGTAATCGGTAGCTGTTTTCAGTTCGGTTTTGGTGCCAATGTAGAATTTAATTTTGGGCTCGGTCCCCGAAGGGCGGACCGAAACAATGGTTCCATCGGCAGTGAGGAACTGGAGTACATTTGATTTGGGCAACCGGATGATGTCTTTGGTTCCGGTAATAAAGTTCATCTCCTTCTGCGATTGGTAATCTTTAATTTTAATAACTGCCGAACCGTTGATGAATTGTGGCGGGTTCGAGCGGTAACTGCTCATCATCTGCTGGATTTCTTCGGCTCCCGATTTTCCTTTGCGTACCAGGTTTACCAGTTTTTCTTTATAGAAGCCGTATTTCATATAAATATCCGCAAGTACATCAAAAATGGATTTTCCCTGGTCGGTAGCCCAGGCAGCAGCTTCGGCAATCAACATGCATGACATCACCGCATCTTTATCGCGCACAAAATCTGCGGCCAAATAACCATAGCTCTCTTCTCCACCACCAATAAAGGTTTTAGTTCCTTCGCTTCGTTTAATAATGTCGGCAATGTATTTAAAACCGGTCAACACATCGTGGTATTCCACCTTAAAGTCGTTGGCCATTTTAGCAATCAGTTCCGTGGTAACAATGGTTTTCACTACATATTCGCGGCCTTTGAGTTTGCCGTTCTCCTTCCATTTGGTCAACAGGTAGTAAAGCAGGAACGAACCTGTCTGGTTTCCGTTCAGCAGTTCAAATATACCCTCTTTGTTTTTTACGGCAATGCCTACGCGGTCGGCATCGGGATCGGTGGCCATTACCAAATCGGCACCGGTTTCTTTGGCTTTTTCAATAGCCATGTTCAACGCGGCTGATTCTTCGGGATTGGGTGAATGTACGGTTGGAAAATTCCCATCGGGTATATTTTGTTCGGGAACGGCAATAATATTCGTAAACCCAATAGCTTTTAAGGCCATTGGGACCAATTTTACGCCTGTTCCATGAATGGGGGTGTAAACAATTTTAAGTTGATTTTGGTTTTTGATGGCTTCCGGCGAAAGCGATAACCCTTTCAGTGCCTGAATATATACCTGATCGATATCGTCGCCAATGGTAATTATCTCGGCTTTGTTGCCTTTCCATTTCACTTCGTCCACCGAGGTAATTTTCTGCACTTCGACAATAATGTTTGTATCGTGCGGATCAATAATCTGACCCCCATCTTCCCAATACACTTTATACCCGTTGTATTCCTTTGGGTTGTGCGATGCTGTAACCACCACGCCGCTTTTGCATCCCAAGTGGCGGATGGCAAACGAAAGTTCGGGCGTAGGGCGCAAGGCATCGAACAGATAGACTTTGATGCCATTGGCCGAACAGATTTGAGCGGCGGTTTCGCAAAACAGGCGGCCATTGTTGCGGCTGTCGTGGGCAAAAGCCACACTGATTTCCTGGTTGGGGAATTGTTTTAACAGATAATTGCATAAACCCTGGGTAGCCATTCCAACAGTATAAATGTTCATCCGGTTGGTGCCCACGCCCATGATGCCACGTAAACCACCTGTTCCAAATTCCAATTCGCGGTAAAACGATTCAACCAGTTCGTTTTCATCGTTTTCCAATAAGTGGCGGATTTGTTTTTTCGATTCCTCGTCAATATTGCCATTGAGCCACTGTTGGGCTTTCCGTTTTACATCGGTTAAAATTTCGTTTTGCATAAGTTCGGGTTTGAAAATATTTAATCGGACATTATCATCTTATATTTCATGAAGCATATCTTTTAAGCTATCTACCCAATGTGGAACGGTTAAATCAAAGTCCCTTTTTATTTTGGCCTTGCTTAATACCGAAAAATGAGGCCGTTTGGCGGGTTTTGGGAATTGTTCGGTGGTAATGGGGTTTACTTTGCATTTAATTTCTTTTTGGCGGAAGATTTCACAGGCAAAGTCGAACCAACTGGCAACCCCTTCGTTGGTATAATGGTAAATCTCCTGAAAAGGATCATCAGGGTTAATTTCAACTTTTGGAATAATTTCAAGGATGACCCTGGCCAGATCACGGGCATAGGTAGGCGTTCCCACCTGGTCGTAAACCACACCGAGTGATTCTTTTTCGTTACCCAATTTGATCATGGTTTTCACAAAGTTATTCCCAAACGAGGAGTAGAGCCATGAGGTGCGGATGACCAAATAATTGATATCGGAATAAAGCAGTAGTTTTTCTCCTTCATATTTGGTATCGCCATACACGGTTTCCGGAATGGCGGCATCTTCCTCCCCATAAGGGGTATTTTTGGTGCCGTCAAAAACATAATCGGTGGAAATGTGGATTAAGCAGGCATTGATAGCTTTGGCGGCATCGGCCAGATAATCCACAGCTACGGTGTTTATTAAAAATGCATTGTCCTGATCCGTTTCTGCCCGGTCAACAGCTGTGTATGCGGCACAGTTCACGATAAAGTCAACCGGATGTGATTTCACATATTCTTCGGCCGCTCCCGATTTTATAATGTTCAACTCCTCCACATCGGTAAAATAGAATTGACAATCAGGGTACTGAGGTGCTAAAAACCGAAGTTCATTTCCGAGCTGCCCATTTGCCCCTGTTACCAATATTTTATATTTTTTTTCCATAGTTGAAATTTAAATCCGCGTTTTCAAGTGTAGGTAATACATTATCTTTTACCGAAATAATCATTTTTTGTTCAGGGATTTTCCAGTCGATATTCAGGTTTTTGTCATTAAAGTTAATTCCTCTTTCGCTTTGAGGGTGATAAAAATTGTCACATTTGTAAGAGAAAATGGCCGTTTCGGAAATTACGGAATATCCATGGGCAAATCCCCGGGGAACAAAAAATTGAAGTTTATTGGTTTCCGATAGTTCTATTCCCACCCATTCGCCAAAAGTAGGTGAACCTTCCCGTACATCAACGGCCACATCGTAAACTGAACCTTTAATGACACGTACCAGTTTTGCCTGGGAGTAGGGAGCCAATTGGTAATGCAGCCCCCGGATGACACCGTAGCCCGAAAAAGCTTCATTATCCTGAATAAAATCGGCATCAATGTCGGCATCTTTGTATTTCTGAGTGTGGAAAGTCTCAAAAAAATAACCCCGTGCATCGTTAAAAACTTTAGGTTCAATAATCAACAGTCCGGGTATTTTGGTTTCAATAATATTCATCGTTATCCGTTATTTTTTAATAAATTATCAAAATAGGAGATGGTTTTTACCAATCCTTCTCTCAAAGGTATCTTGGGTTCCCAGTTATTAAGTTTTTCCTTGGCCAACGAAATGTTGGGCTGACGTTGCGTAGGATCGTCCATGGGCGATGGCAAATAAGTTATTTTCGATTTTGAACCGGTTAATTCAATCATCAGATCGGCCAATTCTTTGATCGTAAATTCATTGGGATTGCCAATATTTACCGGGCCAATAAATCCTTTGGGTGAATTCATCATCCGGGTCATTCCTTCCAACAAATCGTCCACATACTGAAAGCTTCGGGTTTGGAGGCCACTTCCATAAATGGTGATGTCTTTATTTTGCAATGCCTGGATGATAAAATTTGAAACAACCCGGCCATCGTTGGGGTGCATTTTGGGGCCATACGTGTTAAAAATCCGGATAATTTTAATGTCCACCTGATTTTGCCAGTGGTAGTCCATAAACAAGGTTTCGGCACACCGTTTTCCTTCATCATAGCAACTGCGGATTCCAATGGGGTTCACATGCCCCCAATAGGATTCGGTTTGTGGATGAATTTCGGGGTCACCATAAACTTCACTGGTGGAAGCTTGAAGAATGGTTGCTTTAATCCTTTTTGCCAAACCCAGCATGTTAATGGCTCCCATCACTGAAGTTTTGACTGTTTTAATGGGATTGTATTGGTAATGAATGGGGGATGCAGGACAAGCCAAATTGTAAATCTGATCCACTTCGGCAAAAAAAGGTTGAGTGACATCGTGCCGTACCACTTCAAAAAAGTGGTTGTCCATTAAATGGACAATATTCCGTTTGTCGCCAGTAAAATAATTATCGATGCACAAAACTTGGTTTCCCTCGTTGAGCAATCTTTCACAAAGATGTGAACCCACAAATCCGGCACCACCGGTAACTAATACTCTTTTCATAGATAACTTTCAAATAGAACCAATCCTAAATACCACACAATCAATAACTACCTTTTGAAAGGAAGTTGATGCGGATCTTTAACATACCGTGGGCTAAATTACAATAATTCTTAAAACATTAAAGCCGGATAATGGGCACAATCAATTCACTACTGACCGACAAAAATAATTTTTAAACCCGCAATGCCTTACTATATCTCGTCCATACGGGACTTGCTAAAACTAGGGGTAACTTTTATTTCTACCAATATTTAATCCGCAAGGCGGATTGTCCCGGTAGGGACATAATATTGGTAGATAATTGGTTACATTTACAGTTTTAAGTCCCGTAGGGACGAAATAAATTTTATCGGTCAACAATGATTGTTTATTAATACATTAGCACATTATCTTGTGTCCTGTATCTCTCAATCCCGTATCTTGATACTGACTACTTGATACTAAAATATTCATTCTGCAAACTATACAACATTGAAAATAGGCTAAAAAAAGAATCACAAGGTTTGCTCATCTCGTTATAAAGCTGTTATTTTGCGCTGCATTTTTTAAAATAATGTCTAACATATTAATTTTTCAAATTATCTAAATGGAAAACAACGAAGTATTAGATGCTCAGGAAATGGAGCAGAATGAGGTTCAGGAGCAAGAGGCTGTTGAATTTAAAAAAGAGCGTGTGGTAGCTGTAAAACCCGAAGAATTCGATTGGGATGCTTACGAAAACGATTCTTTGAAAAGTGATGAACGTAGCAAAATGGAATCACTTTATGATGAGACACTTTCTTCGATTACCGAAAACGAAGTGATTGACGGTACCGTAGTTTCAATGAATAAGCGCGAAGCCCTTATCAACATTGGCTACAAGTCAGAAGGTGTAGTTAATATGAACGAATTCCGCTACAATCCTGAGCTAAAAATTGGTGACAAAGTTGAAGTGTATGTCGAAAGTCAAGAGGACCGTAGCGGTCAGTTATCGCTTTCGCATAAAAAAGCACGGGCTCTCCGCTCATGGGATAGAGTTAATCAAGCTCTGGAACAAGACGAAATCATCAAAGGTTACATCAAATGCCGTACGAAAGGCGGTATGATCGTGGATGTATTTGGCATCGAAGCCTTCCTTCCCGGTTCACAAATCGACGTGAAACCTATCCGCGATTACGATGTTTACGTGAACAAAACTATGGAATTCAAAGTGGTTAAAATTAACCATGAATTCAAAAACGTGGTTGTATCGCACAAAGCTCTTATTGAAGCTGAGCTCGAACAACAGAAAAAAGAGATTATCGCAAAACTGGAAAAAGGACAAGTTCTTGAAGGAACTGTTAAAAACATTACTTCCTACGGTGTATTCATCGACTTGGGTGGTGTTGATGGCCTTATCCACATTACTGACCTTTCATGGGGCAGGATTACACATCCGGAAGAGATCGTTCAATTGGATCAGAAACTGAATGTGGTTATCCTTGATTTTGATGATGACAAGAAACGTATTGCTTTAGGTCTGAAACAATTGACCCCTCATCCATGGGATGCTTTAGATGCTAACTTGAAAGTAGGCGACAAAGTAACCGGCAAAGTGGTTGTGATGGCCGACTATGGTGCCTTTGTTGAAATTGCAACCGGAGTTGAAGGCTTAATCCACGTTTCGGAAATGTCATGGTCACAGCATCTTCGCAGTGCCAATGAATTCCTAAAAGTAGGCGACGAAATCAATGCCGTTATCCTTACCCTCGACCGCGACGAACGCAAAATGTCATTGGGTATGAAACAATTGAAAGCCGATCCATGGGAAGCCATCGAAAAAGCTTATCCAATTGAATCGAAACATAAAGCCAAAGTACGTAACTTCACCAACTTCGGCGTATTTGTTGAAATTGAAGAAGGCGTGGATGGTTTGATCCATATCTCAGATCTTTCCTGGACAAAGAAAATCAAACACCCAGCAGAATTTACTGCCATTGGTGCCGAAATTGATGTAGTGGTTCTTGAAATCGACAAAGAAAACCGTCGTTTACGCTTGGGCCACAAACAATTGGAAGAGAACCCGTGGGATGTTTTTGAAACGTTGTTCGTCATGGATTCAATCCACGAAGGTACCATCATTGAATTGGCCGATAAAGGAGCCATAGTTTCATTGCCTTATGGTGTTGAAGGTTTCTGTACCCCAAAACATTTGGTAAAAGAAGATGGATCACAAGCCAAACTGGATGAGAAATTGGAATTCAAAGTAATTGAATTCAATAAAGAAGCTAAGAAAATCATTGTGAGCCACTCCCGGGTTTTCGAAGATGTAAAAAGAGCTGAAGAAAAAGCAAGCAAAGCGGCTGCATCAGCCACTGCTGCTCCTAAATCAGCTAAAAAAGCATCGAAAAAACCAGCAGACACTATGGAAAAGACAACCCTTGGTGACATTGCTGAATTAGCAGCACTTAAAGACGAAATGGAATCTACGGCTAAGTCGAAAAAATCGAAAGCCGCAGAAGATGCTTCACAAGAGTAAAAAAAAGTAAATAGTTTTGTGCAGTAGTGAGCAATAGTTTTATTATATTTGATAAAATTCAAATATTAACCATGTAAAAATTTCAATCCATGGAATTCAAAATCGACAAACTGGACAACTATACACAGATTCAAGTAATGATAGATAAACTTGATACGCATATTGCACCTTCTCTGAAATCAGAATTGGTGCTGATTGCAGGTAATGGTGAGAAAAATATCATTCTTGATTTGAGTAACTGCCGATATTGTGACTCTTCAGGTCTGTCGGCTATTTTAGTGGCAAACCGCCTTTGCAAAAATGCCAATGGTACTTTTGTTCTCTCAGGTTTGCAAACAGCAGTGGAGCGATTGATAACTATTTCTCAACTTGATACAGTATTGAACATTACCAATTCTGTTAAAGAAGCTGCCGATGTGATTACCAAGGAAGGAGCTTAATGGTTTTTTCCTTAACAATACTGGGGAGTAGCTCTGCATTACCTGCTCCCAACCGATTTTCAACCGCTCAGGTACTCAATGTGCTTGAGCGGTTTTTTTTAATTGATTGCGGCGAAGGAACCCAAATCCAGTTGCGGCGTTTCAAAATTAAATATACCCGGATCAATCATGTATTTATTAGTCATCTGCATGGCGATCACTTCCTGGGAATTTTTGGATTTATTTCAAGCTTGAACCTTATCAACCGAAAGGAACCTCTGCATATTTATGGCCCTTTCCTGCTAAAAGAACTGATTGACCAGTTTGTATCGACCATGGATCATGGAATGGGGTATGAAATTGTTTTCCATCCCTTGCATTATAATGGGGAAGAAATAATTTATGAAGATGACAAATTAACGGTAGAATCGTTTCCCCTCCGACACCGGATACCAACCTGCGGATTCCTTTTTAAAGAAAAACCAAGGCTGAGGCGGCTTGATGGAGCCCGAATGAAAGAACTGCAAATCCCAATAAAATGGTTGCAAGCCATTAAAGAAGGGGCCGATTTTATTTCAGAAGAAGGTGTCTGTCATACGAATGAATCACTTACATTCGATGCTATTCCCCCACGTTCCTATGCTTTTGTGAGCGATACAGCCAAACTGCCGGCAATTATACCTATAATTAATGGAGTGGATCTTTTATACCATGAGGCTACCTTTTCTGACGAGGGGAAAAAAAGGGCAAAACAGACCGGACATACTACAGCCAGCCAAGCGGCTGAAATAGCAAAATTGGCTAATGTCCAGAAATTGATTATCGGGCATTTTTCGCATCGCTATAAATCGTTGGATGGAATGTTAGATGAAGCCCGGGCAGTTTTTCCAAATACTTTTTTGTGCGAGGATGGTATGGTATTTAACGTTGAATAAAATGCAGCAAGGCTGAGAAGAACATTTTCCTATCAAAGGGTAAATTAAGCCGGAATCACATTAAAAATCTTATCTTTGCCGCAAAAATTTAGTTTTTCATTCAAAAATACCATAGCTGTGCAGGAAAAAATCCTAATTCTTGATTTTGGCTCTCAATATACACAACTGATTGCCCGAAGGGTTCGCGAGTTAAATGTATATTGCGAGATTCATCCCTACAACCATTTTGAAATTGATGCCACTACCAAAGGAGTCATCCTTTCGGGAAGTCCCTTTTCGGTCCGCGATAGCAATGCTTTAGTTCCAGATTTATCGGAAATTAAAGGTAAATTACCTTTATTGGGGGTTTGTTACGGGGCCCAGTTTTTAGCACATAATTTTGGCGGCGAGGTGTTGCCATCGGCGCACCGTGAATATGGCCGGGCAAATCTTCAGTATGTCGATACTTCCAATGCGCTGTTTAAAGGTGTTAGTCTTAATTCCCAGGTGTGGATGAGCCACGGTGATACCATTGCCCGGATTCCGGATACTTACACAATTATTGCCAGCACAGCCGATGTGAAAGTGGGGGCCTATAAAATTGAAAACGAAACTACTTTTGGTATCCAGTTTCATCCTGAGGTTTATCACAGCACCGAAGGCATGACCATGCTCAAAAATTTCGTGATAGATGTTTGTGGCTGTAAACAAAACTGGACTCCCGATTCATTTGTGGAATCGGCTATTGCAAATTTAAAGCAGAAATTAGGAAACGATAAAGTGGTTCTTGGCCTTTCTGGTGGCGTAGATTCGTCGGTTGCTGCTGTTTTGCTCCATAAAGCGATTGGTAAAAACCTGACTTGCATTTTTGTCGATAATGGACTGTTGCGGAAAAACGAGTTTCACCAAGTGCTCGAGTCATATCAGCACATGGGTTTAAATGTGATTGGTGTGGATGCTTCGGAACTTTTTTATAACGGTTTAGCGGGTATTACCGAACCCGAAGCCAAGCGTAAAAGCATTGGCAAAAACTTTATTGAGGTGTTTGATAAAGAAGCCCATAAGATTCAAGATGTGAAATGGTTGGCTCAAGGAACTATTTACCCCGATGTGATTGAATCGGTTTCGGTTAAAGGGCCCTCGGCAACCATCAAATCGCACCACAATGTGGGCGGCTTGCCCGAGAAGATGCACCTGAAAGTAGTGGAACCCTTGAACTTGTTGTTTAAAGATGAAGTGCGCCGCGTGGGGAAAAGCCTGGGGATTGTTCCAAACATTTTAGGCAGGCACCCTTTCCCGGGGCCAGGTTTAGCCATCCGGATTTTGGGCGAGATTACCCCTGAACGTGTCAGAATTCTACAGGAAGCTGATGATATCTATATTTCGGCAATGAAAGAGGATGGCTTGTATGATAAAGTGTGGCAGGCTGGTGCCATTTTGCTGAATGCCAATTCGGTGGGTGTAATGGGCGATGAACGCACCTATGAAAATGTACTGGCATTGCGTGCCGTAGCTTCTACCGATGGGATGACTGCTGATTGGGTGCATCTACCTTATGAATTTTTGGCAAAGGTTTCGAATAAAATTATCAATCAGGTTAAAGGTATCAACAGGGTTGTGTATGATATTAGTTCCAAACCACCTGCAACTATTGAATGGGAATAGATTTATTATTCAAATATTGCCTAAAATCTGCAAGTCATCTGGGAAACCGTTGAAAAAGTCACGGGGTGACTCAATTTGACACAAAGAAGGCAAACAATTGTTATTCAATGAGTCACCCCGTGACTCATGGAAATAAGATATTACAAAAATACAAAAGCCGATGATGCTCAAGAAATAAGCATTAACGGCTTTTTTTCATGAAGGAAAACTAAAACTTATTATTTTTCCATTCTAACAGATAAGCTTTCTTTAAATGATTGTACCATTTATCGGAATGGGTGTAATCCAATACTTTGAGCTTAGGTTCCAAATCCCGGTTTTTTTCTAAATCTGCTTGGGCAAGTTTGGTACCTAAAGCCTCCTGACTGAGTTTCGACCATCCGGAGTTATATTCCCTGTGGCGGAGTTCATTTAAAAGGTCCAAGGAAAAATTCAAATCCCCTAAATTTGTAAAATAGGTAACCCCATAATCAATAAACAACCCAATGGAGTGGCTCTTCACATAAACTTCTATAGGTTGGTGAACAATGCCAAACTTTTCCGGGCAGGAATCGGTAAAAAATTTTGTAAGCGATTGATAGGCCTCCAAGGCATCGTGATACTCTTTTTCATCAATGTACTGGTTAATCTTTGCCATCTCTTTTTGATAATGCGAAATGGGCTGAATGGTTTTTTGCAATTCCAACATTTCCGAAACATCCATACCGCAATCCGGATTTCCTTTGGCTAAGATCGTAGCTTTTTCCAAAGCCTGGTTGGCAAAGATATATTCCCTTTTTTCGGTGAATTTTTTACAGGCCAAAACCTGAACATTGAACTCGTGGGTGAGTTGGGCACATTTTCCCTGGCTTAGTTTTTGGTTAAGGGATTCCATGGCTTTGGCAACTTCGGCATCCTTGGTTATGGAGTGTTGATTGGCCAACTGCTGGGCTTGGGCTAATTTCTGTTGTGCCTGGTTCAGGTTCATGGCATCAATAAACGATTCGCTTTGGATGCAAAGAATAAGTACCAGATTTTTTGCACTTTGAGTAGTCTTTTCATCCAGTTCAGTGTTTTTTAAAACAGGCAGTTCACTTTCAATTACTTTTGCTTCCTGATAAAAGGCCAAAGCCTCCCTCATTTGGTTTTGACGGTAAGCTTGGTCGCCCGACTTAATTAAATCGGTGTATTTTAATTGTTTGGCATCTAAATATAATGTATCTGACAATCCGTCTTTTGGTAAGTTGTGTTGAAGTTTCACCTTTTGAGCTAATTCTAATAAGGTTAAGGCCGAATCTGCCAATTGGTCATCTATGGCCGAGCGTGTTTCAGCCAGCAGGTGCGAATAATAGGCCTGATTTGCTTGTTTTATCAGTTCGTCGAGGGTGACATCGCAAGGTACAGCTTCGTAATTGTGGCAAATGACCGATGCCTGGTTTAAGGCAAAGGAACAGGTATCGAACTGTTTGTTTTCCATGGCTATTTTCCCTTTATCGAGCCATTGGCTGTATAGATTTTTGAGAAGAACTACCTCTTTGTCAGCTTTCTGAATGTATTGCGAATTTGTTTGCCTAAACCCCATCAGGGAATCAATCTGATGTTGGGCTGCCAAAAGCTCACCATTTTGGAGTTGCCGTTCTGTTTTTTCTACCATCTGGTTATAAAAGGTCTCAAGCAGTTGCTTGTTTATTTGTTCAAACTCGCTGAAAACCTCGATGCCCGGTATTTCTTTGGAATATTTTTTACACTGCTCAAATAGGGTAACTGCAGGTGTATAATCTTTGGCTTCAATCAAACGGTTGATGGAATCAAGGTAAACATAGACGACCGATTCTGCCAGTTTTACTGCTTTGTAGCGCGTATCGGTATCAGGTTTCAAATTGTTCAGGACCTTTTTGCAACTATCAATAGCGGGTTTGTATTTTTTTTGTGCAAAATCAAACTGCGCCAGTTCAATATAGGGTGGGGCATAGGTGCCTTTACTTTGTATGGATTTAATAAAATACTCATTGGCTTTGATGGGTTGGTTCCATTTCATCCAATCCAAACCCTTTTTATAATAAGTAATGTGCATGTTGTCGCGGGCAAATTCCAGTTCTTTTTTTATGGCTTTGTTTTGTTCTTCGCTTCTACCTAAATGCGATACAAATTTTACCGGATCGTTGGCATCCAAATCCAATTTACTGGGGAAGCGCATGAATTTGAACTGGTTAATGGTTTTTTGGTTGTTCAGCGTCTGCTGGAAATAGGTTTCCAACATTTCCAGCGTGTCAGCTTTTATTAAACTCAATTCCTGCTCCATCAGATTTAACCGGGCATCGGCATTGTAGTAGGCATCTACGGTTCCCATAAATTCGTCCAGTTTTTTTACATCGCTTAAATCAAATCCGAGGGATAATTCCGACAGGTAAAGTTTGTAAGTTGAATCGCTGTAACTATCAGGGATATTGCTTTTAAAAAGATACGCGCCGTTTTTAAACTTTTCTTTTTCTGCCCGTTTAGTTTCCAATACCCGGCCTTCAACAGTTTCCCAAACATAGGTGTAGGAAATTAAACTGGGAATTAAATAGCTGTTAATGGGAAAGTTCAGGTAATTAATAACATCAGGATGGACAAAATTGCCAACAGCAACAGACAATTGCAGGCTCTGATTGTTTTTTACAATTTTCCGGTGTTCTTTAATGGTGTATGTCAATTTGGTTTGTTGCATTGGGGTAGCCATTGCCCTCGAAACCAATTCAAGCATCTGGTTGTTGGCTGCATCGTCCGCATTTTTCGATGGATGGATACTTACCTTCTTTTCGATACCCTCTTCCAATAAAGTGCTGGTTTGAGTGAACGAGAATAGCGGGATACAAATAAATATTGCTATGGCCAGTGGTTTAAACATTGCGTGGTATTTTAAAGTTTTTACGAAGGTAACCTAATTGTTCCGATGGTTTTTATTGAGTTCAATGAAGTAATTAACGAAGTTTTTAACAAATGGGGACAGGTTTTTCAGATCATTAATGAGTTTGATTCTTGCTGTTTAAAAACACGGGCTTGGGATTATGAATTTTCAGTGGGCTTTGTGATATTTGGTAAGCTTGATTTTCAACTTAAATTTTACACTCATGGGTGAAATAAAATTTGCTACAGCAGGTAATTCCGGGCCAAAAGTGAGGTCCGATTGTTTTGTACAGATCGAACTTTTAGATATTGGCGGGATACAACTGGATTTAAAAAGCAAAGTCTCCAGTTTGTATGGGGCATCCATTAAAACATTGGTTAACGATGTCTTTTCATTTTATGGGATTGCACACGCCCGCGTGGAACTGGTTGATAAAGGAGCCCTTCCGTGGGTTATTTCGGCACGGATGGAGGCTGCCATTAAGCAATTGATGCCCACTGAAAAAGAATATCTGCCTGATTTTTTACCTGAAAATAAATACCTTACTCAAAAAGAGCGGTTCCGTTTTTCACGGTTATACCTTCCGGGAAATACTCCCAGCATGTTTTTAAATGCCGGATTGCACGGACCTGATGGAATCATCCTGGATTTGGAAGATGCCGTGGCTCCATCAAAAAAGGATGAAGCCAGGATATTGGTACGAAACGCTTTGCGGGCATGTAATTTTTATGGTACCGAACGGATGGTACGCATCAACCAAGGGGAGCGTGGCATTGAGGATTTGAAGATGGTCATTCCGCATAATGTGCATGTGGTTTTGGTTCCTAAAATTGAGTCTGCCGACTACATCCATCAGGTGGTTGAAACCATTGAAACGGTTCGGAAAAAACACAAATTGGAATATCCTGTATTTTTGATGCCTATTGTGGAAAGTGCTTTAGGAGTTGAAATGGCTTATGAAATTGCCAAATCGTCGCCCAATATTGTTGCTTTGGCCATTGGTTTGGAAGATTATACGGCCGATTTAGGCGTCCGCCGGACATTGGCAGGCAGTGAATCGCTTTATGCCCGCACACGTTTAGTAAATGCCTGTCATGCGGTTAAAATTCAACCGATTGATTCCGTTTTTTCCGATGTGGGCGACATGGAAGGGCTTTTGGCAAATGTAAAAGCCAGTAAATCGTTGGGCTTTGAGGGAATGGGTTGCATCCATCCACGTCAGGTACCTGTGATAAAACAAGGATTTGCACCCGAACCCGAAGATATTGAAAAGGCAAAAAAAATTGTCTTTGCGGCTCAAAAAGCAGATGAACAAGGCTTGGGGGTGGTTTCGTTAGGGACAAAGATGATTGATCCGCCAGTAGTAAAACGCCACATGAAGAATATTGACCTAGCATTAAGGCTGGGACTGCTGCAAGAGGGTTGGGAAGCTGGAATGGAAGTAGAAACCAAAGGGGAATAAAATGTACAAGATATAAAATGAAAAAAGCCCGGATTTTGATTCCGGGCTTTTCTATAAATGAACATCAATTCTTGATTACTTTAAAAGTATCCGAGAACTTATCCATATAATTAACCTTTATGAGAAAAATCCCTTTTTTCTTGTTATCTAACGAGAATATATTGTTTTTATCAATCACAGATGCATAAACCCATAGTTTTCCGGTAGCATCATATATTTCGATAGATTTTACATTCTCAGGATGGTTCAATTCAATATGTAGGTCGGTTTCTACAGGGTTTGGAAATATATTTATACCAATATTCCTGGTTTGATCTACTCCCACAACTACATACGGAGCCGATAATCTCAAACATTCTGCTGGGTTTGATACCTCTACGGTGTAGGAACCGGGTTTTAATTCATTTTTGTAAAGGACCCATGGAATTTCTATAGTATCCATATCAATGGGGTTATTGTTGAAGTACCATTGATAAGAGTAGAACCCCAATTCAGGCATAGCATAAATTACCGTATCATTTTCCAGGATTTCAGCATCTTGCATTATTTTTACATAAGGGCCAACTCCTGAGGAATGGGGAATATTTGGGCAATATTCAGGATAACAAGTGATAGTCCATTCACCTTCTTTTTTCGCATAAATGGAATCGGTATTTGAATTGGGCTCCAATATTCCATCGCAATACCATTCCATCCTCGACCAAGTTCCCTGGAATGCCAAGTGGATGAGTGTTGAGTCACCGTTTTCGCATAATTCACTGTTGTTGTATGATGCTATGGCAGGCGACTGGAAGATCCACCCATCAATAGTTTTGTATTCTGAAATACCTGTACAAACTTTATCACCTTCCATCATGGAGTCAACCCTTACTTTATAATGCAACTTATCGTTCTCAACGCCATTAATAAAAGTATAAGTGGCGGAAGTCTGTCCTTCAATTTCTTCCCAATCGTCGGTACTGGAACTAGGATCGAAAAGTTTACCTACCCATTGAATGTTTTTATAGTTGCCGGCATTGTTCAAATTCAGATGAACCGTATCATATTTACAGAAAATCAAGTGGTTTGGATTTTGTCCGTATTGATGCCCTTCGGGTTCAACTCCAAAGCTTGGCGATACCCGATAGGAAACCACTGCCGGATATTCACTTTTTACAGGAGCCGTAGTTTCACATAGTAAGGAGGATATCAATACATCATAATTCCCGGCTTCGGTGGCTTGATAATCTTTTTGGTCGGCTCCTTCAATAGCCACACCGTTCAAATACCATTGGAATGAGACATCTTCGGAATAAATTGAAAGATTGATGGTATCACCCAGGCATAGCAAACCTTCATAAGGATCCATCGAGATATTTGGAGGGTAAAGTTTAAAAGGTTCAATGATTTTACTTCCCGAAATATCATCACAGCTATTGAATGAACATGATACCCAATAATGCCTTGCCTCTCCGGGGACATTAATCTCAAATACCGAATCGGTGGCATTTGCAATTTCAATGGCTTCATCAAAGTTGTTTATGTCGTTAAAATACCATTGATAGGAATCGTATCCGCCAACCTCGCCATTAGCTCCTTTGGTTACCTGTAAAACAACTTTTCCATCAGGACAAGGCTTGTCATTATTTTTTATGCTGATGTAGGGTTGTGTATTAAATTCCAAGGTAATGGGTTCCGATTCAAAAACCGTGTTGGGATCCGCCACTGTAGTTACTTTTACAGTGTAATTTCCTGTTCCAAATTGATAATCGGAATTGACAAGAAGGGTGGGTTTGGTCTCGTTCCAGATTTGGGAACCGTTTTTATACCATTGGTAACTGGCATAAGCCTGATTTTTAAGTTCCAAAGTTACCGATTGGTTACGGCATAAGAACTGTTGCGAGGGAACAGTAATTTCAGGTAGGGAATAGATGGAATCGTTGACCAATATCTTATCTGAGGTGGTGTGGCATCCTCCGGAGGTAATTACTGAAAGGGCATAATATTTATCAAAATCAGTAATGGTAGCGTTGTATTTGTTGGTTGTCTGGCCATCAATAGCTTCCATCTCAACTATCGTGCTTGAAGCCTGATACCATTGGTAACTGGTGTATTCCAATGAAGTTTGGAGCACCAACCGGTTGAGATCTGGTTTGAAAGTACCCGTAACGTCAGGTTTAATATAATGAAAACCAGTCGGTTGGCTTGGATAATAAATACCGGAACATTGAGTAGGGTTTGTAAGCGCTATTACCTGATAAGTTCCAGAATCCGCAATCTCCAAGCTTTCCGAGGTCTGGTTTTCAACAAGTGCGGTATTATGAAACCACTGATAGTTTCCATCCCCTAAATCGCCGGGAGTAACAGAAAGCACCAGAGACGTTCCTTCACAGAATAAAGTATCGGAATAGTTGATAGTCGGAATCTGCCCTTTCAATTGCAGATGAAATACCTGCGAGGTAACAGTGTTCCAACCTTCGGTAACGTTCACCCAAAAAAAGGCATCGCCTTCTATTCCCAATTTGAAGGTATTTATCGACATCCCAACCATTTCCCATTTTTCAGAATTGCTCCAATTCACAAAGTCAGGTTCTTCGGTGCATTTGTACCAGCTTGAAAAGCCCCACCCATCATATTCGAGCGTAAAAGTAACCGAGTCGCCATAACAGAAAGCTAATGGGTCGGGTAGGGGATTTGGGTCGGTAATACCAAACTCAAAAACTTGAGCTTGTGTTGAAACTGCAAAAAGCAGTACGAAAAATGAAGTCAAAATTTTACTCATGGTAGTATGTTTTAGTAAGTTTTAAATCGGGAGGCAATTTTGTATTTAAATCTTAGATGCTCAAATATTGACCGTGACATTGTGTGACATCAAACCGGATATCCTGTGACCGATGTTTCTGGTGTGTCATAAGCGGTAAAGGAAATAGTGAAAAAGGAAGCAACCACTTATTTGTATTGGTTGAGAAGCAGCAAAATGGATGCTTCAGATTCAACTCCAAGCTTTTCGCGCAACCGTTGCTTTCTTTTTCGGATAGAATCTGGGGAAATATTCAGGATTTGGGCAATTTCTTTGTTGTTAAGATTTATAAGTAAATAGGCACATAACCTTAAATCGCTTTGATTTAATAGAGGATGGTCGTTTTGTATTTTATCGAAAAAATTGCCGTGGACCTCTTCAAAATGCAGTTTGAAGGTTTCCCATTCTTTGTCGAGATTGGTATTGGCATTGATTAAATTTATAATGGTTTTTATTTTTGAAAGCCCCGCCTTTTCATCTGTTTCTGTAAAAGAATGTAAAAGGCTTTTAATATCTGTCAACAATTCATTTTTATTGACCATGTGCAAGGCGTTTAAGGCCAGTTCCCTGTTTTTGTGTTCAATTTCAGCTCTGAGCCATTCCTGCTTTAAAGTATTTCTTTCTTCATTGCCTTTTATTTCTTCAATTAAACATCGGTTTTCGGCCTCGGTTTTTTGAATTTTCAACAAATTGAGCTCTTTTTCTTTTTGTAACAAAATGAACTGTTGGTTTGCTTTTAAGTTTCTGACTCTAAAGGTGTACCACATGATGAATGCCGAAAGGGATAAAATCAAAAATGAAAGCGCACCTATCATCAGATACAAGTGGGTCCTTCGTTCAAGAAATTCAATTTCTTTGGCTTTTTTCTCAAATTCATATTTCATCTGAAGCTCCGAAACCCATTTTTGGGTCCGCTCAACTATTAAACTGTCTTTTAGTGAAAGTGTTTTGTCATAATAGGCTATTGCAGCATGAAATTCATTTCTCATTTGATACATTTGGGCAATTTTCGTGGCTGCTTGAATAATGTTTTCTTTGTGGCCAATGTCTTCAGCAAGTGAAAGGCTCTGTTTCAGGTAATAGAGTGATGAGTCGGAAAGGTTTAAGTAAAAATATGCTTCGCCAAGGCGGTAGGTGTAATTGCTTAAATACAATTTATCATTCTCTTTAACCATCAGATTTAATGCACTCAATTGGCAGTTTTTGGCTAGCAGGTATTTTTGTTGGCCCAAAAAGATGGTTCCCTTCAGACTGGCTATCTCTGCTAAATTTCTTTTCTGCCCGATAGCTCTGAAGAATTGTTCGGCTTCGTTAAGGAAAGCCTCGGCTTCATCATAATTCTTTAAGTCAACCTCGTGGTTACCTAGGTTCATCAGATTAATTCCTATTTTATTTGTATCGTTGAGGTTACGGCTAATTTCCAATGCTTTTAAAAAATAGCCTTTGGCTTTTTTGGGGTCGTGATTGGTTGAATAAATAATGCCGATATTATTATAAATAGAATTGAGCAAATGGTTTAGTTTGTTTTTATTGGCCAGTTCAAGTGCATTGAAATAGTAATTGAGCGCTTTTTCATTCTCTGACAAACGGAAGTACAACGCACCGATATTTAACAGAGCCAAAACCTGGAACTCTTTGTTGTTCTCTTTTTCGGCTTTCACCATTACTTGGTTTAGAGTTTCAAGTCCTAGCTTGAAGTTGCTGTTCTCAACCAATCCAATCCCTTTAATTAATTCTTTTCTGAGGAGTGTATCCGTTTCCACATTTGTTTGTGCCAACCCTTTATTTGATAACTGAAAAAGTAGAATAAATATTAATTGGGCAGTGAAAACAGTTTTTGATAGAAACCGTAACATTTGGATTGAGTAAGTATCCAAACACTTGGTTTTTTGTGGAATCAGTTTAAAATCAAATAATTTTGAGTTTTCATTCATGATGATGAAAATATTCTAAATGTAAAGTCACTGATGGATGCCAAAACAACCATTTAAAGTTGCTTCGAAACAGACTTTCTAAATTAGGAATAATTTTCAAAAAATATCAGGGCATAGGAGTGTAAAAAAGCCGCTGGTTTGAGCGGCTTTTTGTCAGTTGTTGGTGTATAAATATCTTTTGATACTCTTTTTCGGTGTTTTTATAAACTCTTCATCGTGCATTTCTATCCGCGAAATCGCCATATAGTTCGGCATCTGTTGGTTCAGTTCTTTTTGGTTTTTCTCAATGTGGGCTTTCACAGTTTCCCTGTTCAAACCATCTTGTTCTGCTTTTTCCAAGTCGGGTACAATCAGGGCATGTAACCGTCCTTCTTTTTCAATCACCAACGATTCCATTACATAAGGTAAACTATTGATGCGGGCTTCAATTTCTTCGGGATAGATATTTTGTCCTGAGGCACCTAATATCATGTTTTTGCTCCGCCCTTTGATGGTAATATACCCCTTTTTGTTCATTACCCCCAAGTCACCGGTTTTTAACCAACCTTCATCGTCAAAAGATTCTTTGGTCGCGGTAGGGTTTTTATAATAACCCATCATTACTTGGGTCCCTTTAACCAAAATTTCGCCTTCAACACTTTCCGGATCAGGGGAATCAATTTTTACCGTACATTGCCGGATGGGATAACCGCAACTGAATTTTTGGGCACTGTGCCATGGGGCATAGCTAATAATCGGGGCACATTCAGTCATTCCATATCCTACGGTGTATCGGAAACCAATTTCCCTTAAAAAGCTTTCAACCTCTTTGTTTAAAGCGGCTCCACCAATGATAACCTCAATAAAGTTACCGCCAAAAGCCTCCTCAAGTTGTTTTTTAACTTTTTTGTGAACAACTTTTTTCAACAAGGGAGCTCCCAATAAAATTTTTGGCAGTCCTTTACTAATGGCAGGTTTCACTTTGTTTCGATATACTTTTTCAATGATAAGAGGTACCAATATGACCAAACGGGGTTTTATATCTTTAAAAGCTTGAAGGATGATCTGGGGCGAAGGAATTTTCCCAAGGAATGTAATGTGACATCCCTGCATAAATTCAACCAGAAACTCAAAGGCTAAACCATAAGCATGGGCTAAAGGCAGGAACGAAACCACTTGATCGCCAGGTTTAAAGTCAATCACATCAAACCCAAATTCAATGTTGGTTGCAAAATTGCCATGGCTGAGCATCACCCCTTTGGATAGCCCGGAGGTTCCTGAAGTGTATGAAATGGATGCAAGGGCGTCATGGGGTATCTGTTCCAAATTGAAGTTTTCCGGGGTCAGGGACATGGAAAGATTCAAGCATGTATTTAAATCCTCTTTAATTTGAGCCTCCTTGGTGTAAAGGATGTCAAAATTCTCAAGTGAGATAAAGGCCCGGATGTTAGGAAATTTCTCAATATCTAATTTCTCGAAAATATAGTCGGAAATAAACATCAGTACCGAATCGGAATGATTCACAGTGTTTTCAATATCTCCCGAAGGAAAATCCTGTAATAGAGGTACTGATACGGTTCCGTAACTGATGGTGCTCAAGAAAGTAATACCCCAATTGGCATTGTTTCGCCCAATTTGAGCCACCTTGTCCCCTTTTTTGATACCTATCTTTTCATAAAACCGGTGGATTCTTTTAATAGTTAAGGCTGTTTCACCGTAAGTGAGGGTTCCCTCATTGTAGTTCGTTAAAGCGGAATAATCCCAGTGTTTTTTAACACTATCTTCAATAAATTCAACGAATGTCAACATATACCCTTTTTTTAATTTGCTAATGCGTAAATCAAAAAACCCTTCCAAAGTGGTCAAAAGTATATATTTCTAATGAAAATCAAAAAAATTGAATGTGGTTTTCGATGAACACATAACTGTTAAGAACCGATGAGAAGCCCAATTTTAAAGGATTTGTAACGTAAAAATAGTTAGCATCTATTTTTAGAAATCCGGAAACCATTAATGCTCCATATCTTTTAAAAGCTGATCTACTTCGGCTTTGGTATCCACCAATTTTTTTTTGCAGCTTTTAATCAATTGGGCTACATATTTTACCTTATCAGAAAGCTCATCCATGTTAAGAGTCTCATTCTCAATTTCATCAATAATTGTTTCAATTTCTAGGATAGCTTTTTCGTATGAAAATTTACCAGGCATATTAAGTATTTAGAGATTTATACAAAAATAGAAAGAATCGTGTTGTAGTTATATGGAAAACACAAATTGTGGTGAAACTATTTTTTTTGTTGATATAAATCATTTTACAAACTGACAATATTCATGTAAATGTTTTATATTGCAATGTAACAAATTGAAGAGCTAAATGAATTTAATTATCTGTAGATCAGGTAGGAAATGTAATATTCCTACTGATAGAAATCTGTACACACATGTTTTTTTACAACTTAAGCCACGGTGGTTGGTTTATTTTAATGTGCCGATAGTTGATTTTGACTTATTTATATAAATGTGAAGAATTGTGTATCAATCAATGTTAAAATACCCAAGTGTTATGACAAGAAATTTACTTTTCAGAGCCAAAGTAGCAGCTACTGCGGTTTTTGCATGTTTCGTATTTGAATCAAACGCTCAAAACATCGCAATAACTGATCTTGATGGTTATACACCAGCTACCAGTGCGATGCTCGATGTGTATTCAACCACAAAAGGGATGTTGGTTCCCCGGGTGGCTTTAGTTAGTACCGTGTCGCCTATTTCGGGCACAAAAACGCAAGGTTTATTGGTGTGGAATACCAGTACCAGTGGAACATATCCGCAGGTGGGCTTTTATTTTTGGAATGGTTCCGATTGGGAAATGGTGGGCAGCAACAATACCTTTTCGAACGGAATTACCAAAACGGGTACCAATGTACAATTGGGGGGAAGCCTGACCCAAAATACAACCATTACACAGGGAAGCTTTGGAATGGTTCACAACTTAAGTGGAACCGGCGATTTTGATGTTCAGGATGCAGGTGTTTCAGCGTTCTTTGTAGGCGATAATGGAAATACAGGTATTGGGACCAATAGCCCTGCGCAAAAGCTCGATGTGGCAGGAAATGTCCGGATTGGAGATAATATTATGGTAGAGGGATCGTCAACATATAAGGTTTACCGGAACATGGTGAGCTATTCAGCATCATCAGCTACCGGGGCATTTGTAATTAATACAAACCAACCCAATAGCGGATGTATGTTTGTCATTAAAGTTTCCGGATATTTTTATTCATCCACAGGACCTTATGAGTTGACAGTAAAAGGCTACGGTTCGGGTACCGTTTTTTATAATACAGGTTATTATTGTTTCGGACCCGATAATTTGAGGGTCCGGTTAGGGGTTAATGCAAGTAATGAAATTGTGTTAATTATAGGTGATGAAGCAACCAATTATTCCTATCCAAAATTTACCGTCACTCATTTTTATCAGGGTTATGCCGCAATTGACGAATCCTATGCCGATGGCTGGACTATGGGGCAGGAAACCAGTTTAGCAGCATATTCCGGGGTGGTTGATGTTACAAAATCAACTACGGTTGACCTTTCTGATTACTACAATAAAACATATATTGATAACCTGGAGACCACCTTGCAGAATAATATAACTGCCGAAGATTTATGGAACCGTTCCGGAAGCTACACATTACTTAAAAACTCCACTGATAAGGTGGGGATTGGAACAAGCACTCCTTCAGGGATTCTGCATATTAATTCCACCAATACCAACACCACAGGCACCGATGGAACTTTTCTGGATATTCAGAACTACAGTACCACTGTAAATACCATGAATGGGCTGCGTTTTAATACAGGTTCGTCCATGTATCCCAAAGGAGGAATATTTTTCCAGAATAAAACCACCTATAACAGGGGAAATTTATTGTTTGCTACAAACAATACCGCAAGTTATTCGAATGTAACAGCCGCCGATGCCGATTTAATCATCAATTACAAAGGTGATGTGGGAATAGGTATCGGTAATGCTGATCCTTCCAGCCGATTAACGGTTAAGGGTAATAGTTCCGGGCTGGTGGACGATCCTTTATTCGAAGTTAAGAACAATGCCGGACAGACGGTTTTTGCCGTTTATAACGAAGGGGTCAGGATATGGGTAAATGATGATCCTGTTGTAAAAGCTACTGGTTCCAGAGGTGGATTTGCAGTGGGCGGAATCAGTTCTTCAAAGGGTGAAACCAACGAGTTTTTGCGGGTAACCCCGGATAGCGTAAGGGTTTATGTAGAACCAGAGGCAAAAAGTGCCGGAAGCCGTGGAGGCTTTGCCGTTGGGGGCATTTCCAGCAGTAAAGGTGTTTCCGATGACTATATGAGTATAACGAAAAAGAACTATTTCATTGGTGAAAAGGCAGGAAATGTAACTACAGGTGCTTATAACATATTTTTAGGAACCTGGGCTGGTTTGAATAATACCACCGGTGCTTATAACATCTTTATGGGTTATTATTCAGGTTTATTGAATACTACTGGTAGTCAGAATACATTCCTGGGGCTTTTTTCCGGGTACCAGAATACTACAGGTAACAACAATATTTTCATGGGGGTTGGGTCAGGATTAGGTTCAACTCTGGGAAGTTATAATGTATTTATTGGTGATTATGCAGGAGCAACCAATAAATCAGGAAATTATAATACTTATATGGGTTACCAGAGTGGGCGCTATGCAGGAAATGTGGGTGTTGCAGTAAATAAAAATACGTTTATCGGTTACCAGAGTGGTTATTACAGTTACAATGGCGATAAAAATACATTTATCGGCTACAAAGCAGGTTATGCCAACAATGGAGGGTACAGCAACGTGTATATTGGCGATAGCGTGGGTATTGCTAACACATCAGGTAATTACAATACCTTTTTAGGTTCAAGTGTAGGTATTGCCAATACTACAGGATACCGGAATGTATTTATCGGTACCTTCACGGGTATTGAGAATACTACCGGAAGCCACAATACCTATATAGGTTACAATTGCGGGAAATATGGAAGCGGTGGTTCTAACAATATTTGTATTGGTCCTTACTCCGGATTATACCTGGACGAAGCCCAAAGTTCCATATACATGGGGTATGAAGCTGCCAGGAATTTTAAACAGGGTACCGAAAATATTTTTATAGGTTACCAGAGTGGTTATGGAACAACCTCCACGGTAAACGGGGGGGATTACAACGTGTTTTTGGGTAGCCAGACTGGATATAGTTTGACTACCGGCGCCAACAACGTGGCTTTTGGTACCGAAAGTGGTTATAGCATGACCACAGGTGCTTATAATGTATTGATTGGTAATTATACAGGAAGGGCTATAACTACAGGTTCACATAATGTTGCTCTTGGTTACAAAGCTGGTTATTCAAATACTACAGGTACCGATAATGTCTTTTTAGGTGATTATGCAGGGTATTATGAGACTGGTTCAGGTAAATTGTATATTGATAATTGGAGTACATCCTCTCCTTTGATTTATGGGGATTTTAGTAATGATTATTTGAAGGTGAATGGTTATATGGGTGTTAATGTGAGCCCAACATCAACTTACGGTTTGTGGGTTGACGGTGGTACCAGCACTACCTATTCGTTGAGAGTTTATAAAAGCGCCTATGCTTCAGGAAGCTTTGTTAGTGGATCGGATAATAGATGGAAGAAGGATGTTGTAACAATTGATAATGCATTGAATAAAATCATACAATTGAGGGGCGTCTATTTTAATTGGAAAACAGATGAATTTCCTAAAGAAGGATTTTCAAAAGAAAAACAGATTGGGTTTATTGCTCAAGAAGTTGAGAGTGTTATTCCAGAGTTGGTATCTACAAATGATGAAGGATTCAAAGGCATGGATTACGCTAAGTTAACTTCTGTATTAGTTGAGGCCATCAAAGAACAGCAAAAACAAATTGAGGAACTAAAAGCACAAATAGGAACCAAAGACGAACAAATAAACAGCCTCCGTACCCAGGTAGAGCGGATTAATCAGATGCAGGAACAGTTGGATAAAATCAATGAACTATTGAAAGTTAAAGAATAGAATAATGTATTTTATAATTGTTTGAGATTCAATTTTTTTGATATTAAAATTAAAAACATCCAGAAATTTCATTTTAATTGAACTGATGTTTTTACAAAATAAAATACACCATGAAAACAAAATTAGTAATTGCCGGATTGTTTTTATTTACAACTTTGAGCATTTGGGCGCAAAAGGGGGTTATTAACAACGGAGCAAAAATTATTATAACTTCCAGTGCCATTTTGGATATCAACGGTGGCACCAATGGTGATTATATTAACCAATCCTACGATGTGTCCAGCCCGGGCAAGATTGATTTGCAAGGGAAGATCAAGTTGGAGGGCGATTGGCAAAACCAGGCCACAACCGGAAATGTGTTCATCAATTCGGGTACCGATGGTGAAATTATTTTCGATGGTTCCACGTTGCAAACCATCGGTGGTACGGCAAGTACCTATTTTGAGAAGGTAACCCTAAGCAATCCGCAAGGGGTTTCGCTTTCGGCGCATACCACTTTCAAAGGAAACCTGACACTTAATTCAGGCTTGTTAAAAATGGGGGCCTATAATTTGTTACTCGATACCTCTGTGAATATTGCAGGCACTCCATCAACAACAGCTATGATTTTGGCCAATAGCACCGGAAGTGTTTACAAATACTTTAAAAATGCAGGTACATTTACATTTCCGGTTGGCGATACACTCGCCACCGATGAATATAGCCCATTTTCATTAACTTTTAATAGTGGAACTTTTGGTGCAGGTGCTTACGTCAAATTGAATGTTTTCAATCAAAAACACCCCGACAATACAAGTTCAACTGCTTATCTGAACCGTTATTGGACAACTGTTCCCTACAATATTTCCGGATACTCAGTAAATATGGCCGGGTATTACGCCAATGGCGATGTAGTTGGAACCGAAGGAAATATTTACACGGCTCAATATACTTCCCCTTATTGGGACCGACTCGATATTACCAATACCTCGCTAAATAAATTAGCAGGAACCAACCTGACTTCGTTATCCGAATTTACCGGGGCCGAGTCATCTGCGGTAATGCCAGCTATAACACTGAGTTACGATGGTTCCATTACCGAAGGAAACGAGAACAGCGAGGTAATTACCATCACATTATCCAACGACGATTTTGTGGCATCGTTAAATACTGTAAATTGGACAATCACGAACCTACCCGATGGTGTTTCAAAAGGAACCCTCGCCCGGACAGGAAATAAAACTGCTACCTTAACCCTTAGTGGCAACCGGACCAAAGATTTTGACTCCAATATCAGCAATGTAACCATAAGTGTTGCATCGGCCGAGTTTGTTCATTTAAGTTCAGGTTCGTTGAGTGCTAATTCAGGGGTTACTATTACAGCAACCAGTGATGCCGAGAGTATTACTATAGCCGATGATGGTTTAATTACCGAAGGAAGCGAGGATGGCGAGATTATTACCGCAACTGCCGTGGGAGGTACTTTTGCCACCACCATTACACCAGCAAACTGGACATTGACAAATCTGCCCACGGGTGTCAGTAAGGGATCCGTTACCCGTGTCAATGGGAATACCGTACAAATAACCTTGTCAGGGAACCGGACTGTTGATTATTCTGTTGATATTACCAATGCTACACTTAGCATCACCAATTCCGAAATTGATGAATATACAGGATCTGACTTATCCGTAGCTACAGGGGTTACCTTTACTGCTGTTGATGAAAGTTTGGATATTGTTATGGCCGGTACTTTTACCGAAGGTTCCGAAAGCTCTGGTAATATTACGGTTACCATTAACTCAAGTGGCAGCCATTCCTTCAATTCTACAATTACCCAAGCGAATTGGACATTAACAAATCTGCCGGTTGGAGTTACCAAAGGCACTGTTACCTACAACAGCCCAACCCAAGTAACCATTTCATTACTTGGTACCAGTACCAAAGATTACGACAATAACATTACAAATGTTGCCTTGCAGATAGCACCTACATCAATCATAGGTTTCAGTTCAACCGCAATTATTACATCAGGATTAACTTTTACCGCCACCGATGATGCCGAAAGTATAACTATAGCCGATAATGTCATTACCGAAGGTGCCGAAAATACTGAAATTATTACAGTGATATTAACAGGGGGAACATTTGCAAATACGCTCACTGTTGAAAACTGGGCAGTTACCAATTTACCCATGGGGGTTTCTGTTGGCAGTTTGAACAGGTTATCGGCCACATCTGTTGAACTGACCCTTTCAGGTAACAGTTGTTGCGATTTTGATGCCGATATTTCTAATGTAACAGTAAGTATTTCTCCCAATGAAATTGATGATCACACAGGTGCTGCAATTTCAGCAAATAGTGGGGTGACCATTGTGGCTGTTAACGATACCGAAGTTTTGACCATGGCCGGCGATGGTACGATTACCGAAGGCAGTGAAGATGGCGAAATCATTACGGTTTCATTAACAGGGGGTACAATTATTGATCCCATTACATCGGCCAATTGGGTATTGTCAGGTTTGCCCACTGGGGTCACTGCCGGAACAATAAGCAGGTTAAGTAGTTCAAGTGTTTCAATAACCTTGGTAGGTAATGCTACCCAGGATTATGATTCCGATTGGACTACAGCTACTTTATCAGTTTCAACCGACGAAATTAACGATACCACTGGAACTACTATGGAAGTAACTTCCGGAATCACCTTCACAGCTACCGATGAACCTGTTATGTTAACTTTAACCGATGATGGTATTACTGAAGGTTCCGAGAATGGGGAAATAATTACAGTTTCATTAAGTGAAGATACTTTTGTTGGCAGTCTGAATCCCGCCAACTGGACAATTACCAACTTACCCGCAGGTGTTACCAAAGGAAATCTCACCCGTGTTTCTGATGATACTGTTCAAATTGCGCTAACAGGAAGCCGGACACAGGATTATGATTCAGATATCACCAATGTAACTATTTCAATTGCTGGTGCTGAACTGGTTCAGCACACTCTCAATCCAATATCCCAAAACTCCGGGTTGATTTTCGATGCGGTCAACGATGGTGAATTTTTGCTTATGGCCGATGATGGTCAGATTCTGGAAGGTAATGAATCAGGTGAAATAATTACGGCCACCATTTATGGAGGTACTTTTGTGGATGTCCCCAACCTGTCAAATTGGTCATTCACCGGTTTACCAGTTGGAGTTACCATAGGGTCTTTAAATAAGATTAATGAAACCAATGTTCAGATTACGCTTTCGGGAGATGCCACCCTCGATTATGATACGGACATTACCGATGCCATATTATCAATTAGTGAAACAGAAATTGATGATTATTCCGACGTGAATTTAACAGCTAATTCAGGGGTGACATTTACAGCAGTAGCTGAAAGTATTGATATTTTAATGTCTGATGACGGCAATATTTTTGAAAGTCACGAAGATGCTGAAATCATTACTGTTTCCATCCATAACGATGTATTTACAGCCAGCTTGAATAGTAACAATTGGGCTTTAACAAATTTACCCGAGGGGGTTATTCTGGGCTCGCTCAATCGTGTAAACGATACAGTTGCTGAGATAACACTTTCTGGTTACCGGACAAAAGATTACGATTCTGATATTGTTAACCTTTCCTTATCCATTACCCCAAATGAGTTTTTGGCACAAACTACAACCGTTCAGGTGAATTCAGGTGTTTTGTTTATAGCAACCAATGACACGGAAAGTATAGTTCTTTCTGATAATGCCGACATCACTGAAGGTAATGAAAACGGAAAAGTCATAACTGTAAATCTAATTGGAGGTACCTTCTCAAATTCAGTACAACTAAGTAATTGGACTGTGACCAATCTTCCGGCAGGCGTAAGCGTAGCCAACCTGTTTAAAACAGATACCAATACGGTTGAGCTTACTTTGTCGGGAAACAGGACCACTGATTACGATGTGTCCATTACCGATTTTTCAGTATCTATTAAAGATGTTGAAGTTGATGAATTTACAGGAGCTGACCTAACTGCCAATACGGGTGTTACCTTTCAAGCTTTCAGCGAGGGACTTATCATATCACATACAGGGTTGAATGAAAGCAATCTCAATGGTGCCGAAATTGGTCTGGAATTGGTCAATGAATCATTTTTAGATGCCGCATTCGATTATAATAATTTTACTTTACAAAACGCACCCGGAGGGGTTTCTATAGGTTATATCAGTTACATGGATGCAGCCCATGCAAACCTTTATCTATATTACGACGGGACTGATTTTGATGCAGATATTACCGATTTCTATATCAACATTTCATTGAATGAATTGGTCGGTGTTGCCGATATATCGAGCAATCAAATGACAATTAGTGCCACCCTTGAAGCTACTGAAGTAACCATGTCCGATCACGGAATATACGAAGGGTCTGAGCACGGAGCCCAGATTTTTGTGGTGGTTACTCAAAACCAATTTGGTACAGCGTTGAATGAAAACAATTGGAGCCTTTCGAACCTTCCGCAAGGAACATCCATCGATTCAATCATCCGCGTGAGCGCCGATAGTGCAATAATTGTACTGGCTGGTAACCGCACCAAAGATTACGATGAAAGTATTACCAATATTATCCTGGATATTGCCGCCAATGAATTTATCAATAGTACACCTCCTGTTACGGTTTCTTCCGGAGTTATTATCTATGCAGACAATGATAACGAAGTAATTACTATTTCCGATGATGGCATTGATGAAGGGTTGGAAGATGGTGAAAAAATTTATGTGAATTTGCAGGGAGGAACTTTTGCACTGGCTTTAAATGCTTCAAATTGGGCTATAATCGGCCTGCCCGAGGGAGTTTTGTTTGGGAACATCACAAAAACAGATTCTGTTAATGCCACCATAACTCTTACCGGAAATTCAGTCATTGATTATGATGCGGACATCACAAATATTCAGGTTGTTGTTAAAGATGCCGAAGTGGACGAATATTCTGGTTCCGATTTATACTCCAATGCAGGTATTGTTTTCAGAGCGCTGAACGATGATGAGGTGCTTACCATGAACGATGATGGGAACATTAGTGAAGGGGCTGAAGATGGTGAAACGATTGATGTGTATCTTGCAGGTGGAACTTTTGTTTTGGAATTGGAGATTACAAAATGGAGTGTCTTAAATTTACCTTCCGGTGTTTCGGTTTTATCCGTCAACAGAGTAGATAACCAACATGTTACCATCACTTTAAGTGGAATTTCAACCGTAGATTATGATCAGGATATTACCGGTATGAGTTTGAGTATCAACGGTGATCAAATCAATGATTATACAGGTTTTGATCTGATGGTCGATACAGGTGTAACTTTTAAAGCAAAAACAGAAGCCGTCGACATCTTTAACGCAGGTCTGAACGAAGAGAACCTTAACGGCGCATTCGTCAGCCTTTTATTGCAACAAGAATCGTTTGCCGATACCGTTTTATTAAAAAGTAACTTCGTTTTGTCAGGGTTACCTATAGGTGTAGCTCTTGACAGTGTTTATTATATCAGTTCAACGGAAGCAAGCCTGTTGTTAAGCTTCGACGGAACCGATTTTGATACCGATCAGCAACTCTATTTAGAAATTGTTAGATCGGAGTTAACCGGTAATGCCAGCCTATTGAGTGATACACTCCTTATCTCATCTACAAATGATGATGAACTGGTTTCAATGGTTGATGATGGCCAAATCCTGGAAGGTTCTGAAAATGGCGAAGAAATAACAGTTACCTTAACAGGCGGTACTTTTGCAAATACGCTTCAATCGAACAATTGGAGTATCAACAATGCGCCATTAGGTGTTGCGGTTGCTGGCATCCAACGGAATTCAAATACTTCTGTTACCCTAACCCTGAGCGGGAATAGTTTGCAGGATTATGATGCCAATATCTATGATTTTACACTCAATGTAAGTGAGGAAGAAATAAATGATTATCAGGGTCCGGCAATAATTGTAACATCTGGGGTTACTTTTACAACAAAAGATGAACAACTTACAATCAATCATTCAGGTTTAAATGAATCAAATTTGAATGGTGCCATCGTTACTCTTGTTCTGGTAAATGAAACATTCACCGATGCTACCATCCTTAATTCCTCCATCGAAATGTTTAATACACCCGATGGTTTGTCTATTGCTTCTGTCGCCTATATTTCTGAAACCTCAGCAGAACTAATGTTCAGTTTCGATGAAACCGACTTTGACACCGATATTTCAGATTTTTTCATTTCGGTGGACGAACTGGAACTGAGTGGCGCGGGTTCAGTTGTTAGCAACAGTTTAATCATTACTGCCAACGAGGAAACTCAAACTGCTGAAATATCACATTTGGGCCTGACCGAAGAAAACCTGGATGGAGCCATTGTTACATTGAAATTGAAAGATGAGAAATTTGAAGATATTACATTGAATACTTCCAATTTCAATCTTTTAGGAGCGCCCATTGGATTATCCATCGGAACTATTGAATACCTTTCCGATACAGTAGCCTCCATAGCATTAAATTTCACTGGAACCGATTTCGATACCAATTATGAACAACTTAAAATCAGTGTTTCCGCGGCTGAATTGGTAGGTAATTCAAGTATAACTTCCAATTCATTGACAATTACCGCAACCAATGATGCTGAGGCCTTGACAATGGTTAGTGATGGGTTTATACAGGAAGGAACCGAAGATGGGGAACTAATAACATTTGATATAACCGGTGGTACTTTTAGCAATGATCTTTCGTTAGTGAATTGGTCATTTTACAACTTACCTGCGGGTGTTGCTCCAAACCTTTTAACTAGGGTCGATAATCATAAAGTAACTGTCAGTCTAATTGGGAATACTCTGGTTGATTATGATCAAGACATTACCAATCTGGTAGTCCAGGTCAATCAAACTGAAATTGATGATTATGAGGAAACACCTTATCAGATTACTTCTGGTGTAACATTTACGGCCATAGTGGAACCTGAAGTAAAAGTTTTGACAATTTCACATGCCGGGCTCACTGAAAACAACCTAAATGGAGCCCTGATTGAAGCTAAATTAACAGCTGATTATTTAACAGATTTAGACGTGAACATTCAAAACCTGGTTTTAATGAATACCCCTTTGGGGGTATCGGTTGTTTCCGTTCTGGTAACTGATTCTGTTACATTCACCATTGGTCTGGCTTTTGATGGTACCGACTTTGATTCCGATTACACCGACTTTAAAGTTACGCTTCAACCCTCTGAATTGCATGGTGCAGAAGCATTAGTTAGTAATGGTCTGGAAATTCGTGCCAATATAGAATCTCAGCAAATGGTTATCTCTAGCCTGGGTTTAACCGAAGAGAACCTACATAATTCGATAGTATATCTGGCTCTGGTTAATGATTTATTTAGAGACACTAGTCTAGAAGTTTCAAACTTCAAACTAATGAATGCTCCTAATAACACTTTCATCAGTTCGGTTACCTATGTGAATGATACGGCTGCTGAATTGACACTTTCTTTCGATAGCACTGATTTTGATACCGATATTTCCGATTTTGCCATAATTGTCCTTGGAATTGAAACTTATAGTGGAAACAGTATTCTTAGCAATAGTTTAACTATTAGTGCAACCAACGATGAGGAAGTGCTTACCATGTCCGATGATGGTGAAATTTTAGAACATCATATTAATGGTGAAATTATTATGGTTGCCATTTCAGGAGGTGATTTTGTTTCGGATTTGAACATTTCAAATTGGAATTTTGTAAACGGACTCCAAGGATTACAAATTCAAAATATCCAAAGAATAAGCAAACATCAGGCGGCATTAACATTAGGGGAATTAAATCTGGAAGATTTTGACGCCAATATTTCAGACCTGACTCTGTCCGTTGCTGCCGACGAAATTAATGATCATTCAGGCCTACCTGCCGAGGTTTCTACGGGAATTGTTTTCATTGCAACCGTCGAAAATATAATTGCCTCCCATATTGGTTTGACTGAAGCAAACCTGAATGGTTCAGTTATTGACCTATTGTTGGAAAATGAAAAATTTGCCGATACAACCTTGGATATTTCAAACATTACCATTCAAATCGGGTCTGAGGGAGCATCAATTTCGCAAATACTATATTTAACCGATTCAACGGCACAGGTAGCAGTATCTTTTGACGGTCGTGATTTCGATAGCGATCAAACCCTTAAAATTGGCATCGCTGGGAATGAATTTATTTTTGGGGATAGTTTGGAAAGCAATTCGTTGCAGGTTTTAGCCTTTAATGATGAAGAAATTTTTACTCTTGCTGACGATGGTCAGATTTTAGAAGGTCAGGAAAATGCTGAAACTATTGAATTGACTCTAAGTGGCGGAACATTTGCCACTTTATTAAACCCAGGTGTTTGGGTTTTTGAGAACCTTCCACAAGGAGTTACCGTGGGAGCCATCCAAAAAGTAGATGCACAGCATGTTAACTTTGTCCTTGAAGGAAGCACAATGGTAGATTACGATTCCGATATCACGCAGTTTGCAGTTCAAATCCCCGAAACAGAATTTGAGGATTATTCCGGAACAGCTATTGTTGTTACTGGAGGTGTTACATTTACAGCTGTGCTGGAGAATTCCTCATTATTCATAGAATATGCAGGTTTAAATGAAAGCAATCTGGACCAAGCCATTATTAACATGAAACTGGTTGATGCAAAATTTGATATAAATCAACAAGGCAATGTTTCAGGGATCACCTTAAATAATGTACCCGATGGTTTATCGGTTTCAAGTTACCAAATTGAAAACGATACTCTGGCTCTTGCGACTTTAGATTACACAGGTTCCGATTTTGATACTGATTTTGCTTCATTTAACATATCTCTTGATGCCATCATGCTCCAACCGGCGATGAATTTAACTAGCAATACCTTATTGATTCAGGCTTCTATTGAACCGGCCATTTCAGTTACCTATGATGGTCAAATCGTTGAAGGAAGTGAAAATGGTGAGGTAATATTAGTGACACTTTCTGAAGGAAAACTTATGAGTTCATTTACTACCGATAGCATTGCGACTTCTGAAATCCCGGTAGGTGTTGGTATAAGCAACCTCCAGATTTTATCCGACACTCAATTCTCCTTTGAATTATCAGGAAACCGCACCGAAGATTATGATCAAAATTATGAAACTGTTTCATGTTATTTTAGCCGGGGTATATTTCAGCAATATTTTGGTCAGGATGTTGAGGTTGTTGCCGCTTTGGTCTTTGATGCACTAAACGAAACGATGACTATTTCACATTCAGGTTTAACGGAGGGTAACCTAAATGGCGCCGTGTTGGATTTAGAGCTCACCGAAGAATATTTCATTGATGAATTGTTGTCGCCGGCAAATATTACTTTATTCAATGCTCCTCAAGGCGTTACTATTGATCAATTCACTTATAAAGATATAACCCATGCAAATATATCATTATTGTATGATGGTTCTGGTTTTACCGAGGATGTTACCGATTTTTATATTGAATTAAACCATCAGGAACTCTTTGGTTTAGCGGATTTGCAAAGTAATTCTTTAATTATTGATGAAGGTGTTGGAATTTTAGGTGAAGAAAATTTTTGGAATTTGAAAATTTTTGCTAAGTTTGCTACGGTATTTGTTACAATTGACAATATACCGCAAGAGTGGGAATCAGCTACAATAACAATATTTGATTCAAAGGGGGTTAGGGTTCTTAATTCAGATTTAAAACAAATAGAAGTTAATAAAGTTGATCTTAATGTTCTAAGTGGTTATTATTTGGTTCTTGTCAAAGTTAATGACAAAGAATTTATAAATAAACTTTTTATATTGCCTGAGTAACAGGTATTTTTTTCATGGGTTAATGGTTGCAAAACACTCGCAGATTTTCTGACGGGTGTTTTGTTTTTTATGGAGGTAATAACTATTTTTAGTTTTTTAAATTTTATTTCGCTTAGGATGAAAAAAGTTGGCTTTTTAGTAGCTGTATTATTTTTAATTTCCAATCTTCTTGCCCAGGTAAACAAATACGGGTATCCCATTTCACGGTTTTATAGCCCCACCGAGATAAACTCAAATGGTCAAAACTGGGCCATTGCAAAAGCACCCAATGGATTAATTTATGTTGCCAATAATTTAAGCGGTGTTTTGGAATACGATGGGGAATCATGGCGGACCATCCGGATAGAAGGCGAGCCTGAGGTCAGGGCTCTGGCTATTAGCAAATCAGGGGTTATTTATGTAGGTTGTTCCACAGAGTTCGGTTATTTACAACCTACAAAATCAGGTAGCTATGAATATGTAAAGATTTCGCAAGCATTACCTGATAGTGTTAAGAATTTCTCAGCCTTTCGTAATATCAATATTGTCAACGATACAGTCTTTTTTTCAAATGATAAGTTCAAAATATTTGGATATATCCCTGAGAAAGATTCATTGATAATAATAAATACTCCTAAATATACCTTTTTTACTTTTGGTTTAAATAAATCTATTTATGGAGGAAGTTATATTGAGGGAATGTTCAAGGTTTCTAAAAATGGTACAATACCTGTAAAAGGTGGTGAGTTTTATAAATTTAAAGACATATTCTCCATTTTAGATCATGGGGATTCAAAAATTGTTGTAACTGGAATTAAAGGCATTTTTGGTTTAGATGACAAGACCGGGATCTCGACCCCACTGACAACCAGTAAAACCTTGAATAAATTTAAAGATTGTCTTCTTTACTCAGCTGACAATGATCAGCAATTTATTTATACAGGAACTCTTGGAAGTGGAATTTTAGTATTTAATTATAGTGGCGAATTAATCGCCAAATTGAACAAGGAGATTGGAATTCAGGACGATGTGTGTTCATCTGTTAAGAGCTATGGAAAAGTATTATGGGGTACCATGTCTTTGGGGTTGGCAAATGTGGAGTTTAGTAATCCGATCCGTTATTTTGGAGAATCATCAGGATTAAATGGGATAGTGAATGATATTATCAATTTTGAAGGGACATTATTTGTTGGAACCGATATTGGCCTTTATTATTTAAGTTTTGATGAAAACGAACAACCTCGTTTTAAAAAAGTTTCAGGAATTGACAACCAGGTCTGGTCGTTGAGTATTATGCACCTTAGGAATTCTCAAAAGGAAATTCTATTAATTGGAACTAATTTGGGTATATATCAATTGAATGGTTTACATCAAGGTGTTATTTCAATTGAAGAAAACCTTAATGGGATTGAACAATTATTCCCGACTATTGAAAAGGATGAACTTAAATCGGTCAAATTATATACTTACAAGCTTTTTGCATCTAAAGAAACGAATATACTTTGGTGTGGGACTGCCGACCGCTTGTTAGGAATTAAATACAACGGAAACAATCAATGGAGTGCCACAAAAGCCATTTATAAATTAGGTAATAAAATATTGAGTATCACTGATGATGAGTTTGGGAATGTTTTTGCTACGGCAAATAAAAAAGGACTCGTAAAAGTTAACCCATCAACATTTTCATATCAAGTATTTGATTCAACCAATGGTTTGCCAATTATTAATGATATCAGGGCTTTTAAATATAACAATACCATAGTTGTAGCTACCCGTAAAGGGCTATTTGAATTCAATAATAATGAAGGGAAAATTGGCCTTTTTTCAAATATTCCAGAAGAATATATTAACGGCGAATTAGCAATCAATCGGTTTTTGCAATTATCGGACTCATCAATTGTTTTATCAGTCTCAGAAGGAGGTGTATCCCGAAATGATTTTTTGATTTATGAGCATAATAAGTACATTTTAGAACCTTTCAAGTTTAAACGAACTCCGAACGTCGATTCCGAAGTTTTTTATGAAAAAGATCGGCATATCTGGTTCACCAATTCTAACTTGGTGTATAATTTAGATTTAAATAAGGAATATCAATTGGATTCGACCTATAATTGCTTAATCCGAAAAGTAGAAGGTCTGGATTCAGTTTACTTTTTAGGGAATTTTTATAGCGAGACCGAACATGGGCTCCAATTATCAAGCAAACAACTGGAACATCAAAAACCTATATTGAGGTTTACCCAGAACGATTTAACCTTTCATTATGCAGCTCCTTTTTTTGAAGGGGACGAAGAAATTGTATATTCGTACAAATTGGAAGGTTTTAAAAATCAGTGGTCGAAGTGGAACAAAGAACCGAAAGCAGTTTTTACAAACCTGAATGCGGGTCAATATACATTTATGGTAAAAGCAAAAAACATTTATGATATTGAAAGCCATGTGGGTACGTATTCATTTTCTGTGCTTCCTCCTTGGTACCGTACAATTGTGGCTTATATATTCTATGGGATTCTGATTATTTTAGCCATTTGGCTTATCGTAAAACTTTATACCCGTAAGTTGAAACTTGAAAAAATCCGGCTCGAAGGAATTGTTCGGGAACGGACAGCCGAAATCCGGGAGCAGAGGGATCAAATTGCCGATCAAAAGAAAAGTATTGAAGATAGTATTTTGTATGCCAGCCGGATTCAGCGGGCCATCCTTCCATCAAAGGAAATGGCCGACTCCATTTTACCTGAATATTTTATTTTATTTAGGCCCCGAGATATCGTAAGCGGCGACTATTATTGGATGAATAAAATCGGAAACAAAACCATTGTCGTTGCTGCCGATTGCACAGGGCATGGCGTTCCAGGAGCATTCATGAGTATGCTGGGGGTTTCTTTCTTAAACGAAATTGTTTTGAAAGAAAATGTTCTTGAAGCACATATAATATTGAATCACCTCAGGGAGCGTGTCAAAAAGACCCTTAAGCAAGAGGGAAAAGAAGGCGAAAATAAGGATGGGATGGATGTTGCTTTAATTGTAATTGACGATGAGGCTAAAAAGTTATTTTTTGCAGGTGCCTACAATCCTGCCTATATTTTACGGGGCGAGGAGCTTATTGAGATTAAAGCCGATAGGATGCCTATCGGTATTTATATTAAAGAAAAGGAAAGCTTTACACTCAATGAATTTGATTACTTACCCGGAGATTCCTTTTACATATTTTCCGATGGTTACGAAGATCAGTTTGGTGGACCCGGCAAGCAAAAGTTCAGGGCAAAACAGATGCGTGAATTGTTGCTGACCATACAGGATAAATCCATGGCTGAGCAAAAAGAAATTTTGAACAAAACCATCGAGGATTGGATGGGTGATGATCAGGAGCAAATTGACGACATGGTAGTGGTTGGTGTCAGATTATCATAATTTGAGAATGTTTTATTAGTGCACATTAATTTTAACAATTTATAGATGAATAGATTATCTCTTCTTCTCATTTCTTTAACCATTTTGACTTCTTCCTGTAACGATGATTTTCCAATAAATAGTGATTGGAGTGATAATACCCTTGTAATGGGAATCCTTTGTACTTCCGATACCGCTCAGTATATAAAAATAAATAAATCATTTCTTGGTGAAGGTGATGTTTATGAAATGGCCAAAGTATCAGATTCTATCCAGTATGCTTCGGTACTTGATGTATCATTAATTGAATATTCAATCATTTCAACATCGGATTCTCCTTTCAACGAGAGTAACTGGAAACGGACTACCCGGGACACAATTAAACTTGTGCGGACAGACGAAATCAGGAAATCAGAGGTAAATCCGGAAGGTGAAGCTGGCACATTTGCCACTGATCATAATTACTTATATAAAACTACCGCACCGTTAGTAGATGGATATAAATATAAATTATACATAAAAATACCCGGAAAAATTCAACCAGTTTGGGCCGAAACGTACATGATTTCCAAATTGGTTACATCAAATCCATCGATTAATGAAAGTCGCAAGATTTTTATGAATGAAGGTTATACCATGAAATGGGAATCGGCTATTTATGCCAAGATTTATCAGCCAAAAATTCGCTTCAACTATATTGAGTTTGCAAATGGAGATACGGTGGATAAAAATATTACCATTGAATATCCGATGCAAACCGTAGATGCACTCAGGACCCCCGATCCTTATGAAACAGGAATTGATTTAAATCAATCGGTAGGAGGAAGCGATTTTTATAAAAACCTGGCCCAAAAGATTGAATCAAACCAACAGGTCAAACGCCGGTTTAAAAGCCTCGACTTCATCTTTTTGGCAGGTGGCGATGATTTCAATACCTATTTAAATGTCTCCCAAACAGAATTGAGTTACGGACAATCTACACCAGAATTCAGTAACATTCAAAATGGCAATGGCCTTTTCGATAACCGTTTCCGGTACGAGATTAAAGGAAGGATTCTGTCAGTATCTTCTATTGATAGCTTAGTTAACGGTAGTTTCACCAAACATCTTAATTTTGATGTGAACCTTGCCCAATAATGTAGATTGTATTTTAAAAAACCGAATCGGTCCTGGTTTCTGATTGACTTTTTTCTGACATTTTACAAAAAACAAACTGTCTTTCTGTCATCGTGTCAGTCATTTTTGGAAATGATACAAACCCGATTGTGTCATTATTACGGAAATTTTCCTGAAAATCTTTACGGCACAAAGATTGAAATTGGGAGCGAAAATGAATAATAAATTAATTAGCATATAAAAATGGGTAAAATTATTGGAATAGACTTAGGAACAACCAACTCATGCGTTGCCGTAATGGAGGGAAACGAACCTGTTGTAATCCCTAATAGCGAAGGAAAAAGAACCACACCTTCCATTGTAGCTTTCGTGGAAAATGGAGAACGTAAAGTAGGCGATCCCGCCAAACGTCAGGCAATTACAAATCCGCAAAAAACTGTTTCTTCCATAAAACGTTTTATGGGCGAAAAATTCGAGGGCGTTGGTAAAGAAATTGCCAGGGTTCCCTACAGTGTTATTAAAGGAGATAACAATACGCCGAGGGTTCAAATTGACGACCGTAAATTTTCACCCCAGGAGATTTCAGCCATGATTCTTCAGAAAATGAAGAAAACAGCTGAGGATTATCTGGGTCAGGAAGTTACCGAAGCTGTAATCACAGTTCCTGCTTACTTTAACGATGCACAACGTCAAGCAACCAAAGAAGCTGGTGAAATTGCCGGGTTAACCGTAAAACGGATTATCAACGAACCAACAGCAGCTTCATTGGCTTATGGCCTTGATAAAAAGGACAGGGACATGAAAATTGCTGTTTTCGACCTTGGTGGTGGAACCTTTGATATTTCCATTTTGGAATTAGGTGATGGCGTTTATGAAGTGAAATCAACCAACGGAGATACACATTTAGGAGGTGACGATTTTGACCAGGTAATCATTGATTGGCTGGCCGATGAATTTAAGACTGCCGAAGGTATTGATCTCCGTAAAGATCCCATGGCTTTGCAACGGTTGAAAGAAGCAGCCGAAAAAGCAAAAATTGAGTTATCAAGTTCCTCATCTACCGAGATTAACTTACCATATATTATGCCAGTGGACGGAATCCCAAAACACTTGGTAAAAACATTGAGCCGTGCCAAATTTGAGCAACTGGCGGATCGTTTGATTCAAGCCACATTGGAACCTTGCCGCATTGCACTTAAAGATGCAGGTATCTCAAAATCCGATATTGATGAGGTAATTCTTGTAGGTGGTTCTACACGTATCCCTGCTATTCAAAAAATTGTTGAAGATTTCTTTGGAAAAACCCCATCAAAAGGAGTAAACCCTGATGAAGTAGTAGCAGTAGGTGCTGCCATTCAAGGAGGTGTTCTTTCCGGTGAAGTAAAAGATGTTCTATTATTGGATGTTACACCGCTTTCGCTTGGAATTGAGACCCTTGGCGGGGTTATGACCAAATTGATAGAATCGAATACCACGATACCAACTAAGAAATCAGAGACTTTTACCACGGCTGCCGACAATCAACCATCGGTTGAAATTCACGTGCTGCAAGGGGAACGCCCAATGGCAAAAGATAACAAAACCATTGGAAGGTTCCACTTAGATGGGATACCACCAGCACCGCGTGGAATACCTCAAATTGAAGTAGCTTTTGATATTGATGCCAATGGAATTTTACATGTTACGGCAAAAGATCGCGGTACCGGTAAAGAACAAAAAATCCGTATTGAAGCCTCTTCAGGATTGAGCGATGCAGAAATCAACCGGATGCGTGATGAAGCCAAAGCTAATGCCGATGCCGATGCTAAAGCCAAAGAGCGGATTGAGAAAATAAATGCCGCAGATAGTTTGATCTTCCAAACCGACAAAAACCTGAAAGAGTTTGGCGATAAGATTCCATCGGATAAAAAGAAAACTATTGAAGATGCTTTAGCAAAGTTGAAAGAAGCACATAGAAATCAGGATTTGGATGCTATTGATGCAGCTTCAACTGAAGTGAATAATGCATTCCAGGCAGCATCACAAGATTTGTATAATGCCCAACAACAAACACAAAGTGGAGCCCAAACCGATGCAGGGAACCCGTCGGGTGGGAAAACCTCTAAGGATGATGAAGTAACTGATGTTGATTTTGAAGAAGTAAAATAGTCAATTCAAACCATACAATAAAAAAGCCGGTATTCGCCGGTTTTTTCTTTTTATACAAGTTTTATTTTATCTGATCGACGGACTATTGTTTTCAGTGGGTATATCGAATTAATCTGTCTGTTTTTTGCGGTTGATAAAAGGTAAGGCAATAAACGCAATGGCTCCAGCAATAAGCAGCATGAGATTCATTGACGTATGCGAAATAAGAGCAAAATCTTTTCCGTAATTCTCGGCAAGCCCATAAATTGCAAGGGTTTCAATAACCATAAAGTGCCAAGCCCCAATTCCCCCCTGTACAGGCATCAGCATAGCCAACCCACCCATAATGAATGCCGTGAGCCCTGCAATGGCAGGTACATGGTTGGTAGGTGCATAGCTAAAAAATACCACATACATCATAAAGAAATATAGCACATAAATAAGTATCGAAAGAAAGATGAACCATCCCGGGTGTTTCAGTTTTTTTATGGATTTAATTCCTTCAAAAAAGTTGAACAAAAGATCGTACAATTTTCCAATAAATGAAATTTGTTTAAGACGATGTCTAAATTTATACAAGCCAACCAGTGAAGCCATTCCAATAACAAATCCAAGAATCCAGAACCAGGCTGAAAACAAAAAACCGAAATTGTTACCAAATTGGGGATTGTTGATCATAAATTGTTCAAAGACTCCTATTTGAGAAAAGATGGTCGAAAATACGAGAATTAGTAAGAACAGGGTATCCGTTGTCCGTTCGGTAACTACAGTTCCCACTAACTTACCGAAAGGGATTTTTTCATACCTGCTTAAGACGGTACAACGTGCCAATTCGCCACCTCTAGGAATCACCAGGTTTGTGGCATATAAAACCAGAACTGATGAAAAAGTGTTTGATAATCTGGCTTTATAACCTAAAGGCTCAATAAGCATGTTCCACCGGATGGCACGTACAAAATGGCTTAATAATGCCAGCAAAAGGGAAAGAAAAACCCACCCCCATTTTAATTCCTTCAGTGTTGCAACAAAGCCTGTTAAATCATATTCCCGGTAAACCCAGGCAAATAAGAATATGCCAACGGCAAAAAAGAAAAGGTATTTTGCAATGTTTTTAAATCTATCCATATAATTTTTGAGTGAGAGGCAAAGATAATTTTTTATTGATTTGCAAGTAACGGAAAACATGAGCCATGAATTGTTCTACAGCTCATAAAAAATACTTCCTGAACAATTTGCTATTTAGGAATAGTTGGATCAACAAAAACACGCAAAGCCAAATCTTTATCAATCATAAAAAGGCCATTTCCTTTACCTTCGACCATACGCAACTGATCCAAAATAGCTTGTACATTCGATTCTTCTTCAACCTGTTCATCCACATACCATTGGAGGAAACTTTTAGCAGCATGATCGCGTTCCTCGATGGCCACATCCATCAAATGATAAATAAGTGAAGTAACTATTTGTTCGTGTTTCTGGGTGTCTTCAAAAATGTGAATAATTCCGTTCCATTCTTTTGGAACCTCGGCTATCGGCTTTAAATCAACTTTACCGCCCCGTTCGATAATATAATCGAAGAATTTTAAGGCATGGGCAATTTCCTCTTGATATTGAACCCTGAACCAATTGGCGGCCCCGGCTAAACCGATTTCGGCACAGTAAGCCGACATGGATAAATAAAAATACGCCGACCAATACTCTGCATTTACTTGCTTGTTCAGTTCATCTTCTATCCTTTTTGTTATCATAAAGCATTTTTTTAATGTGATTAATTAGTTGTATTTATTATCCATCGCGATGGGTATTGAATTATTCAAAATCTAGATTAAAAGTTTTTTGTAATTTATGAAGAAGTTCGTTCTGTTCGGCTAAAAAGTTGTATTTATCTGAATTTGTATAGACTATATTCTGTGAAGTAATTTCTTCGGCAACCGCTACTTGTATCTCCAACTGATTCAGTTCAAGTTCTGTTTTCAAAAAGCCACTGAGCTTGGAATGCAGCTTTTCCATAAAGTCTTTCTGCTGACTGGTATTATCCAATTGGATTGAAATTGTAGTTGGATTTATTTTGGATGGCAAATGTGTTAGCAATACCTGATGCATTCGTGGCATTTGCTTTTCAATACTATTGGTAAATTTTTTCCAGGCGGTTTCAAGTGCATCTGATTGGAAATCGACATTGGGATCGTTAACTGAAATATCCTCAATTTGTTTTTCCTCAGTTGGAACCGAGAATGGATTTTTAGTAGCCGAAATTCCTTTTAAAGAAGGTGATGAGGCCTGATACTCTTTATATACCGGAGCCGTTTTTGCTTTTGAACCGGGCGCAACCACTGAACTAGCCGGAACCTGAATTTTAGGCTTTGTGGCTTCTTCACCAGGAGTTACTAATTCACTTTTTTTTTTTCTGAAATAAGCTGGCTTAAATTGATAAGTGCCAATTCCACGGTTAACCGTTTATTAATGCTACTACGGTATTGAATCTCAGCTTCGTTTGAGATATTAATGGCTTGAAATAGAAACCTGGCTGTACATTTTTTAGCTTGTTCAAGATAATGTGATTTAATAGCTGCGCCTACTTCCAACAATTGAACTGTTTTGCCGTCTTGCGACACTAATAAATCCCTGAAATGTTTGCTGAGTCCGGAAAGAAAATGCTGACCCTCAAATCCCTTATCCAGAATTTCATTGTAGATGGTCAGGCAGGTACTGATATCCTCGGTAAGAAAGGCCTGGGTGAGCTTAAAAAAGTAATCGTAATCAAGGACATTCAGGTTGGCAATGGTACTTTCGTAAGTGAGTTGATTCCCCGAAAAGCTTACAATTTGGTCAAAGATAGAAAGGGCATCGCGCATGGCTCCATCTGCTTTCTGTGCAATCACGTTCAAGGCCTCGGGTTCAGCCTTTACGTTTTCATTTTTTGCCACATACGCCAGATGTTCGGCTGCATCTTCCACAGTAATCCTGCTAAAATTATAAATCTGGCACCTTGACAAAATGGTCGGTAGAATTTTATGTTTCTCGGTGGTAGCCAGAATAAAAATGGCATGAGCCGGCGGTTCTTCCAATGTCTTTAAAAAAGCATTAAAAGCTGATGCAGATAACATGTGAACCTCATCGATAATATATACACTGTATTTTCCCAATTGAGGAGGAATGCGCACTTTATCAATCAATGTCCGGATGTCGTCAACCGTATTGTTCGATGCGGCATCCAATTCATGGATGTTGTATGATCTGTCTTTATTAAACGAAACGCACGATTCGCATTCGTTGCAAGGTTCGGTTTCGCTGGAAAGATTTAAGCAGTTGATGGTTTTTGCAAAAATACGGGCACATGTTGTTTTCCCCACACCCCGAGGGCCACAGAACAGATATGCATGAGCCATATGGCTGTTTTGGATGGCATTTTTTAAGGTAGTGGTAATTGATTTTTGGCCAACTACCGAAGCAAAGGTGGAAGGTCTATATTTACGGGCCGAAACAATAAAATGATCCATATTTTTTTATTCGTGATGGCAAATATAAAAAAATTACCACATGCAATGGCAGAATGTTGCAAGTCATTTTTCAACAATTTACCATAGATCATTTTATAGATGCTTAGTTGTTAATTGATTGTGCCAAGTTATATGAAATATTCCTATCAATGGTTCAAAGTAATATAAAAATGAACTATTTTTATGGCTGACATTTTCAAAATATTGATGGCAATATTAATTTTTGAATTTTCATTTGCAATATTATTTTTGTGAACTAATTAGGTATGTGCCGATAGATGGAAACACCACAACTCATTGGAGGATTTAAGCAAAAATTTGAAAAGTTTGTTTATCTTTATAAAAAAACGAAGCAGGAAAATGAATTGCTCAGGATAGAGAACCAAAACCTGAAAGCTTTGTTAGATCAGAACGAAAAGGAGTTGGAAGAAAATAAGCACAGACTGAAAACAAACGAATTGGCAAAAACATTTTTAGCATCGGGAGGAAACGACCAGGAGGCTAAACTTAAAATAAACAGAATAGTGCGGGAGATTGATAATTGTATTGCTCTGTTAAATAGATAGGAGAGGATTTCGATGGATGACAAATTAACGATTCGGGTAAACATTGTTGACCGGTATTATCCATTGAAAATTGATAGAAAAGAGGAAGAAAAGATAAGAAAAGCGGCTAAAAAGATAAACGATACCGTAACACAGTATCAAAAATTGTATGGGAATAAAGATGGACAGGATTTTTTAGCTATGGTGGCTCTTCAGTTTGTTACCCGGTTGGTGGAGGCAGAAGAACATCATGAAATCCATCCGGTTTTGGAGGAAGTGAGACAATTTGATAAAATTTTAGCAGAAATTCTTCAGGAAGAGTAATAAACGTTCTTTAAAATAAGACCAAAAATTTTGCCCGCGCCGGTTCTTGGATAGTTTGGAAAACTCAACATTAGCAAATTTGGAGTTAAGCTCGATTTTTGTAAGACAGGCCCCATCCACCTTTGGTGGATTTCTTCGGAGACAGGGGAAGTAAGAATGAAATTGGCAGCTCCACCCATGTTTAACAGGGGTTTTTACGAAACACAGAAATTGGTGCGGGTTTTTTATTAATATATATTTAACTAAATTATGGAAAAAAGCTCTATTGTTATTGCTGTTATTTCAGTAATTGCAGGCGGCATCATCTCATATATAATCGTGAAATTAGGCCTTAGCCGAAAGAGTAAACGGATTATACATGATGCCGAAACTGAGGCTGAAATGATTAAGAAGGATAAAATCCTTCAAGCCAAAGAAAAGTTCCTGCAAATGAAAACGGAACACGAAAAGGTGATTAATGAAAGAAATAGCCGGATGGTTGCCGCAGAAAATAAACTGAAACAAAAGGAAACTGCTATTTCACAGCGCATTGAAGAATACAATCGTAAAAAAAATGAGGTAGATATTATTAAAAACAACCTCACCACTCAAATGGAGTTGGTCGAAAAGAAGACCGAAGAATTGGAACGGATGCACAAACAGCAGGTGGAGCATTTGGTTGCCATCTCAGGATTATCTGTTGAAGAAGCCAAATCACAGTTGGTAGAATCATTGAAAGCAGAAGCCCGTACCGAGGCTATGTCGTCAATTAATGAGATTATGGATGAGGCTAAAATGACCGCCAATAAAGAGGCAAAACGTATTGTGATTCAAACCATCCAAAGGGTTGCCTCAGAATATGCCGTTGAAAATTCAGTAACAGTGTTCCATATTGATAATGATGATATTAAAGGACGGATTATCGGACGCGAAGGACGTAACATCCGTGCTTTAGAAGCTGCAACCGGTGTCGAAATTATTGTTGACGATACCCCTGAAGCCATCATCCTTTCTGCTTTTGATCCCGTCCGACGCGAAGTTGCCCGTTTGGCATTACACCAATTGGTAACCGACGGCCGCATCCACCCTGCACGTATTGAAGAGGTGGTGGCCAAAACCCAAAAAATGGTGGAAGAAGAAATAGTTGAAACAGGAAAACGTACCGCTATTGACCTTGGAATTCATGGGTTGCATCCTGAATTAATCCGGTTGGTAGGTAAAATGAAATACCGTTCTTCGTATGGGCAAAATTTGTTGCAACACTCGCGCGAAGTGGCCAACTTAGCCGCAATTATGGCATCGGAATTAGGTTTAAATCCCCGCTTGGCAAAACGGGCCGGGTTATTACACGATATTGGTAAGGTTCCAGATGATGAACCAGAATTGCCGCATGCTATTTTAGGTATGAAATTGGCCGAGAAATACAAAGAAAAACCAGAAATCTGCAATGCCATTGGAGCTCACCACGATGAAGTAGAAATGAATACACTCATTGCCCCGATTATTCAGGTTTGTGATGCTATTTCTGGTGCAAGGCCAGGAGCCCGCCGTGAAGTGGTGGAATCGTACATCAAGCGGCTTAAAGATTTGGAAGAATTGGCTTTGTCGTACCCAGGAGTATTAAAGACCTATGCTATACAAGCTGGTAGGGAGTTACGTGTTATTGTGGGTAGCGAAAAAGTGAACGATAATGATGCTGAAACGCTGTCGTTCGACATTGCAAAAAAGATTCAGGACGAAATGACCTATCCGGGTCAAATCAAAATCACAGTTATCCGTGAGACCCGGGCTATCAATTATGCAAAATAGATGAATTATGTCTGTTGAAAGGCAACTAACAAATAAGCGGATTTTAATTACAGGTGGAGCCGGTTTTATCGGCTCTAATCTTATAGAGAGGTTCCTAACTCAAGGCAATCAGATTGTTTGTTTGGACAATCTTCTGACAGGTCATTATAAAAATATGGAGGGTTTTCAAGGAAACCCTCATTTCACTTTTATTGAAGGCGATATCCGCGATTTAGCAATCTGCCGAAAAGCTGTGGATGGGGTTGACTTGGTGTTGCATCAGGCTGCCTTGGGGTCGGTGCCCCGTTCCATTAACGACCCATTGACAACCAACGAAATAAATATCAATGGTTTTTTAAATATGTTGGTGGCTTCGCGTGATGCAAACGTGAAACGATTTGTATTTGCCGCCAGTTCATCGACCTATGGCGACAACTATACCTTGCCAAAAGTAGAGGAAAACATCGGGAAACCGCTCTCACCTTATGCCATTACCAAATATGTGAATGAATTGTATGCCGATGTTTTCAGTAAAATTTATGGGCTGGAAACTATTGGTTTGAGGTATTTCAATGTTTTTGGAAGGAGGCAGGATCCAAACGGAGCCTATGCGGCAGTTATTCCCAAATTTGTGAAACAGATGATTAACCACGAATCACCAGTAATTAATGGGGATGGCAGTTATTCCCGCGATTTTACCTATATAGACAATGTAATTCATGCCAATGAGATGGCTGCAACCGTTCAAGACCCATCTGCCTTGAATCAGGTTTTCAATATAGCATTTGGAGAAAATACATCGCTAAATGAATTGTTTGAAACTTTAAAATTGGAATTGTCACAGTTTGATGCAAAAATTTTTTCGGTTCAAGCCCTCTATGCACAAAATAGGGAAGGGGATATTCCTCATTCCTTAGCATCCATTGAAAAAGCAAAGAGCCGATTGAATTATCACCCCACATTTGATGTAAAGTCAGGTTTAAAAGAGGCTGTGCAATGGTATTATCAGCATCTAAAATGAAGACTTATCTATACTAAACACCATAAATTGACGTTCCGTAAGGAATTCAACTTTAACAATAAGTTATATGCAGGCAATAAGCATGGTCGATTTAAAAGGCCAATACCTGAAAATGAAGGATGAAATTGACAAATCTATCCAAACTGTAATTGAAACTACCCAGTTTATCAAAGGTCCAGAGGTAAAACACTTTCAGGAAGAGTTGCAATCCTATTTAGGTGTAAAACATGTGATTGCTTGCGGAAACGGCACTGATGCCCTGCAGATTGCAATGATGGCACTCGATTTAAAACCGGGCGATGAGGTGATAACAACAAACTTTACCTTTATTGCCACCGTTGAAGTGATTGGCTTGTTGGGTTTAAAGCCCATTTTGGTGGATGTGGATGCAAAAACATTCAACATTGATGTCTCACAAATAGAGAATGCCATTACACCAAAAACCAAAGCCATTGTTCCGGTACATTTGTTTGGGCAAACAGCTGATATGGAAGCCATCATGGAAATTGCCAATAAATACCATCTGTTTGTCATTGAAGATAATGCACAGGCTATTGGTGCTACTTACACCTTTTCAAACGGAAAATCGTTTAAAGCAGGAACTATTGGCCATATCGGTTGTACCTCTTTTTTCCCCTCAAAAAATTTGGGATGCTATGGAGATGGTGGTGCAATGATGACCGATGATGATGTGCTGGCTGAAAAAATCTCCTCTATTGTGAATCATGGGATGAAGGTCCGGTATTATCACGACCGGATTGGGGTCAATTCCCGTTTAGATACCATTCAGGCAGCTATATTGAGAGTGAAGTTGCCCCGGTTGGATTCGTATAACCAGGCGCGGCAATCGGCTGCCAACTATTATAACCAGGCTTTTCACAATATTTCTGGCTTAGAGACCCCAATTGTGGCACCTTTCACGGATCATATCTATCATCAATACACCCTAAAAGTGAAAAATGGAAAACGTGATTTGTTAAAAAAATGGCTCAATGAGCAGGGAATTCCATGCATGGTTTATTATCCGGTTCCTTTGGATCAGCAAAAGGCATTTTTGCGATACAAAACCGAAAAGCATTTTCCGGTAACTGAGGAATTGTGCCAATCGGTCATCTCATTGCCCATGCATACAGAGCTTTCTGATGAACAATTGCATTTGATTACTTCAAAAGTGAAAGAGTTTTTTAAATCGTAAAACGATGTCAGAGCCAACAAAATATTTTGTCCATCCTTCTGCTTTTATAGATGAGGGTTGTGAAATTGGTGAGGGTGTAAAAATCTGGCATTTTTCACACCTTATGTCAGGATGTAAAATTGGCGATCAATGCAATATTGGTCAAAATGTGGTGGTATCGCCGGGAGTGGTTTTAGGCCGAAATGTGAAAGTCCAAAATAATGTGTCCATTTACACCGGAGTAATCTGCGAAGATGACGTGTTTTTGGGTCCATCCATGGTATTTACCAATATTGTGAATCCCCGCAGTGCCATCATCCGCCGTGATAATTATGTGAAAACTTTGGTAAAAAAAGGTGCTTCTATTGGGGCCAATGCTACTGTGATCTGTGGTCATCAAATAGGTGAATACGCCTTAATTGGTGCCGGGGCAGTTATCACTAAAGATGTGAAACCCTATGCATTGGTGGTAGGGAATCCTGCCAGGCAGATTGGCTGGGTGAGCGAATATGGCCACCGGTTGCAATTCGATGCCAATCAAATAGCTATTTGTCCTGAAAGCGGGGAACAATATGTTCTTGAAAAGGATATGGTTAAGAAAATTTGATACAGAATGAATATTTTATAATTTCGCCCATCACAAAATTGCGCATAGATGAAGAACTTTGCATTGATTGGTGCTGCGGGTTATATTGCGGTAAGACACCTGAAAGCCATTAAAGAAACCAACCATAATTTAGTAGCTGCTCTCGATCCATTTGACAGTGTAGGAATCATTGACAGTTATTTCCCCGAAGCCGATTTTTTTACTGAATTTGAACGATTCGACAGGCATATCTATAAATTGAAACGCGAAGGGCGTGCTGTGGATTATGTAAGTATTTGTTCCCCAAATTATCTGCATGATTCGCATATCCGTTTCGCCCTGCGCCAAGGGGCTGATGCTATTTGTGAAAAACCATTGGTGTTGAATCCCTGGAATGTGGATGCGCTTAAAGAGTATGAGCAGGAAACAGGTAAAAAAGTTTATAATATCCTGCAGCTAAGGCTTCATCCGGCAATTATTGGACTTAAGAAGAAAATTGAGGAAGGTGATCCCAATAAAATTTATGATGTTGACTTGACCTACATCACCAGCCGGGGTAAGTGGTATCATTTTTCATGGAAAGGCGATGCAACCAAATCGGGCGGTGTAGCTACAAATATCGGCATCCATTTTTTTGATATGCTCACCTGGATTTTTGGAGAGGTGCAGCAGAATGTGGTTCATGAAAGGACCGATAGCCGTTCGGGCGGATTTATTCAGTTGAAAAGAGCCCGGGTTCGCTGGTTTTTAAGCGTTAATTTTGAAGATCTACCGCAACATATTAAAGATAAAGGCCAGCGTACTTACCGTTCCATTGAAATTGAAAACCGGGAGCTGGAGTTCAGTGAAGGTTTTACCGATTTGCATACCTTAAGCTATCAAGGAATATTGAATAAACAAGGCTTTGGGTTAGACGATGCTGCCACATCCATTAAAATTGCGCATGAAATTAGAAACGCTCAGGTAAAAGGGCTGGTGGGTGATTATCATCCGATATTAAAAGCTAGAAATTAGAGTTTAGATATTAGAAAACAATATTGTCCGGTAAAAAAAATGTGAATCCGCTACGCGGAACTTAATTTTTTGATATTTATTTGATTTACAATACAAGATCAGCTACACTGAATTTTTCGACGTAGGCGATTTGATTTATCTAGAAAATAAGCCCGATAGATAAATTACCTTGTAGAGATTATACAAATCAAGCAAACCGGGTTTTGTTAAAAGTTTTACCGGACAACAATGATTAGAAAATAAATAAAATAAAATAGATAATGCCAACACATTATTTTAAAAATATTATAGCTTGGCAAAAAGCCAGAGAATTAGTGCCCATCATATATAAATTAGTTAAGAAGTTCCCTGATGATGAAAAATATGCATTGGTTTCTCAAATAAAGCGTGCAACAATTTCAATTTCATCAAATATTGCAGAAGGGAGTGGTAGAAATACAAACGCAGACTTTGCTCATTTTTTTGATATGTCATTAGGAAGTTCATTTGAATTAGAAAGTGAGTTAATAATTAGTTGTGATTTAGGTTTTATTTCAGAACAACAATTTAACGAAATTCTAATAATTTTAGGAGAGGTTCAGAAGTTAATTATTGGGTTTCAAAAAAACATAAGGTAATAGTCAAGTTTCTAACTTCTAACTTCTAACTTCTAACTTCTAACTTCTAACTTCTAACTTCTAATCTCTAAATTCTAAACTCTAAACTCTAAACTCTAAACTCTAAACTCTAAACTCTAAAAATCAATTATGTACCAAAAAATAAAAAACAAACAGGAAAAAATATCCGTTATCGGATTGGGTTATGTGGGGTTGCCCATCGCCTTGGAATTTGCCAGGAAAGCATCAGTGATTGGTTTTGACATTAAACCCGAACGCATTGAGTTGATGAAAAAGGGGACTGACCCAAGCAATGAACTTGAAGCTCACGAATTCGATGGGTGCGACATCCAATTCACGGCCAATGCCGAGGATTTGAAACTGGCTAGGTTCCATATCGTGGCAGTACCAACGCCCATCGATAAACACAACCAGCCCGATTTGACCCCATTGTTGGCCGCCACACGTACTGTTGGCAGATATCTTAAAAAAGGGGATTATGTAGTTTATGAATCCACGGTGTACCCGGGCTGTACCGAAGAAGATTGTGTCCCCCTGTTAGAAGAATTGTCAGGATTAAAAATGGGCAGCGATTTTAAAGTGGGTTTCTCGCCTGAGCGGATTAACCCCGGAGATAAAGTACATACCTTGACCACCATCACCAAAGTGGTATCGGGGAACGATGCCGAGACGTTAGTGAATATTGCGCAGGTTTATGAAATGGTCATTAAGGCAGGTATCCACAGAGCACCCACCATTAAAGTGGCAGAGGCGGCAAAAATCATCGAAAATACACAGCGCGACGTGAACATAGCTTTGATGAACGAGCTCTCGCTGATTTTTAACCGGATGGGAATCAATACCTATGATGTGTTGGAAGCTGCCGGAACCAAATGGAATTTTCTGAAATTCTTCCCCGGGCTGGTTGGCGGGCATTGCATAGGGGTCGATCCTTATTATTTGCTATACAAAGCCAAAGAACTGGGGTATCATGCCAAGATGATTGATTCGGGACGGTTCATCAACGACAGCATGGGCGGCTATGTGGCCAAACAGCTGGTAAAAAAGATGATTGCAAAAGATATCAATATCAAAGGTGCCCGGGTTTTGGTCATGGGTGTCACATTTAAAGAAGATGTAAGCGATATCCGGAATTCGAAAGTGGTTGACCTGATAAATGAATTGAAACAGTACAGCATAAAAGTGGACGTGATTGACCCGCAGGCTTCGCATCACGAGATTAAAGAAGAATATGGTTTTGATATGGTAAAAACTACTACCGGGAAATATGATGGAGTTGTGGTAGCTGTTCAGCATGAAGAATATAAAAACCTTCCCGAATCGTATTTCAAAGAATTGATGAACCCGAATGCCATTTTTGTGGATTTGAAGGGTATCTACCGGAGTAAATTGAATAATCTGAATTACTGGAGTTTATAAATTAATCAGAACATAAGTATTGAGGTGCTGCCCAAAACAGGCGGCACTTTTTTTTCTCTATAATTATTGCTTATTTTGGCATTCAAATTTCTGAGTACATGAAAATTGTTGAAGCAGTCTGGGAGAAGCGGAATTTAGGAGTAGTATGTAAAGAAATTACGTTCGAAGCCCATGATTCCTTAGAAGATTTATCAGGAATTAAAGCATTGGTGGAGCATACCGAATACTTGGTGGTTAAAGTGCCCACCCTGCGATATGATTTGAATCAAGCCATTGCAGCAATGGGGCTTAGTTTTATTGAAGTGAGCATCCATTTTGAATTGATGCTTAAAAATGCACTGCTCTCTGGTTTACAAACCCGGTTGAATAACTCTATTACGTATGCTGAAATGGAGGTCAGGGATTTAGAACTTCTTTTTGATGAAATCAGGGATGGTATGTTTGCCTCCGACCGGATATTGCTTGATCCCGCTTTCACGTCAGAGCAGGCTGCAAATCGTTATATTCATTGGATTCAGGATGAAATTCAACGCGGAGCCCAGGTTTATAAGATACTGCATAAAAATCAATCCGTTGGTTTTTTTACCTTTAAAGAGATAAAGGAAGGTATTTATTATCCGTTTTTAGCTGGAATGTATAAAGCTTTTGCTGCATCGGGCCTGGGTTTTACCACCTTGCGCAAACCCATTGATGAGGCTATCCGCAGAGGTGGTCAAATGATTTCAACCTACACCTCATCGAACAATTTGCCTGTAGTTAGGGCGCACATTCAACAGGGGTTTTCAATCAGCGGCATGTATTACGTATTTATCAAACATAATTAAGAACAAAAAGAATGGAAAATCTTTCGAAATACGATCAAGTATTTATCTCCAACTTACAAGTTACACAAGGTATGCTTTCAACCCTGACTTACCAATCGGTTCCAGCATGGGATTCAGTTGGGCACATGGGTTTGATTGCTCAATTAGAAGAGGCTTTTGATATTATGATAGATACCGATGATATCATTGATTTTTCGTCGTACCAAAAAGGAAAAGAAATCATAGCAAAATATGGCATTACCCTCTAGATTGCTTGAAAATAGAACGGCTTTGGTTACTGGAAGTAACCGCGGAATTGGAAAGGCCATTGTGGAAGTTTTTGCTGCACAAGGGGCTAATATATGGGCTTGTGCCCGAAAACAGACGCCTGAGTTTGATGCGTTTATGGAGAAGACAAGTCAATTTTATCAGGTAACCATAAAGCCAATTTATTTTGATTTGATCAACGAAGAGGAACTTAAACAAGCCTTAAAACCTTTGATTATTAATCGTGAAAAATTGGATATTCTAGTCAATAATGCAGGAATAGCACATGGTGGATTCTTTCAAATGACTTCGTTGGCAAAAATAAAAGAGGTTTTTGAAATAAATTTTTTCTCTCAATTGCTACTTATCCAACAATTGGGCAAGCTTATGAAAAGGCAGGGAGCGGGGAGTATCATTAATATTGCCTCTATTGCCGGATTGGATGCCGAACCCGGTTTTGTGGCTTACGGCACCAGCAAAGCAGCACTAATATATGCCACCAAAACATTGGCACTTGAAATGGCAAACGATCATATTCGGGTAAATGCCATTGCCCCAGGTTTGACAGATACTGAAATGGCACAACAAATGGAACATAAAGCAAAAGAAAATATGGTTGGTAGGAGCTCAAACCATCGAATGGCTACTCCTTATGAGATTGCACAGACTGCGTTATATTTAGCCTCCGATATGTCGGCTTTTGTGAATGGTCAAGTGATACGTGTGGACGGAGGGATGAAATAATTTTAATATGGAAAAAAGTTTAGAACTTTCAACAATAGGATTAGCCAATAAATTACGAGTTAATTCGTTAGAGATGGCTTATGGAACAGGAAATAACGGAAGTCACTTGGGTGGTGGGCTTTCAACTATTGAAATTTTTGCTACACTTTATGGTTCTCTGGTTAAATACAATACACAAGATGCATTCAATCCTGACCGCGATCGGGTTATTGTAAGCAAAGGGCATTGTGTATTGGCATATTATTCAGCGCTGAATTATGTCGGTTTTATATCCGGTGAGGAATTAAAAACCTTTGAAGTAAATGGTTCATTCCTTCATGGCCATGCAACCCGCGATTTATCAAGAGGTATCGAATTTTCTGGCGGGAGTTTAGGAATGGGGCTTCCATATGCGGTGGGTGTGGCTATTGCAGGTAAAAAAAGAAACCGTAACTACCATGTTTACGTGATTGTTGGCGATGGGGAATGTAACGAAGGTTCGGTCTGGGAATCGTTTATGTCGGCTTCGCACAATCAGCTCGATAATTTTACGGTAATCATTGATGACAATAAACTTCAATATGATGGTGAAAGTGAAAAAGTTCTGAATTTAGGAAGTTTGCAAAATAAATTAGAGGCTTTTGGATTCTCAACCCACAATATTGATGGCCATAATGTGGCTCAACTTTACGATGCATTAACAAAAAAAGCCCAAGGTAAACCCAATGCCATCATTGCCAATACAGTAAAAGGGAAAGGGGTTTCATTTATGGAACATAAAAAAGAATGGCATCATTCCCGTTTAACCCAAGAACAATTCGACTTAGCCATATCGGAACAGCCAGTTATTAAAACTATTTCACATGCTTGAATTCACTTCGGTAAATCTTAGAACCTGGGCTAAGTTAGGTCAGCGTGGAGCTTTTTTTGGTGTGGCAGTTTTTGAATTAGCTCAGAAATATCCAAATTTGATGATTCTGACTGCTGATTTAGGATATTTATCTGGCTTGGAGCGTTTTATGAACCAACATCCTGATAAATTTTTAAATATTGGTATTGCAGAACAGAACATGATTGGTGTAAGTGCCGGTTTGGCCGATGAAGGCAATTTGGTGTATGCCACTACTTATGCAACATTTATTACCATGCGTAGTTGTGAACAAGTGCGTCATTATTTGGGATACATGCAAAGCAATGTCAGAATTGTGGGGTCTGGGGCAGGTTTGGTCATGGGTTTTTCAGGAAACACCCATTATACGATTGAAGATATTTCGATGATACGTGCCATTCCTAATATCACCATACTATCGCCTGCCGATGCTACCGAATCAGTTAAAGTGGCTTTGGCATCGGCTGCCCACAATGGGCCGGTTTACATCCGGTTAACTGGTGAATTGAGCAATCCGATGGTTTATAAAGAGGATTATGCTTTTGAAATTGGAAAAGCTGTTACCATAAAAGATACAGGTGACATAACCATTTTTGCCACAGGCAGCATGGTGTACAATGCTTTAAAAGCAACAGAACTGCTTGAACAAAAAAACATCCATTGCAGGTTGGTGAACATCCATACCATTAAACCCATTGACTTGAAATGTATCGCGCAAGCAAACCAACATTCGAAGTTGATGGTTTCAGTGGAAGAACATAACAAAATGGGTGGTTTAGGAGCAACCATAGCCGAAGAATTGACATCCATGGGGGCTAAGGCCCCACTTTTGAGGTTAGGTATTGACGATACTTTCCGGCATGTGGGCGATTATAAATACAATTTGGAACAAAACGGATTATTACCCGAGCAAATAGCCAAAAGCATTGAAAAAAGGATTCTTTCTATTTGAAATTTACCTATGATTTTTAGCGAAAACCATTTAGTTCCTTTTAACAATCATCTGGTAGCCATAACCGATGATGGATTCCGGTTTTCGTATGCAGAATTGCAGGGATGGAACAAAGAATTGTATGAACAGGTTGGGCATCGTTGTTTGGTCTTTAATTTATGTACCAATTCTATAGAATCTTTGGTGGGTTATACCACTTTTATAGGAAATGGCATTGTTCCGTTATTGCTTGATGCCGGTTTGGATAAAGAACTTCTCGATGAGTTGATCTTGCGTTATCAACCAGAATACCTTTGGATTCCAGAATCGCGTTCCAGTGAATTTTCAAACTATTCTTGTATTTATGAATTTAAAGGATATCAGCTTTTAAAAACTTCTTTCAATTGCAACTTTCAATTATATAACGAATTAGCTTTGTTGTTTGCAACCTCAGGTAGTACAGGGAGCCCAAAATTAGTACGGATAAGTTATCGAAACTTGGAAGCCAATGCACAATCCATTGCCGAATACTTGAACATCACTTCGGACGAGAGGCCTATTACTGTCCTTCCCATGAATTATTCGTTTGGGTTGTCGATTATCAACAGCCATTTATTAAAAGGAGCTACGTTATTATTGACCAACCGATCTTTAATGGAAAAAGAGTTTTGGGCTTTGATAAAAAACGAAAAAGCTACCTCGTTTAGCGGTGTTCCGTACACTTTTGAAATGTTACATAAGCTACGTTTTTTCCGGATGGATTTGCCGTACCTTCGCACGTTGACCCAGGCCGGAGGAAAACTAAACCTCCATTTGACCCAGGAATTTGCCAATTACTGCCAGCAATCAGGGAAACGATTTTTTGTAATGTACGGACAAACCGAAGCTACTGCACGGATGAGTTACTTACCAAGTGATTGGTCGGTTACTAAGGCAGGAAGTATGGGTATTGCCATCCCTGGTGGTGAGTTTCATCTGATTGATGAAAATCAAAATATTATTTGGGAACCCAACACTGTTGGTGAATTGGTATATAAAGGATCAAACGTCTCTTTGGGATATGCCATGGAAAGAACCGACCTGTTAAAAGGAGATGAAAACCAAGGTGTTTTATTTACCGGCGATTTGGCTACCCGCGATGAAGATGGGTGTTATTACATTGTGGGCCGGAAAAAACGGTTCATAAAACTGTTTGGCAATCGGGTGAATCTGGACGAAACGGAGCAGATTCTGAAGACATTGATCCATGATTGTGCTTGCGTGGGTGTTGATGACCAAATGATTATTTATATTACTGACGAAGCCCGGATGAAAGAGACGCAAGATTATATTGCTTTGAAAACAGGTATTCATCATAAAGCTTTTAAGGTCAGATGTATTGACAAGATACCTAAAAACACCTCGGGTAAAACTATTTATTCCAATTTAGAAACCGTATAGATGAACCTTGAAGAGTATATTTCCATTCCACCTTATAGCCTTGATAAATCTCAGAAGGAGGTCTTACTGAACAATTTGCTTCGTGATTTAACGCTGCATCATTACCATACATGTGTGGAATACCGCAAGATGCTTGATGCCGTTGGATTTGATCCAAATCAACCTTTTTCATACCAGCATTTACCCTTTTTGCCCGTTCGCCTTTTTAAGATGCTCGATCTGAAAAGTATTCCCGATTCAGAGGTGGCTAAAACCATGACTTCAAGCGGAACGACAGGTCAGGCGGTTTCAAAAATATATTTGGATCGTGATACAGCAGCCAGCCAAACAAAGGTTTTGACCAAAATCGTATCCTCTTTTATTGGGAAACAGCGTGTACCGATGCTAATTATCGATTCGGAGTCGGTAGTTAAGGACCGTCGGCTTTTTTCCGCGCGGGGGGCTGGCATCCTTGGATTTTCAATGTTCGGTACCCAACGGGTATTTGCTCTCAACAACCAAATGGAACTGGATGTGGAAGCTGTTGCTGCCTTTTTGTTAAAAAACCAGGGCGGACCTGTTTTTATGTTTGGCTTTACCTTTATGGTTTGGCAGCACTTTTATAAAGAATTGATAAAGCAAAATATCCATTTTGACCTTTCCAAAGCTGTTTTAATTCATGGGGGAGGTTGGAAAAAATTGGCTCACGAATCGGTTTCTTCTGAAATCTTTAAACAAAAATTGTTTGAATCCACCGGAATTCAGCATGTTCACGATTATTATGGCATGGTAGAACAGACCGGTTCCATTTACATGGAGTGCGGGGAAGGCCATCTTCACGCTCCTATCTTCTCTGATGTCATTATTCGGAGATATACCGATTTTTCGGAAGCCTCAATTGGTGAAAAGGGAATTATTCAAGTGGTATCGGTGTTACCCAAGAGCTATCCCGGTCATTCATTATTGACTGAGGATGAAGGTATTCTTTTAGGAGAAGATGATTGCCGTTGTGGCCGGAAGGGAAAATATTTTAAAATCATAGGCAGGTTAAAAAATGCCGAAATCAGAGGATGTAGCGATGTTTATGCAACCCGTTTTTAATAATATTCAGTTTCTTTTTCCAAAGGAGTTTCAACCAGATGGTTTTTTAAAACAATCGGCGGATGAGCCTTTTTCGGAACGAGTCATCGAATTTTTAAATGCATGGTCACAGCAACTCAACAAAGAGGATCAAATTCGGGATTATCCCGATGTGGCTACTTTTGCCTTTTTTTGCCGGAGGGCAAATGTTGTCCATTTAAAGAACCATCACCATAACCCACAAACCCTAAGAATAGGGCGTGGGATGGTTTTTCATATTGCACCTTCGAATGTGCCCGTAAATTTTGCTTACTCTTTGGTGGCCGGGCTATTGGCTGGTAATTTTAATGTGGTAAGGGTGCCCAGCAAAGATTTTGCTCAAGTAGATTTGATTTTAAATTCTTTGCAAAAAATTGCTGCTACGAGTGATTTCACTGATATTGTTCAAAGAATTCTACTAGTAAAATATGACAGGCAGAATCAGGCCACGGCTTATTTTTCTTTAGTTTGCGATGTACGGATTATTTGGGGCGGCGACGATACCATTGCCCAGATCCGTCAAAATCAATTACCGGCTAGGTCCTTTGATGTTACGTTTGCTGACAGGTATTCCTTTTCGGCCGTAAATGCAGATAAGTTTATTGTAGAAGATCAGCCTCTGAAAGTTGCTCAAAACTTCTATAACGATACCTATTTGTTTGATCAAAATGCTTGTTCTGCTCCTCACCTGATGGTGTGGTTAGGCAATGAAACCAATGTAGCCAAATCAAAAGAAGTTTTTTGGAAATCGTTGGAACAAGTGGTGCATCAAAAATATCACTTGCAGCCGGTAATTGCTATTGATAAACTGACTGCTTTATATTTTCAAGCCTCCCAAATGGATTCCATCCATCTGGAACCTTTCAGAGATAATAACCTTTGGAGGGTTCAATTGGATACATTACCTCAGAATATTGATGAATTCAGGTGCGCGGGAGGTTATTTCTCAGAATTTCATGCCCAAACATTGGATGAGATAATACCCATTGTGAACCGGAAATATCAAACCATGGCTTTTTATGGTTTTGATAAAGAACAACTAGAGGCTTGGATTCGGAAATCAAAACCTGTTGGAATCGACCGGATAGTGCCCATTGGGCGAACATCTGATTTTTCGTTACTTTGGGATGGATACGATTTGATTGAGACATTATCGCGCAATTGTGATATATTAGCCAAATAACTATAAAGTTTATGGAGCAACCCATTAAGATTTCTGTAGTTTCGCCTGTTTATCGTGCCGAGAAGATTATTCCGGAATTGGTTAAGCAGTTATTGGCGGAGCTCTCAAAAATTACTCCTGATTTTGAAATTATTCTGGTCGAGGATGCCTCACCTGATAATTCCTGGAATGAAATCGGGATTGCCTGCCAAATGGATAAAAGAATCAAAGGAGTTAAATTGAGCCGGAATTTTGGCCAACATAATGCTATTTCAGCAGGATTAAAATACATAAAGGGTGAGTGGGTGGTGGTAATGGACTGCGATTTACAGGACCGCCCCGATGAGATTGTCCGTTTGTATCAAAAAGCTTTGGAAGGGTTCCACATTGTGTATGCAAGGCGGGTAGTCCGCCAGGACCATTTCTTCAAACGTCTAAGTTCTAAAATCTTCTACCTGGTTTTTGATTATCTGAGCGATATAAATTCCGATAATTCCATTGCCAATTTTGGTATTTACCATTATAAAGTCATCCGGCAATTTAACCTGATGAATGAGCATAGCCGGGCATTTACCACGTTGGTGAATTTTCTGGGATTTAAAAAAACTGCCATCGAGGTACAACATGCTGAACGATTTGAAGGCAAATCGTCTTACTCATTCCGGAAACTGGTAAAATTGGCTGTTGATGCTTCCATTGCCAATTCCAATAAACCTTTGCGTTTGGCTGTAAAACTGGGCTTTATTGTTTCGTTCCTTTCTTTGATTTTAGCAGTTTACAATATTCTTGCCCATTTATCAGGCATTATAAAGGTCCCCGGTTTTACCTCCACCATTTTTTCAATTTGGTTTGTTGGGGGATTAATCCTTTTCATCATGGGAATTCTGGGCATTTATATGGGAAAAATATTCGACGAAGTGAAAGCCAGACCCCTTTTTGTTGTTGAAGAAGAGGTGAATATAAATAATGGACAATGGATAATGGACAATGTACAATGAATATAAGATGTTTTCAATATCAAGGTGATCTTAAGGCTTATCCTATGAATTATTTAAGAAATTAATAAAAATGAATATCAATAAGTTTAAAGATTCTTGCTCTTTGTCAGACAATTTTTCTTTCAATGATGGAATTTGGTATTCATCAAAATCATTGCAGGTTTCTTATCCTAAAGAAGGTTATAATGCTTGTTTTAATTTAGAAGAAAATAGTTTCTGGTTTCGACATCGAAATAATTGTATAGTTTCATTGATAGCAAAATATTCGTTAAATGATTTGTTTTTTGATATTGGTGGCGGAAATGGGTTTGTTACCAAAGCCATTGAAAATGCAGGTGCTCCGGTTGTATTAGTTGAACCAGGCCTTGAAGGCGTTTTAAATGCGAAGAGACGAAATGTTGAGAATGTTTTTTGTGGTACTTTAAACGATTTATTTGAATTGAAGGGTCAGTTACCGACAATTGGCACTTTTGATGTAATCGAGCATATCCATGATGATGATAGATTTGTTAAGGATATTCACAAAATGCTCAAAAAGGATGGGATTTTTTATGCAACTGTTCCCGCTTACAAATTCCTATGGTCTGACGAAGATACCGATGCTGGTCATTATAGAAGATACTCCCGAAGGTCGATCAAAAAATTACTTAAAAACAACAATTTTGAAATAGTTTATTCAACCTATTTATTTAGTATCCTCACAGTTCCATTATTTGTTTTAAGAACAATGTCATCAGTATTGGGAATCAGAAAGAAAACGAAAAAAGATAACAGTTCCGAACATACTCAAAATAAAGGATTTATCGGGGAAATTCTGAATTCAGTATGGAAATGGGAATTAGGTAGGATACAGAATTATAAATCAATTCCTTTTGGTACCTCTTGTTTAATTGTTGCAAAGAAAAAAGAATATGATACCCTTTAACAAACCTTATTTAACCGGGAAAGAGACTCAATATATTTTTGAGGCAGTAAACACCGGGCACATTTCAGGAAATGGCACTTTTACCAAAGAATGTCACCGGTTTTTAAAAGACTCATTTGGGTTTAAAAAAGTATTATTAACCACTTCGTGTACCGATGCCCTGGAGATGGCTGCCATGCTTATCAACATTCAGCCAGGCGATGAAGTTATCATTCCCTCGTATACCTTTGTTTCAACAGCTTTGGCTTTTGTTCGCCAGGGAGCTGACATCGTTTTTGCCGATAGTACACCCGAACATCCCAATTTGGATGCAACAAAACTGGAATCCTTGATAAATTCAAAAACAAAAGCCATTGTTCCTGTCCATTATGCCGGGGTTGCCTGCGATATGGATGCCATCATGGAGTTGGCACATAAACATCAGTTATATGTAATTGAAGATGCCGCCCAGGCCATCGATTCCTATTACAAGGGCAGGCCTCTTGGTACCATTGGGCATTTGTCGGCATTTTCGTTTCATGAAACCAAGAACATCCAATCGGGCGAAGGGGGTTTTTTGGGTATTAACGATGAAAAGTTTATCAAACGTGCCGAAATCCTTTGGGAAAAAGGGACCAATCGTGCAGAATTCTTTCGGGGTGAAGTGAATAAATACGGATGGGTAGATACAGGCTCCTCTTTTTTACCTTCCGATATTATTGCAGCCTTTTTATTTGCTCAATTAGAACATTTACATGAGATACAAAACCGCCGTAAAGAAATCTGGAATCAATATTTTAAGTCACTTAAGGAACTTGAAACAGAAGGTTATTTCAAGTTACCCGTTATTCCTGAATATGCTACCAACAATGCCCACATGTTTTATTTACTTTGCAATACAGCCGATCAGCGCAACCAATTATTGACTTTTTTGAAGCAGCATGGGGTTCATGCGGTATTCCATTACCTTAGCTTGCACAGCAGTCCTTTTTACAGCAATAAATATCGGGGGAATCCGTTACCTAATTCGGATCATTTTTCCGATACTTTGGTCCGGCTACCTTTTTATTTTGAACTCTCAGAGGAGCATCAATTGAAAGTTATCCACACGATTGAAAGATTCTTTCGTTCTTAGTAAGAGATTGTTGTAAGCCGAGGTCGGAATTCCTTGCCCATTGACATATTAAAAAGTTATTCAAAAAAAAAATATTGTATTATCTTGCGGCGCTTTAAAATAAACTTGAACAAATTTTAATTAGTCACCTAATAGCCTAACAATGAAAGGAATAATTTTAGCCGGAGGAAGTGGAACACGTCTGTATCCAATTACCAAAGGGATTTCAAAGCAAATGCTTCCCATTTACGATAAACCCATGATTTATTACCCGCTCACCACTTTGATGTTGGCGGGGATCAAAGATATTTTGGTCATTTCTACACCGGATGATTTGCCTGGGTTTAAACGTTTGTTAGGTACAGGAAAGGATTGGGGCATCAATTTGGAGTATGCCGAACAACCTTCACCCGATGGACTGGCTCAAGCCTTCATTATTGGAGATACTTTTATTGGAACCGATGATGCCTGTCTGGTTTTAGGCGACAATATTTTTTATGGTCATGGTTTACCGGAACTTTTGAAAAATGCACGGAAAAATGTAGAAGTTGATAAGCAGGCTACTGTTTTTGGCTATTACGTAAACGACCCTGAACGCTATGGTGTGGCTGAGTTTGATGAAACAGGAAAGGTTGTTTCCATTGAGGAAAAACCCAAAGAACCAAGATCGAACTATGCTGTGGTCGGGCTCTATTTTTATCCAAACAGTGTGGTGCAAATTGCCAAAACCATTAAGCCATCAACACGGGGAGAATTAGAAATTACCACGGTGAATCAGGAATATCTAAAATTGGATTCCTTAAAAGTGGAACTCATGGGCCGTGGTTTTGCCTGGCTCGATACTGGTACCCACGAAAGCCTGATTGAAGCCAGCAACTTTATTGAAACTTTGCAAAAGCGGACCGGGTTAATGGTATCGTGCCCTGAGGAGATTGCCTTTAAACGGGGATTTATTTCGAAAGAGCAGGTACAGCTTTTGGCAGGTCCGTTAAGTAAAAATGAATATGGCCAATATTTATTAAAGTTGTCAAGATAGCGTTTATTATGAAAGATATAAATAATATTTGTTGTATTGGGGCGGGTTATGTAGGTGGACCCACCATGGCAGTAATTGCCCAAAAATGCCCCGAAATTAAGGTAACTGTTGTTGATGTAAACAAACAACGTATTGCTGATTGGAATGATAAAAACCTGGAAAAACTTCCCATTTATGAGCCTGGATTAAAAGAGGTGGTGGCTGAAGCCCGTGGACGGAACCTGTTTTTTTCAACCGATGTGGATAAAGCGATTGATGAAGCCCAAATGATATTCATCTCGGTAAATACACCCACCAAAACCTATGGAAAAGGCAAAGGGATGGCTGCCGATTTGAAATACATTGAACTGTGTGCCCGTCAGATTGCCCATGTTTCGACCACCGATAAAATAGTGGTCGAAAAATCAACCTTGCCTGTGCGTACAGCCGAAACCTTACGTTCCATTCTTGACAATACCGGAAACGGAGTGAAATACCAAATCCTTTCGAATCCTGAATTTTTGGCCGAAGGAACCGCCATTAAAGATTTACACAATGCAGATCGGGTACTGATTGGTGGCGAACAAACCCCCGAAGGGAAGGAAGCCATTCATGCATTGGTAGATGTTTACGCCCATTGGTTGCCCAAAGAGCGCATCTTAACCACCAATGTTTGGTCTTCGGAGTTATCAAAGCTTACGGCCAACGCCTTTTTGGCTCAACGCGTTTCGTCTATTAACTCACTTTCGGCCCTTTGCGAAAAAACCGGGGCTAATGTGGAAGAGGTTGGCCGGGCCATTGGTGCCGATAGCCGTATCGGGTCGAAATTTCTAAAATCATCGGTAGGTTTTGGCGGTTCCTGTTTCCAGAAGGATATTTTAAACCTGGTTTATATTTGTCAAACACTAGGTTTGCAAGAGGTGGCCGATTACTGGGAACAGGTCATCATAATGAACGATTACCAAAAACGCCGCTTTGCCGATAAAATAATAACTACACTATTTAATACAGTTTCGGGCAAAAAAATAGCTTTTTTAGGATGGGCTTTTAAAAAAGATACCAACGACACCCGTGAAACACCTGCCATGTACGTTGCCAACCATTTAATGAACGATTTGGCAACCATTTCAGTTTACGATCCAAAGGTTAAGCCCCAGAATATGTTCAACGATTTGGAATATCTAAACTCTCGCAGTGAAGCCGAAAACAGGGAACTACTAAAACCAATTGCAGATCCATACGAAGCTTGCAAAGACGCTCATGCCATTGCTATTTTAACCGAATGGGACGAATTTAAAACCTACGACTGGCAAAAAATATACAATAACATGATGAAACCGGCGTTTGTGTTCGACGGAAGGAATATCCTTGAAAAAGAAAAGCTGGAAAAAATCGGGTTTAGGTATTTTGGAGTGGGAAAATAAGAATTTAATGATTTGATTACTATATCATAACATTATTATGACTAAACAAAAGATAGCATTAATTACAGGCATTACAGGTCAAGACGGAGCATATTTAGCGGAATATTTATTAAAAAAAGGTTATCTTGTACATGGATTGAAACGTCGGTCATCGCTATTCAATACTGACCGGATTGACCATCTTTATCAGGATCCGCATGTTGAGAACCGCAACTTGATGTTGCATTATGGCGATTTAACTGATTCGATGAACCTAACCCGCATTATTCAGGAAACTCAGCCGGATGAAATTTATAATCTAGCGGCAATGAGCCATGTGAAGGTTAGCTTCGATAGTCCTGAATATGTGGCTAATGCCGATGGAATTGGCACACTAAGAATTCTGGAAGCGGTTCGCCTCTTGGGATTAACCGAAAAGACCAGAATTTACCAGGCTTCTACTTCCGAGCTTTATGGCTTGGTGCAGGAAGTTCCTCAGTCGGAACGTACTCCTTTTTATCCACGCTCACCCTACGCGGTTGCAAAGATGTATGCTTATTGGATCACAGTAAATTACCGCGAAGCTTATAAAATGCATGCCAGCAATGGGATTTTGTTTAATCACGAATCGCCCATTAGAGGGGAAACTTTTGTTACCCGTAAAGTTACCCGTGCCTTGTCTCGCATTGCTTTGGGTATGCAGGATAAGGTTTTTATGGGAAACCTGTCCTCGAAGCGCGACTGGGGCCATGCCAAAGATTACATCAAGGCTATGTATTTGATTTTGCAACAAGATCAACCCGATGATTATGTAATTGCTACGGGAATAACCACGACTATTCGTGATTTTATTTGTAAAGCTGCTGCTGAAGTGGGATTAATCCTTACTTTTGAAGGAGAGGGTGTTGACGAAAAAGGCTATTTTACGGCAGTTGATAAAAGCATTTTTGTTGAAAGAGTTGGAGAATTTTATCTCGATAATATTCAAAAGAGAATTGAAAACAAAGAGGTTATTGTGGGGGTCGATCCAAAATATTTCCGCCCAACCGAGGTGGATTTGTTGATAGGCGATCCAACTAAAGCCCAAACAAAATTGGGCTGGAAGCCAGAGTACGATTTGGACGGATTGATTAAAGACATGATGCGTTCGGACATTAAGCTTATGCAGAAAGATGCATATTTGCGTAAAGGTGGGTATCAAACTTTAAAATACTTTGAATAATTGCCAGCCACTAATATACACGAATTTATACTAACGAATGTGTTGAAATTATTAGTGGTTGTATGTGCATTCGTGGCATAAAAAAATATGAATAAAGAATCAAAAATATACATTGCCGGACACAAAGGAATGGTAGGTTCGGCTATTCTGAGGGAATTGGAAAAACAAGGCTACTCGAACTTTGTTTATCGTGATTTCTCAGAACTCAATCTAACCAATCAGCAGGCTGTAGCCGATTTCTTTGCTGCAGAAAAGCCGGAATATGTGGTTTTAGCAGCGGCAAAAGTGGGTGGTATTGTTGCCAACAACACCTATCGTGCTCAGTTTATTTACGAGAACCTGATGATTCAGAATAACATCATTCACCAGGCTTATGTGCATGGAGTGAAGAAACTGTTGTTTTTAGGATCCTCATGCATTTATCCCAAAATGGCACCGCAACCGCTTAAGGAGGAATATTTGCTTACCAGCGATTTGGAATATACCAATGAACCGTATGCGATAGCTAAAATTGCGGGTATTAAAATGTGCGAATCATACAACTTGCAGTATGGAACAAATTTTATCTCGGTGATGCCGACCAATTTATATGGACCGAACGATAATTACGATTTGGAAAAAAGCCATGTTTTACCCGCATTAATTCGCAAAATGCATTTGGGTAAATGCTTAAGGAACAACGATTGGAAATCACTTCGTTCCGATTTAAATAAATTACCCATAGAGGGTGTAACCGGGGCTGACGCTGAAGATCAGATATTAGAAAAACTTGCTAAATATGGGATTAAGAAAGAAGTAAATGGAGAAGTTTCGGTTACCCTGTGGGGAACTGGAAGTCCTTATCGGGAGTTTCTTTATGTGGAAGACTTGGCAGAAGCCTGCGTTTATTGTCTGCAAAACATCGATTTTGTAAATCTTATAACTGATATCCGAAATCCTAAATCCGAAATCAAAAACACGCATATTAATATTGGTACTGGAAAAGATTTAACCATTAAAGAACTGGCTGAAAAAGTAAAAGAAATTGTTAACTTTGACGGCCAAATAATATGGGACTCAAGCAAACCCGATGGAACTCCTCGTAAACTTTTAGATGTTAGCAAAATTAATGGTTTAGGCTGGAAAGAAAAAGTGAATTTGGAAGAGGGGATCAAAAGGGTTTATCAAAATTTTATAGGTTAAAAATATTTTAAAATGTATCAAAAGATAAAAAATAAGCAAGCAAAAATTTCAGTAATAGGGTTAGGTTACGTAGGGCTACCCATTGCTTTGGAGTTTGCAAAACAAGCAAAGGTTGTTGGTTTTGATATAAAACCAGACAGGGTGGAATTGATGAAAAAGAATATTGATCCAAGCAAGGAGTTAGATAGTAAGGATTTTGAAGGATGCGATATATTGTTTACAGCCAATGTCGATGATTTAGAACAAGCACAATTTCATATAGTTGCTGTTCCTACTCCAATTGATGAACATAATCAGCCTGATTTAGGGCCTGTTTTGGCAGCAAGTCGAACTGTAGGAAAGATATTAAAAAAGGGAGATTATGTAGTATTTGAATCCACAGTTTATCCGGGTTGTACCGAGGAAGATTGTGTACCTGTTTTGGAGGAACTTTCAGGTTTGAAAATGGGTTTGGATTTTAAAGTTGGATTTTCACCAGAACGCATCAATCCTGGTGATAAAGAGCATACTTTGACTACTATAACCAAGGTGGTGTCGGGGAACGATGCTGAAGCATTACACAACATTGCCCATGTTTACGAAATGGTAATTAAAGCCGGGGTGCATCGCGCTCCCAGCATAAAAGTAGCCGAAGCAGCCAAAATAATTGAGAATACACAGCGCGATGTCAATATTGCCCTGATGAATGAACTATCGCTTATTTTTAGTCGTATGGGAATTAATACATACGATGTGTTGGAAGCGGCCGGAACCAAATGGAATTTCCTTAAGTTTTTCCCCGGATTGGTAGGTGGCCATTGCATTGGTGTTGATCCCTATTATTTACTTTACAAAGCCAAAGAGTTGGGTTACCATGCAAAGATGATTGATTCAGGCCGTTTTGTAAACGACAGCATGGGAGGCTATGTTGCCAAACAGGTGGTAAAAAAGATCATCAAGCAGGATAAAAATCCCAGAGAAGCAAGGGTGTTAATTATGGGAGTAACCTTTAAAGAGGATGTATCGGATATCCGCAACTCAAAAGTGGTGGATATTTTAAGGGAACTCGAATCATTCAGTGTAGGTGTAGATGCCATTGACCCACATGCCTCAATAGAAGAAGTACAGCATGAATACGGATACAAGATGGTGGAACACCCCTGTGGAATTTATGATGCAATAATTTTAGCCGTTCAGCATGTCGAATACAAAAACTTATCAGAGGATTATTTTAAGTCTTTGCTTTCAAGCAGTGGGTTGTTTGTCGATTTAAAAGGAATATATCGATGCAAAATAAAAGAATTAAATTATTGGAGTTTGTAATTTTAGATATTTGCAGAGATTTGTTTAGCCACTAAATAAATAAAAATTTTGTTTTTTGATTACTTTATTCTCTGTGGAATACTTCTTTTTAAAATGTAAATTAATAACTATTTTAGCGCAAATTTTTGAACTATGAGGGTTGTAGATGCTATTTGGGAAAAGCGAAATTTGGGGGTTGATTGCAAGGAGATTGTTATTGAAGATTCCGATTTCATAACCGTAGTAAAAAAAAAGGAATTATTACTGTTGAATACACCTTATGTTGTTGTAAAAGTTCCTGTCAACCGATTCGACATTAATACCTATCTCTCCAATTTAGGGTTTACCTATATTGAAGGGAGTATTAACTTTCAATTGAGACTTTTCGAAGCCAAATTGCTACCGTTGCAGGAGCGACTTAATAAGGTTGTGGAATATAGAGAAATGGAGTCGAAAGATTTAACCGGATTGTATACCGAGATTCATAATGGACTTTTTGGTACCGATCGTATAATACTTGATCCTTATTTTACTAAAGAACAAGCCGCTCAACGATATTGTAACTGGATTGCCGATGAATTGGAGCGTGGGTCACAGGCTTATAAAATAACCTACAAAACAGATACTATCGGTTTTTTCACCTTTAAACAGATTGATGAGGGAGTATTTTATCCATTTTTGGCCGGACTTTATAAAAAGTTTGAATCTTTGGGAATGGGCTTTACTACCTTACGAAAACCCATTGATGAATCTATTGCACGAGGTGGTAAAATGATATCTACTTATGCATCGACCAATAACTTACCTGTTGTCAGAAGTCATACACAACAAGGTTTTCTGTTAAACAATTTGCAATATGTTTTTGTAAAACACAATTAATTAAAATATAGTTTGGATGGATACGATTCAAAAATACAAAGAAGTTTTTATCAACCATCTTCAGGTTACTGAAGATCAATTGTCAACCTTAACCTACCAATCTGTTTCAACTTGGGATTCAGTGGGGCATATGGGGTTAATGGCAAATTTGGAAGATGCCTTTGATATAATGTTGGATACTGATGACATAATTGATTTCTCTTCATACGTAAAAGGTAAAGAGATTTTAGCAAAATACGATGTCAAGCTGTAGATTACTCGAAAACAAAGTAGCCCTTATAACAGGGGTTAATCGCGGAATTGGGCAAACGATTATGGAATTATTTGCCCAAAACGGAGCTAATATTTGGGCTTGTTACCGTACGCTAGATATCGATTTTGAAGCCAAATTAAAAAGTTTGGCCACCAATAATAAGGTTTCAATTAAGAGTTTACATTTTGATTTAGCTAACGAACAGCAGATTAAAGATAGTCTGAGGCCATTGTTAAAAAATCGTGATCGTATTGACATTTTGGTTAATAATGCTGGTGTTGCACATGGTAGTTTTTTTCAGATGACATCAATTCAACAAATACGTGATATTTTCAATATTAATTTTTTCTCTCAATTGCTCATAACCCAACTGGTTACAAAATTAATGAAAAAGCAACAATCGGGTAGTGTTATAAATCTGGCATCCATAGCAGGTATAGACCCCGAAGAGGGTTTTATTGCCTATGGCTCAAGTAAAGCAGCCCTTATTTACGCCACTAAAACACTTGCTATGGAGCTAGGTCCCGATAATATAAGGGTAAACGCGATAGCCCCGGGTTTAACTGATACAAGCATGGCTCGACAGATGGAAGTAAAAGCAAAAGAAAGGATGATAAATCAGAGTTCAATGAAGCGATTAGCGACCCCCGATGAAATAGCAAAGGTAACTTTATTTTTGGCTTCGGATAATGCACAATTTATTAATGGTCAAGTGATTCGTGTCGATGGAGGAATGTAATATGATGGAGACCAACTTAAAAATTAAAACACAACAATTGGCCATTGCATTACGAAATAGGGCGCTTAAAATGGCGCTCGATTCTGGCAGCAACGGAGCACACTTAGGAGGTGGTTTATCGGCTATTGAGATTTTTGCTACACTTTATGGAGCTGTAATGAAATACAATTCGGCCAAGCCCGATGATAAAGAACGCGATCGTTTAATTGTGAGTAAAGGACATTGTGTGTTAGCTTATTATACGGCACTCAACAGTTTCGGATTTCTTTCGGATGACGAATTATTGTTATTTGAGCAAAACGGAAGTTTTTTGCATGGACATGCTACACGGGATATATCCAAGGGAATTGAGTTTTCAGGAGGTAGTTTGGGAATGGGTGTTCCTTATGCGGTTGGGGTAGCCATTGCTGGGAAACGTGCCCGGCTTAATCATCATGTTTATGTTATTGTTGGTGATGGCGAATGCAATGAAGGCTCAGTTTGGGAGGCATTAATGTCGGCATCGCATTTCAAACTCGATAATATTACCCTAATAATTGATGATAATAAACTTCAATACGATGGTGAAAGTAAAGATGTGCTCAATGTTGGTAGTTTAGCATCAAAGCTTGATGCCTTTGGTTTTAAAACACAAAGCGTTGATGGACATAATGTTGAGGCATTATATAATGCTTTCGCTCAAAAAGCTATTGGTAAACCCAATGCTATTGTCGCCAATACGGTAAAAGGAAAGGGAGTGTCGTTTATGGAGTATAGAAAAGAATGGCATCATAGCCGTTTAACCCCGGAACAATTCCAATTAGCTATGGCCGAACAACCAACCCTTATTTTGAAGTCAGATGATTGAATTCACTTCTATAAATTTCAGAACTTGGGCCAAATTGGGCCAACGCGGTGCATTTTTTGGGGTAGCTGTATTTGATATTGCGGAGCAATATCCTAAATTAATGATTGTTACGGCTGATTTAGGTTTTTTATCGGGATTAGAGCGGTTTATGAACCAGCATCCCCAAAAATTTGTAAACGTTGGTATAGCCGAACAAAATATGATTGGTGTATCAGCAGGTTTGGCCGATGAGGGTCACATTGTGTTTGCCACCACCTATGCCACTTTTATAACCATGCGGAGTTGCGAACAGGTACGCCATTATCTGGGTTATATGCAAAGCAACGTAAAAATTGTAGGTTCGGGAGCAGGGTTGGTAATGGGTTTTTCGGGTAATACGCATTACACTATCGAGGATTTATCCATGGTGCGTGCTATTCCCAATATCACTATTTTATCTCCAGCCGATGCTACCGAGTCGGTTAAAATAGCTTTGGCTGCGGCAAATCACAATGGACCAGTTTACGTGCGGTTAACAGGTGAGCTTAATAACCCAATGGTATATAAAGAGGATTACCCGTTTGAAATAGGCAAGGCAGTTGTTTTGCGCCCATTAGGTAATGTTACTGTTTTTGCTACTGGCAGCATGGTTTACAATGCCATCAAAGCTGCCGAAATATTGGAGGCAAAAGGAATTCTGGTAAGGGTGGTTAATATACATACAATAAAACCTATTGATGAAGCCGCCATTATGGAATCAACCCAAATATCAAAACTTTTAGTTTCGGTTGAGGAACACAGTAAAATAGGAGGTTTGGGTGCGGTCGTTGCCGAGTGCATCACGCAATTTGGTGTAGCAGTACCACTTTTACGCTTAGGTATTGACGATGCGTTTAAGCATTGCGGAAACTATAAGTATAATCTCGAACAAAATGGACTCTTGCCCGAACAACTGGCAAGTGCCATCGAAAACCGATACATAGCCCTTTAATATGGTCATTATTAATGGTTTTAACCAATATTCTAATAATAAGTTAGCAATTTGCGATGATGGCCGGATACTCTATTATTCAGATTTTAATGTGTTCGACAATCAGTTTAAAGCAAAAACAAAGACTCGAAGTCTGGCGTTTTGTTTTTGTAAAAATACACCAGCCTCTTTATTTGGCTATTTAGGAATGATTTCGAACAAAGTGGTTCCCATTATGCTCGATGCCAAACTTGAGGCCCAACTTCGAACAACGTTATTTGAAATATATACTCCAACATATATTTGGTTGCCTTCTGATATGGTTGGTGAATTTAAAGCAGGCACCGAAGTTTTTTCGTGGGAATCATACACATTGTTAACATTTGATAGCAGCAATTCAAAACCCTTGCATCCCGACCTAGCATTGCTTTTTGCGACATCAGGAAGTACAGGCAGTCCCAAATTGGTTCGTATTAGTTACGAAAATTTGTTATCTAATGCCAATTCAATTGCCGAATACCTATCAATTGATGAAAATGAGCGCCCCATTACGGCTTTGCCCATGAATTATTCTTTTGGGTTATCAATAATAAACAGCCATTTAATTAAAGGTGCCACCTTGCTTCTTACCGATAAATCGGTTATGGAAAAGGGTTTCTGGGAGTTGCTTAAAAGTGGAAAAGCCACATCGCTCAGTGGAGTGCCTTATACTTTTGAAATGTTAAGTATGTTACGCTTTTTCAAAATGGAATTGCCGCATTTAAAAACACTTACTCAGGCAGGGGGTAAACTAAACTTAAAATATACAAATGAGTTTGCCGCTTTCTGCCATACTATGGGTAAACGATTTTTTGTAATGTATGGTCAAACAGAGGCCACTGCCCGAATGGCCTATTTGCCGAATGAATATGCAGTAGCAAAGGCAGGTAGTATGGGTATTGCCATACCTGGAGGCGAATTTTGGCTTATCGACCATCAGAAACAAATAATTCAAGAGCCTGAAGTTGTAGGAGAATTGGTTTATCGTGGTAAAAATGTATCAATGGGATACGCAGAAGGCATAAATGATCTTGCCAAAGCTGATGAAAACAATGGAATACTTTATACCGGCGATATGGCAAAGCGAGATGCTGAGGGATTCTATTATATTGTGGGAAGAAACAAGCGTTTTATAAAGCTTTTTGGCAATCGGGTAAATTTGGACGAAACAGAACAGATATTGAAAAATATGGTACCCGAATGTGCCTGTGTTGGTGTTGATGACCAAATGGTTATATATATTACAGAGCCTACCCAAACTGAAAATGTTATAAATTATATATCAGGTAAAACTGGAATAAATCCTAAGGCATTTTCAGTAAAATGTATTGACACAATTCCAAAAAACCCATCGGGTAAAACCCTTTATGCCCAATTAGCTAATCAATAATGGAACTAACTGACTTTTTAAACATTCCCCCTTACCATCTTAATAGTACCCAAAAAAGGGAACTGTTGAATGAATACTTAGGCCAGTTAACGCGTTATCATTATCAAAATTGCGAACCCTACAAAAAAATGTTGGATGCTTACGGATTTGATATATCGGCTAATGCTGGTTATGAGGCAATTCCGTTTTTGCCTGTTCGACTTTTCAAATTGTTCGACTTATTGAGTATTCCCAAAAGTGAGGTGGTAAAAACTATGACATCTTCGGGTACAACGGGACAACAGGTTTCAAAAATTTTTCTTGACAAGGATACAGCAGCCAACCAGACCAAAGTTTTAACCAAAATTGTATCGTCAGTAATTGGGAAACAGCGAGTTCCCATGATTATAATAGATTCAGAATCGGTCTTAAAAGACCGTAATATGTTTTCGGCAAGAGGAGCGGGTATTTTAGGTTTTTCGATGTTTGGAGCCAAACGTATTTATGCACTGAATGAAAATATGGAGTTGAATACTGATGGTATTTGCGAGTTTTTGGAAAACCACAAAGGTGAACGTATTTTTCTGTTTGGGTTTACGTTTATGATTTGGCAGCATTTTTATAAAGAACTGGTAGCAAAAAAAATAAAGCTTGATTTATCTAATGGCGTATTGATTCATGGCGGCGGATGGAAAAAATTGGCAGCAGAGTCTATCTCATCAGCAGAGTTTAAGCAAAAACTAAATCAGGTCTGCGGCATTAACAATGTGCACGACTATTATGGAATGGTGGAACAAACCGGTTCAATTTATATGGAATGTGAAGCCGGGTATTTGCACGCATCGGTTTTTTCGGATGTGGTTATCCGCCGCGCCACTGATTTTTCAATTGCAAGGGTAGGTGAAAGAGGAATAATTCAGGTTGTTTCGGTTTTGCCCAAAAGTTACCCGGGCCACTCCTTATTAACCGAGGATGAAGGAATGCTAATGGGTGAAGATAATTGCCCATGCGGACGAAAAGGAAAATATTTTAAAATTGTGGGTAGGCTACAAAATGCTGAAATAAGAGGATGCAGTGATGTTTATGCAACAAAATTTTAACGAAGTAACTTGCGTTTTTCCAAGAAAATTCGAGGAAAATCTATTATTGGCTCAAAAGGCCAGCATGCCTTTTGATAATATGGCCGTTCAATTTCTTGATGCACTTTCAAAACAATTAAATACAGATATAAATATCCGTCAGTATCCCGATGTAGCAACCTTTGCCTTTTTCTGCCGAAAGGCCAACATTTTTAACTTAAAGAAATTGTACGATACTAATGAGGGGCTTCGGTTGGGCAGAGGCATAGTCTTTCATGTAGCTCCGTCAAACGTACCAGTAAATTTTGCTTATTCGTTGATTAGTGGTATTTTATCAGGGAATATAAATATAGTGCGTGTACCATCAAAAGAATTCGAGCAGGTTCAGATGATTTGTAGAGCCATTGAAAAGGTTGCAGAAAATGACCAATTCATGGAGATGGGGAACAGGATGCTGCTTGTAAAATATCCACGCGAAAGTCAGGCCACAAAATATTTTTCATCCATCTGCGATGTACGGGTAATCTGGGGTGGCGATCAAACCATTGCTGATATCCGCCGCAACCAGCTTCCGGCGCGCTCATTTGATGTTACTTTTGCCGACCGTTATTCATTTTGTGTCATAAATGCTGACGAATTGGTGCACGGAATTAACCTCGAAAGGTTGGCACAGGGATTTTACAATGATACATACTTGTTTGATCAGAATGCATGTACAGCACCACATCTGGTAGTCTGGTTGGGTGAAAATAAGAATGTTGAAAAAGCGCGGCAAATGTTTTGGGATTCACTATCGGATTTGGTCGAAAAAAAATACAATTTTCAAGCAGTAATGGCCGTTGATAAGTTAACCGCTTTTTACAGTCAGGCTATCAAATCCGATAGAAAAATAAAAGCCGAAGGAAATTCAAATAATTTATGGCGTGTTCAAATTGATACACTGCCAGTAACAATAGATGAATTTAGGTGTACAGGAGGCTATTTTTCTGAGTATCATGCTCAATCATTAGATGAGATTGCACCCATAATAAACAGGAAATACCAAACTTTGGCATATTACGGACTGACAAAAAAGGCTATTGAAACATTTATAAAAACGGCAACACCGGTAGGGCTTGATCGTATTGTTCCAATTGGACAGACTTCAGAATTTTCACTTATTTGGGATGGTTATAATTTAATAACAACTTTTTCAAGAGACATTGACATATAAATTATTTAATTGAACTTAAAAAATTTTAGAAATGATTCCGTTTAATAAGCCTTATATCACTGGAAAAGAAGTACATTATATTTATGACGCGGTATCATCAGGTCATATATCCGGAAATGGTAAATATACAAAGCTTTGCCAGAAATATTTTGAGGAAAAATATGGATTTAAGAAGGTGCTTTTGACAACATCATGTACTGATGCACTAGAAATGTGTGCATTGCTTATTGATATAAAGCCAGGTGATGAGGTAATAATTCCTTCTTATACATTTGTATCTACAGCTCTGGCGTTTGTAAGGCAGGGTGCAACTATTGTGTTTATAGACAGTAGAGAGGATAATCCAAATTTGGATGAAAACCTAATAGAGAAGTTAATTACGGAAAAAACAAAAGCAATTGTTCCAGTTCATTATGCAGGGATAGCATGCAATATGGACAAGATTATGAGTATTGCAGAAAAGTACAATTTATTTGTAATAGAGGATGCTGCTCAAGCAATTGATTCTTATTATAACGGGAAACCATTGGGTACCATTGGTCACCTTTCGGCATTCTCTTTTCATGAAACAAAGAATATTCAAACTGGAGAGGGCGGTATGCTAGGAATTAATGACGAAAGGTTCATCAAGCGAGCCGAAATCATTTGGGAAAAAGGAACAAACAGAGCAGAATTTTTTAGAGGTGAGGTGAATAAATATGGGTGGGTTGATATTGGGTCTTCATTTTTGCCATCAGAAATAATTGCGGCCTTCCTTTATGCACAGATTGAATTTTTAGATTCTATTCAGACAAAACGAAAAGAATATTGGAATACATATTATGAAAAGTTAAAATGTCTTAAAGGAAATCACATTGATTTAATTGAAGTTCCTGATTATGCAACTGTAAACGGACATTTATTTTATATTCTAACCAAATCGGATAAGGAAAGGGATGAGTTAATTAAATTCTTAAAAGTTAAGGATATTCATAGTGTCTTTCATTATTTATCCCTCCATAAAAGTGAGTATTATAAAAATAATTCTCAGAAGCGACCGAACTTGCCAAATTCTGATAGTTATGCTGACAGATTATTACGGCTACCACTATATTATGAACTTAGATTAGAACATGTTGTTGAAATTTCAGAAGCAATAAAAGAATTTTATAATGAATAGAATTCTTCATGTGACCCCAGATGAAAAGTTTATTAATAGTGTAATCTGGCAATTTGAAAAAGTATTACCTAACGAATCTACTTATGTGGTATCAATACCTCATAGCAGCTATAATCTAAAACATGTTACTCAAAGTGAACGAGTAGATTTATTAATAGCAAATCGTAAAAAAATAAAAGAATTTGTTAAAAATATTGACAATTATTCTTTAATCTTTTTGCATGGTATGGATATTGTCAATGCTCAAATCATTCTAAATTATAGAGGAAAAGGAAAAATTATTTGGGTATTCTGGGGATGGGAAATATATGATAATCCGCAAGCTGAAGCTTCAAATGTTATTGGTAATCTCACAAAGAAAAAAGGGTTACACAAAAAAGAAAAAAAAACATTTGATAAAAAAATAAAAGAAATTTTGTATTACTTACTTTGTTTCAGATTGTTTTCATATGGGTCATTAATTTTAAAAGCTATTAAAAGAGTTAATTATGTTGGATTACTAAGTAAACAGGAGTTTGACTTTTTAGTGAAAAAAAAATACCTAAATCCCAATGCTAGGTTCTTTAGTTATACTTATTATCCCATTGAATTCATTTTTAAAGGCATTGAATTGCTAAATGTAACAAGTGACAATATTTTATTGGGTAACTCCGCTTCGGCAACAAATAATCATATTGAAGCATTTGAAATTTTGCATAAATTTAATATAGGTCATAGGAAAATAATTACGCCATTGAGTTATGGGGATACTGAATATAAATTACAAATCTTGAAGTATGGTTCTATATATTTTAAAAACAACTTTGAACCGATTAATGATTTTATGCCTCTAAAAGATTATAATTTATATCTTCAAAAATGTGGGATAGTTATTATGAATCATTATCGATCACAGGCTGTTGGTAATATTTTAGCCATGTTATGGATGGGGGCTAAAATTTATTTAGACGAAAGTAATATAATCTATAATTTACTAAAATCATGGGGTTTAAGGGTTTTCTCAATAAATAAAGATTTAACTGAAATAAATATAGAAAAATTCGATTTATTAACAGAGACTGATAGATTACACAATCGTAGAATCCTTATGGAAGTGATAGGAGAAAAAAGTGTGTTAGAAAGCCTTAAAAATCAAATTGAAGCTATTTTGAATGAATATTAAAAAGGAAGCAATAGCGGGGTTAAAATGGACAACAGTTTCTACCGTTATACTAAGTTTAGCGGCAATAATTAAAATATCATTATTAGCTAGGTATCTTGATAAATCTGATTTTGGTCTAATGGCTTTAGTTATGTTTGTTTTAGACTTTATGAATCTTTTTATGGATATGGGAATTACGACAGCTATAATTCATAAACAGTTCATTACTAAAAATGAATATTCAAGTCTTTATTGGTTAAACTTTATGTTTAGTTTAATATTGTTTATAATAATCTGGTTTCTAAGCTCGAGAATTGCAAGTTTTTATAATGAAAGGGAATTAGGCATTCTAATCCCAATTATGGCATCGAGTTTAATAATTTCTGCTGTTGGCCGACAATTTAAAACTATTAGGCAGAAGGATATGAAATTTAAAACAATATCTATTGTTGATATTGCCACAGCACCTGCCTCAGTAATTCTGGCTGTATATTTAGCTTTAAATAATTATGGTGTATATGCTTTAGTATATTCTGCGCTTTTTCAATACATAACTTCAAATATTGTTTTTCTCATAGTTGGGTTAAATGACATAGGCCTTAATTTTCATTTTAGTTTTAGAGAAACTATCCCTTTTTTGAAAATAGGAATGTATCAGGTAGGAGGGCAGGTTATAAATTATTTTAATAGAGATATTGATACTTTAATTATTGGAAAACTGCTGGGGACAGAAATACTAGGAGGTTATAGCCTAGCTAAGCAGTTAGTATTTAAACCCGTACAGATAATAAACCCGATTGTAACTAAAATTGCAGGGCCATTATTGGCAAATTTCCAAAAAGATAAAGTGGCATTGAAATATTATTATTTGAAGCTTTTAAACATGGTAGCAACCATTAATATACCCATTTATATTTTTATGGCCATTTTTGCCTCTTTTATTGTGCGAATCTTGTACGGTACAGGCTTCCAAAACATTGTTTCTCTGGTGCAAATTCTTTCAATTTATATGATATTTAGAGCAATAGGAAACCCAATAGGAAGTTTGGTGACTGCTACAGGAAGGACCGATATTGAATTTTATTGGAATATGATTATTTTGATTATTACTCCAATAGCTGTTTATTTAGGTAGTTTTATTTCAATAGAGGCTGTAGCTTTGTCTTTGTTATGCTCCATGATAGTAATGTTTATACCATCATGGAAGTTTTTAGTAAACAAATTAATTTCGGTTTCATTAGGAAGCTATATAAAGAGTAGTTTACCAAATTTTAAAATATATATCGATTATGTTAAGAATACTGTAAATAGTAATAAGTTCTAAAATGAAACCTGATTTAGTTAGCATAATAATTCCTACCTTTAAGCGACCAAGTTATTTATCTCGTGCAATCTTGAGTGCCTTAAATCAAACATATCAAAATATTGAAGTATTAGTTATTGATGATAATGATCCGGTTTCCATTTATCGGAAAGAAACTGAGTCCTTAATGTTTGACTTCGAAAATAATGCCAAAATTAAATATATTAAGCATCCTAAAAACTTAAATGGTTCGGCAGCAAGAAATACTGGAATTAAAAATTCAAAAGGTGACTTTTTAGCCTTTCTTGATGACGATGATGTTTTCTTACCAACTAAAATTGAGAAGCAATATAATAGGTTAAAACACTTAAATGAAGATTGGGGGGCATGCTATTGTTTCTATTCAATTTATTATAATAATAAAGTCCAAAAATATTATGATATTGAAGAGGAGGGAGATTTAACAGAAAGCATTTTGCTTATGGAAAATCCGGTTGCCTCTGGTTCTACTTTATTTATTAGAAAAGAGGTGGCAGTTGAATTTGGTGGCTATAATGTTTCATATCAAAGGCATCAGGATTGGGAATTTCTTCTGCGAGTTTTAACTAAGTATAAAATATGTCAAGTTAAGGAGAATTTAGTAAACATTTATTTGGAATCAAGGATCAATAAGTTGGAACCTAGATTTCTAGTAGGTACAAAACTGAAGTTTTTGAATGAATTTTCAAATATAATTAATAATCTGCCAAAATCTGCGATTATTTATAAGAATCATTATTTAGAATTGGCAAATTCGTTTGCAGAAAGAGGTTACATAATGGAAGGTATTGGGTATCTTAGAAAGGCTCATATTAAGAATTCTTTAGTTTTTCTGAATTATTATAATTTCCTATATCATTATGTGTTTTATAACATATATTATCCATTGAAACATTTCTTCAAAAGATCATGAACAAAAAGCTAAAAGTATTATGGTTTGCAGCATATCCTTATGATTTAGTTGTTGCAAAAACTAAATCTAAGTTTCACCCGGTTCCTTGGATTACCAGTTTGGCAGAACTAATCAAAAAAGATGTGGATTTAACAATTTGCAATTACCATTGGAGGATTAATAAAATAGTTAAGATCGAAAAAGATGGGATTAACTTCGTGTTTTTGCCTATTCCCAATATAATTATTGACATATTGACTTTGAAACTTATAAAAATATATAGAATAAGAAATTGGATAAAGGAAAATGAAAAGAATTTTGATTTAATACATATAAATGGCACTGAATACCAGTTTGGGAATGGTGTTGGGAAAGTTAATATTCCGGTAATAGTTTCAATTCAAGGAGTTTTGAGTGAAGTAAAAAAATATTGGAAACCAAAACTCAGTATTATTTATTTAAGTTGGTTAATAGATTCCTTTTATGAAAAGAGAGAATTAAGAAGAAGAGAGAATTTTATTTGTAGAACCCATTGGGATGAGGGAATCGTTTTAAACAATAATAAATATGCAAAAATATTCCACAATTGGGAAATTATAAGGTCTCAGTTTAATCCAATGCAGTCTAATAATTATGAGAGTTATAATTTAATTTATGTTGGAGGATTTAATCCGATTAAAGGTTATAAAGAGGCATTATTAGCATTTAAGTGTTTGCATGAATTGGATAATAGATATAAACTAATAATATGTGGGCATGCATCAGAAGAGCTTCTAATTCATTTAAAGGATAAATTAAATTTATATAATTCATATCAGAATATTTCATTAACTGGATTAATTGATGCCGAGGAAATGGTTAAATTATTTGAGCAATCATTTTGTTTATTACATCCAACTTATATTGACAATAGCCCAAATTCAGTTTGCGAGGCCCAAATCTCAGGATTACCTGTAATTGCGTCAAATGTTGGTGGGGTTTCATCTCTTATAAATGAGGGTAAAAGTGGATTGCTTGTAGAAAATAAATCAGTTGATGAAATTGTAAAATCTGTTCTTCGTCTAAAAGATGATCCAAAACTATATATGGAAATATCAAATAATGCTATTGGAATAGCACAAACAAGACATAATAAGGATATTATTGTCCATAAACTATTAAAAACTTATAAAGAGTTAGTTAATGAAAATTAATATTCTTAAGAAAAAAAGTACCAGTTTATCGTTATTTATTTTGTGGTTACTTTTATTAAACGTTGCCCCTTTTGCATTTTTTGTGTTATCATGGCATCCATACAAATTCTTGTCCTTTGGTTTGTTGTTTTTGATTTTCATCTTGATTCTTTCAAAGAAAAAAATTACTATTCTTTATAAAGAGCTTTATGTAATTTTGATAATTCAGATAATCTTTTATGGTTTCTATTTTGTTTTGCACCGTGATTTTGCATACGTTAATCTTATTATACAAGATGTCTCAATTATATTAGTTTCTATTTTTATTCTAATATATTTCGGATATGAGAGATTCATCGAGTCGTATGTGTTTCTTATGAAAGTAATGGTAGTTTTAGGAGTATTAGTTTTTTTTTATGCATTGTTTGGAGGGCGATACTTTGATACCTTTAAATATATCGATGGCCGGAATGTATACAATTATTTAATTTCTTTTGGTAGAAGCCCATTTGAAGTTGGAAATGGGACTTTAATTAGGATTAGTGGTTTTTTTGACGAACCAGGAACTTTCGGTTTTTTCTTAATTCAGGCAATTTTGCTGAATAAAATTTATTTTAACAATAGAAGAAATGAAATCATTTTAATTGTTGGTGGATTTTTTACCCTTTCAGTTGCATTCTATATATCCCTTTTTCTTTTTTTTCTTTTATTTTATTTTTCATATAGACGTTTAATGTATTTATTTATTAGCTTGTTTTTATTTATTATTCTATTCCAATTTCTGGAAAATAATAAAAACAAATCTGAAACATATTTTAAAATTCATGCACAAACAATTGGTAGAATTGAGGGGTTGTATAATAATAAAGAAAAGGGAGAAGTAATTGCAAACAATAGAAAACAGTTAGCTGAAAGGGCTTTAATTGCCTTTAAAGATGCGCCATTATTTGGTCATGGTATAACAACTGTCAATCCAAAATATGGTTATTTTGGTGCTAATATATTAGGTACTTTAGCAAATCATGGAATTTTAGGTGTTTTCTTTGTTTTTATGCCTTTTCTAATGGTTTTTATAATTTCACTTTTCATAAAGACAAGCACGTTTGGAATTAATGAAATCTTCAAGGCATGTTTAATATTATTGGTTAATTACCTGCAGCGACCAGATGTGACTGGCTTGTTAATAGTTACTTTATTAATTTCTTTTTATTTGAAAGGTAAAGAGCTTTATGTTAATAATTTAAATAGTGGAAATATTGATGAATAACTTTTTAGTTTCAATTATTACAGCAACATATAATTCTGAAAAAACACTTGAAAGATGTATATTGAGTGTTATAAATCAGTCTTATACCAATATTGAGTTTATTATTATAGACGGAAATTCAAGTGATAAGACTGTGGATATTATAAAAAAATATCAAGATAGAATTAAGTATTGGATTTCAGAGCCAGATACAGGAATTTATAATGCATGGAATAAAGGTTTACATCAAGCAACCGGGGAATGGATTGCGTTTTTGGGTTCGGATGATTATTATTTACCTGATGCTATCCAAAGCTACGTGAATTATATAAACACAAATTCAGGTAAAGAGTTTGATTTTATTTCGTCAAAAATTTCAATGATAGATTCACAAAATAATATAATAAGTACAGTTGGCCAAGCCTGGAATTGGAAAACATTCCAGCGCTTCATGAGTACTTTGCATGCAGGGATGTTTCATAATAAAGAATTATTTAAAAAACATGGAAATTTTAATGAAACATATAAAATTAGTGGAGATTATGAGTTATTGTTAAGATTGGGCTGTGATCTAAAAGCAGGATTTTTAGATAAAATTACTTTACACATGTACATTGGTGGAATAAGTAATGAGAATTTAAATAGTTTTAAAGAGGCATTTAAAGCAAAAATTAAAACGGGTGGGCGAAATTTTTTCGTAGCAGCAATTGAATTAATTTTACATATATTTTCATATAAATTAAAAAAGTGATGAATATTTTTTTTGCTGGTAATTTTCCTCCTCCTATTCATGGTGTAGCTATTATAAATAGTTTACTTTATAATGGATTAAAGAAAAGGGGCTTACGAATATATAGATTAATAACAAATACTTCAAATGATTTTCAAGATTTTAGTTATCAGGGAAGTCTGTCATTTAGAAAATTCATAATTACATCTTATCAGTCAATTAAAGGTACATTAATATTATGTATCAAGCAACCAAATGTTATATATTTAGTTCCAGGTGAGTCTTTTTTTGGTTTTTTAAGATTTATTCCATTTATTTTAATAGGTAAGGCTTTTAAGAAGAAAGTTATTTTACATTTTCACGGTGAAGTTTTTCTAAAAAATTATATTTCTTATTCGAGTTTCAAAAAAAGTATAATTGCCTATTCTTTAAGAAATGCAACTAAATTAATAGTTCTTGGACAAACTTATGTTGAAAAATTTTCGAAAACATTTGATAATTGTGAAAGTAAACTCACAATATGTATGAATGGAATTTCGAATGAATATTTAGCAAATGATTTGATAGTTAAAAGAAAAGTTAATGAGATTAAGGATGGACATGAATTGAAAATCCTTTTTTTAAGCAATTTAATGGAGTCTAAAGGGGTTTTAGATTTATTTGATTCAATTGAATATTTGAATCAGTCTGGGCTTAATTATAGGATTGATTTGTGTGGAGCAATTGAACCTGAAATTAGTGAATTGGTCAACGAAAAAATATTGAAATATTCAAAATATGTTACATATCATGGTACTGTCAACGGTTTAGTTAAAAAGAAAATCTTAGAGAACTCTCATGTGCTTTGCCTCCCTACCTATATGCCCAGTGAGGCTCAGCCTGTATCAATTATGGAGGCAATGGCTAATGGAATTGCTGTTGTTGTTACAGATGTTGGTGGAATAAGAGATATTTTTGATCAGAATGAAAACGGTTTTTTTTGTTATGTAAAAGAACCATCATCAATTGCAGAATCAATTATTAAATGTTATAACAAATATGAAAGTATCGCTCAGAACAATTATTTAAAAGCAATTGATAAATTTGAAGAAACTAAATTCATTCAAAGAGTTAATACGATTATCATTGAGTCTTAATTATAGAAAATGTTTGGGTATTCTCTAATACTTGACGATAATAAGAAGAGTTTAATTCTTTTAATAGGAGTTGTACTGTATTTTTTGAAATCCATATTTAATTACTTAGGTAGTTTCTCCTATTTTATTTTACTATTTGGAATATTGATAAATTTATCTAATTTAAATATTTCATTGGGTAAAATTTTTGTTAAATATTTTAAAACAATACTTATAGTAATTATATTATTCTTTTTCAGTTCGTTATGCTACATAGATAGTGTTTATATAATAAAAGAACTATTTCGATTAGTAGTTTTTATTATGATAGTTGTTTTTATAACTGCAAATATATCATTTAATATAGATAACATTATAAAAAGGCAATTTACGATATTCATAATTTCTTCTATTTTCATTGTTGGGTTTGCAAATCTTATAAAACTAGTACAAAATGAAAATGTTTTAATTTTTTTAAAACAAGAGCTTAAAATATCTAATTCATTCTCTTTTATAGATGATCAAAATATTTATGCGTTATATATGCTTATTGCTCTTATTCTGTCTATCAGTCAGGTAAAGGAGTGGAAGTCATCTTTGTTTTTCAATTTGATTAATCTTGTATTTATCATTAATATTTTACTATCTGGTTCAAGAAGAGCTATTTTTGTATTGCCGATAATTGGTATTGTATATGTTTATTTAAGTATTAAAAGGAAGTTGTTTTTTAATATTATTGTATTATGCTTTATTTCGATAATTACCGGTTTAATAGTTGCTGAATCAGTTAAATTACTAGAAAGAAAAGATTTAGCTTTTTATAATAAAGTAGAGGAAAGGTATAGTTCAGTGGTAGGTGAGTCGAATTTAAGAAAATTTGGGTTTATTGCTGACTATGTTAGAAATATTAATTACACTGATGAAAATTTAATTCATAACGGAGATATTAGAAAGGGTTTGAAATATTGGAGGAATTGGTCAGATGATGCAGAATTAACAATATATAAAGAGAATACAAAAAAATATCTCCATTTAAAAAGGACACAAGGGAATGGGGGAGACTGGCAATTGGTTTACAATGGTCCTGATATTGTATTTTATGCAAATCATGAGTATACATTAACATTTGATGTTAGAATTAATAATGGAGATTCTGATTCTTTTCAAGTTGGTTGGTGGATTAAGGATGGAGACTTTCCTTTAGAGCAGAATCTTTATCTAAGAAAGGAATTTATTTCTCGGAATGATGGTTTTTTGACATGTAAAGTTGAATTTAGTTTTCAACAAAATCACGTTGAGCCTTTGGGATTTATTCATTCTTTAAAAGATGGGACTGACTTGCTTATAAGAAATATCCAATTGCTTGATAACGATAATAGTCAAAAATTATCACCATATCTTTATGTTTATAGGATGGAGAAAGACATTGTTGGGGCTATTGATAAGATAAATCCACCCTTAATTAAATCGTCTTATAATAGCCAAGATTCTGAAAATAAGTTTTTGCAATTGGATGATTCCAGGTCAAGAAGATGGCAATATGCCCTCGAACTCTGGCAAACAAAATACCAATGGTACCATAAACTATTTGGGCATGGTTTTGATTATTTAGAATGGTATGGTGAAAAGTTTTTTAACGACCCCAGAAGATACGATTATCCCCATAATCCAATAATTTCATCCTTTTTATATTCCGGGTTTGTAGGGGGGCTATTTTATATTTACTTTCTGGTAATGGTATTTTATTATTATTGGAAATATCGTAAACACCATATGGTTTTCTTTTTAATGTATTTGGTAACTTTCTTTTTTATGATGTTTAGCGGAAATAGTCATTTTAGCGTTCCAATTTTTACTTTCTTATCTTTGATTCCGTTTTTAACAAGATACTATATTAAATCTGGGAAGTTAATTAATGAAAAAAATGCAATATCAGGTAACAGCAACAATAGTTACATTCAATAATGATCATAGTATATTAAGGAAAACAATTGATAGTTTTTTAGAAACGACCATGGAATGTTTTCTTTATATAGTTGATAATTCCCCCAATCGATCCATAGAGTCTTTATGTAATGATGATAAAATTGAATATATCTTCGCCGGGTGTAATAAAGGCTTTGGCTTTGGTCATAATATAATATTACGGCAAAAAGAAAAACTTGGAAAATATCATCTTATTTTAAACCCCGATATTGTAATTCCAAAAGGTGTTTTAGAAGAATTAGTAGGGTATTATGAAAATAATCCTGAAATTGGAATGCTAACACCAAGGATTTTCTTTCCGGATGATACAATTCAATATTTGCCTAAAATTTTGCCAATTCCATTAAACTTAATTATTCGATTTTTACCTTTTTTGCAACCATTTTTTAGAAAAAGAGCAGATAATTATATTTTAAAAAATGCAAAATATGATGAGCCTTTCAAAATTGGAATTCTATCAGGGTGTTTCATGTTAGTAAAAACAGATAAACTAAAAGATCATTTGTTTGATGAGCGGTTTTTCATGTATTTCGAAGATGTGGATTTTTCAAGAAGGATTGGAATGGAAAATGATTTAGTGATGTATCCCTTTGTACATGTGTACCATGATTACGGAAGGGGAGCACATCAAAGTTATTTCTTATTTAAAATTTTTTTAAATTCGTTACTCAAATATTTTAATAAATGGGGTTGGGTTTTCGATGGATACAGACGACAAAAGAATAAGAAAATTATAATGCAATTTAATGGAAAATAGAAATATTCTAATCACTGGTGCCAACTCATTTATAGGCTCCTATTTCAAAAATAACTCCCCTCAATTTCAAGTATCTGAAGTTGATTTACTTTCAAACAAGCCTGAGGAAATTGATTTTAAGGAGACTGATGTAGTTTTTCACGTGGCAGCCATTGTACACCAGGACAAAGCCATTCCGGAATCAATATACTTTGAAGTGAATTCTGACTTGGCAATTGCTGTTGCTCAAAAAGCGAAACAGGATGGAGTCAAACAATTTGTTTTTATGAGCACGGTGAAAGTTTATGGGGAAAACAGTACCGAAGAAAAACCTTGGTCTGAAGATTCAGATTGTTTTCCATCCGATGCCTATGGAAAAAGTAAATTGGATGCTGAAAAGCGAGTCCTGGATTTGGCAGATGAAACTTTTATTGTAACTATAATCCGTACACCCGTAGTTTATGGGGCAGGAGTAAAGGGAAACATCCAAAGGATAGCCAGATTGGTTAAAAAGGCAAAGGTGTTGCCTTTAAAAGGAATCGATAATAAAAGGGCAATGGTTTATATTGGTAACTTGGTAGCACTTATTCAGGAGGCTATTAACCAACAAAAAGGAGGTATTCTTTTGGCTGGTGATGGCCAATTACTCAGTACATCGGAATTTGTGAACCTGTTAATTAAAGCAGGATCCGAAAAGCGTTTTTTTATTCGCTTCCCTAAAATATTTCAATTAGTCATAAAATTGATAAAACCAGGTTTTTATAATCGATTGTTTGGAAGTATGGTTATTGACAATTCAAAAACGTTTACTATGTTGAATTATAGTCCACCCTACAAGCCCGAACAAGGTTTTAACGAAATAATGGAGTCAATTAATCAAAATATTTTATAATGTTATTGTATCTATTGATTGCCTGTTTTGTGGTTACATTTATTTTAACTGCTTTTGTCCGCCAGCTAGCCATTAAAAAAAACATTTTAGACAACCCAAACGAGCGCAGTTCACATACCGTTCCAACCCCTAGGGATGAAATTAAACATTGCATAGGTGGGGCAAGTATCGATATATTTATGATTGAATAAAGTAAATATTATTGAAACTCTTCAATTATAACTGAAGAAAATATTACATTTGCAATAAGCTTAAAGTATAATTGAATGACTGAATATATCGAAAGACCTCTATATATTGAGAGAATTAAACCCTTTATCGGAAAATCTCTGATAAAAGTATTAGTCGGTCAACGAAGAGTGGGCAAGAGCTATTTATTGATGCAGTTGAAGGATCTAATTCATACGCAATCGCCAGAAACTCAAATTGTTTATATCAATAAAGAGCAGAATGAGTTTTCTTCCATTGCAAATTCTGACGATTTATTTGCCTATTTGAAAGAAAATATAAAAGGAGAGGTTAATGTTGCTCTCTTTATTGATGAGATACAAGATATCGAATCTTTTGAAATTACGTTAAGGGATTTGGTAACGCGTAAAAACTTCGATATTTATTGTACCGGCAGCAATGCCAACTTGCTTTCGGGTGAATTGGCCACTTTTTTAAGTGGACGGTATATCGAAGTAAAAGTATTTGGTCTTAGCTATAAGGAGTATATGTTGTTTCATAATTTGAGTGATTCGGGAAGTACTTTTCAGAATTATTTAATGTTTGGGGGGCTTCCATACCTTATTAATCTGAATCATGATATTCCGATTGCCTATGAGTATTTGACTAACATATACAATACTATCCTGCTTAAAGATGTAGTAAGCCGTTTCAATGTTCGAAATGTGAAATTTTTGGAAAACTTAGTTGCTTTTTTGGCAGATAATATGAGCAATATTGTTTCCTCAAAAAAAATCAGTGAATACCTGAAATCACAAAAGATAAATATTTCTACTCAGGTGGTAATTGACTATTTGGGATATCTTGAGGCCTCATACCTGATTTTTAAAGTGAAACGGACCGGGATTGAAGGAAAAAAAGTATTTGAAATAGGAGAAAAATATTTTTTTGAAGATATTGGTATCCGAAATGCCATAGCTGGTTATAGCACAAACGATATCCATAAAATACTTGAAAATGTGGTTTACTTGCATTTGCGAATGGCAGGATATTCAGTTACGGTTGGTTTGGAGGGGAACAAGGAAGTTGATTTTATTGCACAAAAAGCAGGAGAAAAAATATATGTACAAGTCGCTTATTTACTGATCAATCAGGAAACGATTGATCGAGAATTTGGAAATCTTCTGAATATTTTCGATAACTATCCAAAATATGTAGTGACCATGGATGAATTAGCAGAAACATCGGCTTACAAAGGAATTGTACGGATGCATGTCAAAGATTTTTGTTTAAAAATGGTTAACTCGGTAAATATGGGTTTTTCAGAATTGAAGTAGAGGTAACCCTCTTTAAATGATTTTGTTTCAATAAATAAAAGATTAATAAACTATGAGTATTTTACTTTTATTTTTTTTATCATTAGGTTTAACCTATTTAGTCCGCCAACTGGCCCTCAAAAAAAATATTATTGATAATCCCAATGAGCGCAGTTCACATACCGTTCCAACCCCTAGGGGAGGTGGGGTGGCCATTGTATTAACCTGGTTCGGGGGTCTCACATACCTATTTCTGCATAAACAAATTGAAACAAATCTATTTTTTGCTTTATTGTCTGGCGTAGTTTTGGCCTTGGTCAGTTTATTGGATGATGTTTTCGATTTAAAACCGAAAGTCCGCATTTTGGCTCAAGCCATTTCAGCACTGGGAGCCCTTTATTTTTTAGGAGGTTTCCAATTTTCGCCCAATTTCCATAGCCCAATTGTGTTTTGGCTTTTAAATATTGGAGTTTTTATTGGTATCATTTGGTTTATCAACCTTTTTAATTTTTTGGATGGAATTGATGCTTATGCTTCGCAGGAAGCCATTTTGGTATCCTTGGGTATCTTTTTTATCGTTGGTCAACCCATTTTATGGGTTTTAATGGCATCGGTAGCCGGTTTTTTGGTCTGGAACTGGCCCAAAGCCAAAATATTTATGGGTGACGTGGGGAGCACCCAACTGGGGTTTGTGCTAGTTGTTTTTGGGATATATTTTCATAACCAGCAATCGTTTAATATAACTAATTGGTTGTTATTAACTTCTCTCTTTTGGTTCGATGCCACTTTAACGCTCTACCGTAGGTGGCGAAATAAAGAACGGTTAAGCGTAGCTCATCGGAAACATGCCTACCAACGGTTGGCACAAGGAGGATTTTCACATTTGAAGGTAGATTTATTGGCTATTGGAACGAATGTTTTTTTAATCGGATTGGTATTACTGAATCATTATTATCTAAAACAAGGGATTGTTCTTTTATTAATTGTAATAGGTGTCTTGTTCCTCATTAATAGCCGGATTGATAAAATTTTTCAATTTAAAAAGGATTAGTTTGTTACAATTAATTATTCGTGTAAATTCGTGTCATTAGAGGCTAAATAATCTTTCATGAGTTTAAATAAAGCATTTTTTTTTTCAGATAATAACCGGACTTTAAGCCAACTATTTCAAATTACAGTGGCCCTCTGGTTTTTCCGGATGGTGTTGCCTGGTATGATGTATCTCTTTTTACCGGTCTTTCTTTTATTGGTGGGTTTTGTATTTGTGTTTCATCGTAAAGATGTTTTTCAGAAAGCTTACTTTTTTGAATTCTTGAAAACGTTCAATCCCTTAATCATACTTGGGGTATTTTTTGTTTTTGCATTATTTAATTCTAAACAGCTATATGAAAGGGCGTTGAGGGATTTTTTTGAATATTTGGTCAACCTTTCCTTTTTAATCGTGTTTTTTGCGTTGACCTATCGTGCCCGGAAAAAGGATGGGTTCGTATTTGTTTTCAATAAAATGACACGGATTATCTGGGTTTCGGCATTCTTGGTGGCCGGGTTAGGTTTGTTGAAGCATGTGTTACAGTTGTCGGAGGTTCCCATTCCAATTCAAACCCAGTTTGGCACCACTTTTAATCAGGATAAGAATTTTTTTGCCCTTTATTCTATGCTGGGCATCATTGGGCTGATACCAAGATTGACTAAGGCCGATACATTTAATAAAGCCCTCTTCGGCCAATTTATCTTATCCATTCTGGTTTTAAATATTTTGTTCTCTTATTCCTATCGTTCCTTTCTTTTGTTGAGCTTAATTGGTGTCCTGCTTTTAGTTTTACAGATTCTAGGTTTTATTAAATCCTCTAAAGTCAATGTGGTGGCTTTATCAAGGAACCTACGGATATTTTCAATAGTTTACCTGGGAGTTACTTTCGCAGTCATTTTTGGGATAAAGAACAAAATGGCCGGTATCAACCAATTGGCGGATCGCTATCTTGAAAAAGTATCATCCGCCTCTTTTGATTCCTCCGGTGATAAACTTTCAAATGAAGCCTTTAATTTTGATAAATGGGAATATGGTTTATCGCTTATCAAAGAACGAAATACGGTTAAGCTTTTTTTTGGAGATGGGTTTAATTACCTTACCGAATTTGGGTTGATGTTCAACGGTAACCCGGCTTTACCCGATTATCCTCATAATCCGGTATTATCGGGTTTGTTGTATTCAGGTGTGGTAGGAGGGGTATTTATTTTGTTTTTTATATTGGTGGCTTTGTATTACGGAGGTATCTATTTTAAAAAGTACCCGATGTATTCTATGATGTTATTCACTTCCATGCTGTTTATTCTTTTTAGTGGGAATAGTTTATTCAGTGTCCCTATCTTTCTTTTTCTTTTTTCACTTTCATTCATGATAAGGCATCAGGAAATTTCAGAACTAAACATCATTATGAACCTGCAAAAACCCGGCGCCAAATTCATTAAAGAAACATTTGATTACTTATTGGCCTCATTGGCTATCGTTGTATTGTCACCTTTGTTGATTTTTATAAGTCTGGTGGTAGGTTTTACCATGGGTTGGCCTGTGGTTTATACCCAGGTGCGAATCGGACAAAATGGGAAACCGTTTAAACTGCATAAATTCCGCAGTATGAAGAAAATGAAGTCAGATACTAGCGTGGCAGCACGTGAGCAAAACCGTATCACCCGATTTGGGAGATGGATGCGTAATTACAAACTAGATGAATTGCCTGAATTGTGGAATATTATCCGTGGTGATATGAGTTTCGTGGGACCTCGTCCCGATGTTCCCGGGTATGCAGATACATTGGCAGGCAATGATCGGGTTATTCTTCAATTAAAGCCCGGATTAAGCGGAGCAGCATCGCTCAAATATATGCACGAGGAGGAATTGCTTTCAAAACAAGAAAACCCACAAGTTTATAATGATAAAGTAATTTTCCCCGACAAAGTATTGGTGAATAAAAAATACATGGAAAAATGGACTTTATGGCTTGATTTAAAGATTATTGTCTTAACTGCTGTTGGTAAAACCATGCACGAAGATAAATTTCTTTAACTGGGAGCCTGTTTCCTCAGGTCATTTTTATTGGTGTTAATTAGTATAATCCATGGCTTAAATCTCTCTTTTTTTCTATATTTAGCCCTCCAAATTATTGAATATGCAAGAAAAAATATGGCTTTCGCCGCCACACATGAGCGGGAACGAACAAAAATATATCCAGCTAGCCTTTGATGAAAATTATATAGCTCCGGTTGGCTCCAATTTGATCGGTTTTGAAAATGAATTGGGACAATATTTAGGTGTACCAAACGTGTTAATGTTAACATCAGGTACATCTGCCATCCATACTGCCATGATGGTTTTAGGGATAAAAGATGGTGACGAAGTGATTGCTCCCAGCTTTACCTTTGCTGCATGTGTAAACCCCATCATCTATCAAAGGGCGTTACCGATTTTGGTTGATAGTGATACTGAATCCTGGAATATGAACCCGGAATTGCTTGAAAAGGCTATTTCGGACAGAATAAAACTTGGTAAAAAACCAAAGGCCATTGTTGTGGTTCATTTATATGGGATGCCTGCAAAAATGAAATCCCTGCGTGAAATAGCCAATAAATATCAAATTCCAATTATTGAGGATGCTGCAGAAGCTTTAGGAAGTGAATTTGAAGGTCAACGATGTGGAACATTGGGCGATTTATCCATTATTTCATTTAATGGCAATAAAATCATTACCACAAGTGGAGGCGGAGCCCTTATTTCCAGGAATAAGGAATATATTGTGAGAGCAAGGTTTTTAGCTACCCAAGCCAAAGACGATGCCCCTCACTACCAGCATTCTGAAATTGGTTACAATTACCGGATGAGCAATATTGTGGCTGGCATTGGCCGTGGCCAGTTGAAAGTTATTGAAGACCGGATAAAAATACGCCGGGCAAACCATGACTATTATTGTCATAAATTGGAAAATCTACCAGGAATCAATTTATTAAAGGAACGTCCCGGAGCTTTCTCCAATTATTGGCTCACTACTATTCTTGTAAACCCTGAATTGACAGGTGGAAAAACCCGCGAGGATATCCGGCTGGTATTGGAAAAAGAAAACATTGAAAGCCGCCCGTTATGGAAACCCATGCACCTGCAACCCGTTTTTGCCCATTGTCCGGCGTATGTTGATGGTACTTCGGAGAAGCTTTTTGATACTGGTTTGTGTTTGCCATCGGGTTCAAACCTTACACAGGAGCAAAAGGAACGGATTGTTGCGGTTATTTTACAAGTCCTGAATCAATGACATTTTGTTAAGGTTTATAAGTGTCAACAAAAAAAGCCGCAAGGAAAAGATTAGAGAACATATAACGGACTGCACAGCAGAAAGTTGTTGATTTCTTAACGTTCTCTGTGTAATTCTTTGCGGTAAGAAAATTATTTTCCGCCATTAAAATTTAATCTTTGAAATTAAATAACCCTGTAAAAATTTATAATTTAAATGATCACTATTAAACGATTTATTAATAGCATATGAATCAATGGGTTCAAAGGTTGCGTTAAAGTTTATCAGATTCCTTAACGAAGCTTCCTTTTGAAAGGTTTTATTTTTTGCTTCTATCGAAATTAAACCTTTAAAATTATCGGCAACAAAATCGATCTCAGCTCCGTCCAGTGTACGGTAATAAAACAGCTTCCCGGCTTGTCCCAGTAACCGTTTTAGTTCCAGGAACACATAGTTTTCAAAAATACTGCCGTCGTTGACACCATTCATAATATTCAGGAAAGAGCCATTGATGAGGTTGCGCATACCCAAATCGGTAAAATAAACCTTTCGCATTTTGGTTATAACCTTTCGCTTGTTGCTGTAAAAGGGTTCAACCAATTTAATGATATACATTTGTTCAAGTAAAAACAGGTATTCTTCTGTTTTTTTATATGTTAACCCACAGGTATTCGATAGTTCATTAATATTAACCATGTTACCTATTTGAAAGGCCAGAATCTTCAGCAGTTTATTAAAACCTACGGCATCCTGGTAGCGGATGTAGGAACGCACATCGCGCATCAGATAAGTCCGGTATATATCGTCCAGCAATTCAATTTTTTCGTTATCGGTGTTTACTAATGAAACCCGTGGCAATCCCCCAAAAAGCAAGTACCGTTCAAAATGGTTCACAATCCTTTTATCAATAACAACCTCAGGGGTATTGACATCGTATTTTTGATATAACTGATGCAGCGACTCGTCCTGAAACAAAAGGTATTCTTCGAACGATAAGGAAAATATTTCGATAATACGTACTCTGCCTGCTAACGATTCCTCAACCTTTTGTAAAATATCAAGGCTGGAACTACCCGTACAAATGATTCTTAAGTTTAAGTTAGTATCTACTAAAAGTTTAAGCAGGGTACTCACATTCGGGATAAATTGAAATTCATCAATTAACAGGAAACCTTCCAGTCCCGGGTTCAGGTTGATTGCGAGATAAGATTGTAAGGTTGAATACTTTTGAAACAACTCAATAATTTCGGGATCCTGTCCATTTAAAATCAAGGAATCACCATTTAAAATGAGGTTTTTCATCAAAGTGGTTTTCCCCACCTGCCTGGCACCTATCAAAACTACAATAGGCACTACAGCCAGTGCTTTTTCAATTTTTTCGGTATATTGTCTTCGGCTATGGGTAACCATATTGTTAATTTTAAGCAAAGCTAATAATATTAGGCCGAATATTTTTCTAAAATGGAAAATATTCGGCCTAATATTTATTTCGTTTTGAAAAAATCAGGCATAAATATTTGAAAGCATATAACAATTAAAGTCTAATGCAATTTTACGAAAGCCTATAATATAAAAAAGCAGCTTCATCATGAAACTGCTTTTTGTGATTCCGGCGCGATTCGAACGCGCGACCCACAGCTTAGAAGGCTGTTGCTCTATCCAACTGAGCTACGGAACCATCCTAAAATTGTGGGGCAAAAGTAATAGTTTTTGTCTCCATTACCAAATGAATTTTCATCATGTCCCGTTATTTTTTATCTGTTATTATTCAATGGCATTTCGTTAAGGCCTAAAGGAGTCAAGTAAAAATTAACCGCAAAGAATCCGGAGACTGGAGACCGGAAAAATCATTAGCACATTATCTCAAATCTCGTGTCTCTTAATCTTGTGTCTTGATACTGACTACTTGATACTAATAAATTCTTTTCGGCTACCAAAACGACAATTACGTTAGTTAATACTGATCAGTTCAATATCAAAGATTAAAGTGCTGTAGGGTTGGATTGGTCCTCCGGGATGCGGGTTGGCCCCATAAGCCAGGTTCTCAGGTACATAAACCCGCCATTTGGAACCTATTTCCATTAGTTGTAATGTTTCAACCCAGCCTTTAATGACACCATTTACAGGAAATGTGGCCGGTTCTCCCCGGTTTACGGAACTATCAAATACGGTACCGTCAATTAATGTTCCGTGGTAGTGGGTTGTTACATGGTCGGTGGCTTTGGGTTTGGGACCGGAACCTTTGGCTAACACTTCGTACTGAAGACCGCTGGCTAAACTGATGACCCCTTTACGTTTTTTGTTTTCCTCCAAAAATTCTTTCCCTTGAAGGATGTTCCCTTCAAACTGTCTTTCCTGAAGCTGTTTAAAATAGGACTGTAAAATCCCAGGCACTTTATCTTCGGGGATTAATAATTTGTTTCCATTTAATAAATCGCCCAACCCTTTTGCCAAAACCTCGGCATTCATCTCGAACATGCCCTGCTGTTTCATGTTTTGGGCTATGGTTACCCCAAAGCAGTAGCTTACTTTATCCAATTCGGAATTTATCATACGTTAAATTTTTGCGCAAACATACTATTTTCAAACGATAAACAGAATTTTTGATGATAGACAAAAGTTTCTTTCCACTGGATGTTTTCTTTAGCGGATTAGTGAATAAAAAAACCACCTGCCTGGCAGCAGGTGGCATTTGCATAACAACAAACAACTATTAAAACTTAGATGCCTATTTATTGAGTTGTATCTTTAACGGTTGTTTGTATATTTTAATTTGTTTTTGTTAAGATAGCTGTCCAAACTTCACCATAAGTGGTTCCACCGGTTACAGTAATGGTATTGTCGCTATTAAAAGTAAAGTTGCCAGAAACGACTTCGCCCCACGGATCGAGGGTATTTGAAATAAAGAAAACCCCGCACACATCGTTAATAGTGCCAGGCAAATCGCCCCCGCCGTACCATTCGCCATAAAAATTATTGTAGGCCCCGAATGAAAAATCGGAAATTTCATAAACGCCATCGGTCTCTGTTTCAAAAATAGTGACAGTATGCGTGAGATCGGAGAAATCACCAAAATCGGGAAAGTTGCCACTGCAAACTGATTGATAGGTTCCTATAATTATCGAAGGATCGGATGGACAAACAATGGCCCCGGTGAAGTTAAACCCTTGCAATTGTTCTGGACTGGTTTTTAAATCATCATCGAGGTTGTTGTAACTGGCCGTATCGTTATTGAAACCTAAGGCAAAGCAGTTAAATTCGAAAAAATTCCCAAAAAGCTCTTCCACTTCAACATCAAACAAATTGGACAATGCGGTTGCATCTACCGACCATTCAGTCGGAAATTTGGTGATTGATTCCAGAAACAGATACGCTGATTCATCGGCTCCACTGTTGTAGATGCGTTTCACGTATATCTCATGCTGTTTCACATTGTTGGCAGGGGCTTTAAAAATACCCGAGATGGATGTGTTCTCCAAATCATCGGAGCTAATATTGGTAGAGATGGCTTCAAAGGTCACATAAACCCCCTTGGGAATATCATCAATATTCAGGTTGAGTTTGTCTTCGTCGCGGCATGAATAAATGAATACCGTGGAAGCAATTACTATATATTTTATCAGTTTCATACGCCTTGTATTTATTTGTTTTTTTTAAATTGATTATTGAATGATGCCTGCCGCATTGGTATCCCAAAAAACCTGAGTAGCAAAGGTTGTTTTTTGATGAATTGAAGAATTCAGGTTTACACATATAGCGGGATAGATAAAGGAACGGCAGAAATTCCCGGCGGCTTCTAAAAGCGCAGGTTGCAGGTTTGAAGGAAAAGTAGTACGGCGCACCAGGTTATAGGCTTCAACTCCATTTCCAAATAGGGCAATGTAATATTCTTTGGTTATCACTTCGAGCCGTTCCTGTTCGTTGGTAGCGTTATCGTATAAAGTTGAAACCTCGTCTAAATAAGCCGTAATCATGGCATTGGTAGGGATGTAGAGCGGATCGGCCTGAGCTGAGCCAAAATCCATTACAGTTTCAATGGAGTTTTGGACGGCTTCCATTAGCCATGTCTTGGTATCGCCGGTAGTACCCAATGTCAATGAGGCTTCGGCGAGCATAAACTTTACAAAACTTTGTGTCATGATTACTTCAATGCCGGCACCTTGCAAACCATCACCGGAATTCCCGGAAATTCCATTGTTGTTATCAAAATTGCCACCCGCCGGATATATGCCATAGAGGGTACGCCTCCGGGTATCGGGAGGAATTCCGTCATCATCCAAGTGGTCGCGGCCCCAATAGCCATCGGAAAGGGTGCAATAAGGCATTTCCGGTGAATAGTGGTTGGGTGCAGTGGTCCCATAACAGGGAAGTTCCTGGAAGTTGGTGGACGAAGTCAATGTTTGACGATAAAAGTAATAGCGGATACGTGGGTCAATATTATTTTTTTCGCCATAAAGGGTCCACATAAAATAGTTTGACATGTAGTCGTTTGCCCCATTCAAATAATTGTAAATAAAATGCGGGTTCCGGCTGTCGGGGTTCACTTCGGTAGTTGAGTACCGGAATAAAAACTCCTCATCGGGTTCATCAATAAAGTTGTTTAAGGCTATTAACGCATTAATTTGGTTTGTGCTGTTGGTTTTATCAATGAGCCTAAGATTTAGATAAAGCTTCAGTTTTAGGGTATTTGCTAAAGTAATCCATTTTGAGGCATCGCCATTGTAAAAAAGATCGTTCGATGGCACGGCCTTAGATTCTTTTTGTAAATCGGCAATGGCTTCATCTAAATAGGTAATTGCCAAGTTATAAATGGTACTTTGATTGTCGGCCACCGGATTTAAGTTTGACGCGTCAAAAGATTCGGCGAAGGGGACATCGCCAAAAAAATCGACCAAAGTAGCTAAAACATAGGCCTGTAAAACTTTGGCAATTCCTGAATGGAGGTACCATTCGTTGGCCTCATACACCGGGATAAATGTATGGGCATCCATTAACAGGCCTTCGTAGGCAAGTGTCCAAACGGCATCAAATTCGGTTGGGGTATAAGCATTTTCATAAGTTCCGCCCCAAACATTGATCATCCGGGTGGCTTCCATTCCAAATTTGTTTACTCCATTCCAGTTTGAAGGGTCCGGGTTGTTTAAAAAATCCTTGAAGTCAATCTGCATCTGGTTTAAAACATAATCGGGGTTCGCGTTTTCGGGAGCCAATTCATTTGGGTCTTTGGTAAGTTCCAAATCGAAGAAAGTGCAGGATCCCACCATAAATATTATTAGGGTGAGAGGAATATAAAATAATTTGTTTTTCATATTTCTAAATTTTAAAATGGGTGAATTATTTTGCCTCTTTTAAAAAGTTACTTTTAAACTGGCTCCGTATTTGGTTGAACTGGGTCCGGTAATAAAATCGAACCCTAACCCGTTACCAACCCCCAGGCTCAACATGTCAGTATCAAAATTCATGTATTTAGGAAAGTTCACAGCTTTAAACCAGATATTCTGGCCCAGGATGGAGAAATCAACTCTACCGAAAGGGGATTTTTCAATCCATTTTTTTGGTAACGAGTAGGAGAGCGAGATTTCGCGCAAGCGGATGGTGGTACCGTCAATCACGTTCACTTCGGAAGGGGCCTGTGAGCCAAAGTTATTGAAGTAAGCATTAGTGGCTGTAATTTGTTTGGTATTTACGGTTCCATCTTCCAGATAGCCAGGCATAACAAAAGATTGGGAGCGGTCAAAGTCGGTATCTTTACTAATTCCCCGCCCTAAAAGGGTATTTACGGTTTCGGAATAAATATCGCCCCCTTGACGATAATCCCACTGCATATTAAAAGTGAACCCTTTATATTTTAAGGTGTTGATTACCGTAAGCTCAAAATCGGGATGCGGATTGCCAATAATATCGGGTTCGTCGGACTGAAGGTAGTAACCATTCCCATCGACTAATCTTCGGCCTTGGCTATCGGTCTTGATTTTGTGCCCATACATTACTCCAAAGGGCTCTCCGGCAATGGCATAATTCCCCAAATCGGTAAAACCGTTGATGAGCACTTTATCGAGCCCGCCACCTAATTCATCGATGGTACTTTTGTACTTAGTGAAGATGGCTGAAATGGTCCAATCAAAATGGCCGGTTTTTACCGGGGTTCCATTCATTTCAAGCTCAATACCGTTATTTGACATTTTGCCGATGTTGACGTATGTACGTTGATAACCTGTTGCAGGATCAAGCGTTGCTTCGGTAATTAAGTCTTTGGTCTGTTTTGAATAGATAGTAAAATCCGCACCCAACCTATTGTTAAATAGGGCAAATTCTAACCCAAACTCAGTTTCAGCATGAAGCTCGGGAGTCAGGTTGGGGTTACCTAAAAAGTAGGAAACACTGTTTGATGGTACTACAGTCCCATCGCGCTGTACATAGGCACGCGAATTGGCCGATAGCACATTTTCGGTTACATAAAGAGGAGGGAAGCCTGCGGAAGTTCCATATCCGATACGGAATTTTAATAAATCGACTTTATAGTTAGTTTTTAAACCCTCAAATAACTGTGAGGGCAAAAACGACAAGCTGGCGCTAGGATAAAATTTACTCCGGTTATCGGGCTGTAGCGATGAGAACCAATCATTACGTGCCGATACATTGAAATATAGATAACTATTGTAACTCAGGGTTGCCTGACCAAAAAGCCCCAACGTGTTTGATTCTGAATTCTCTTGAAGAGGTAAATCGTTGAAACTGTTATAGGTACTATGGTCGGAGAAGTTTTTATGATTCATGAACCCAAAAACCAATTGATTGGTACTTTCCATTCCATCGGCTGAATACAGTTCTCGTACCGAACTACCTCCAATCATGGCATCCATAGTAAACAAACTTCCCAGATGGGCATTGTAGTTTAGCATGATGGTCTGGTCCCATGTAGTATTGAAAATCTCACGGGTACGGTAAAGTCCATTCAAGTAATTATCGTTTTGAACCGAACCTTTGTTGAGTTGGTATTCTTGTTTTTCGGCATAAAAATCGATCCCGTATTTGTAAGTTAATTTCAGGTTTTTAGGTAACTCATACGAAAGGTTTCCTGAACCAAACAGTCGGTGAACATTATCAATAGCCTTTGAATATTTGGTTGTCCAGCGCGGATTTTGAATATCGTTTCCAGCACGGTAATAAACACTTCGGTGGTCGATGGGGCTTTCAAAAGGTAAACCCATTAAATCAATTGTCCGTGGGGTGTACAACACATCGGCAAAAACCGAAATCCCGCTTCCGCCACCAATCCCGCTTCCATCGCCATAACTGATGGGAGGTGTAGCCATATCGGTTTTTACATAATTCATGGTACCGTTAAAAACTAATTTGTTGGTAAGTTTGGTGCTGCCACCAATGCCAACCGTGAACTTGTTCAGTTGGTTATTTTCCAAAAAGCCTTGTTCGTTAACCAAGCCTACATTGGCATTGAATGAAGATTTTTCGTTTCCACCCGATATATTCACCGAGGTATTTGAAATAGTCCCCGTCCTAAAAAAAGCGTTCACATTATCGTAAGCCTTTAATTCATACGTAGCATTTTGGTACTCGGGGAAAGCGGCAATCAAATCGGGATCGTTAAAGAGGGAATAAGGATGGGCCACAACTTCGGCAGGGTCTGTAATTTTTGCGCCCCAGTTACTGTAAAAAAAACCATTTTGTTGCTGAAAACCGCAACCATACGTATTTTGGAATTCAGGAAGGTTAACTTTATTCAGAAAATAGGATTGATTGACCGTGACTTCCATTTTCTGATTAATGTTCTTTTGTGAACCATTTTTGGTAGTGATAATAATTACTCCATTTCTACCTTCGGAACCATATACAGTGGTTGCACTTAACCCTTTAAGTACCGAAATGTTTTCGATGTTGTTGGGATCGATATCCAGAAACCGGCTCGAAGTAGCCTGATTTCCTTCCAGGAAACCCTGTTCATTATCGGTACCTGAGTTGGTGCTACCTGAGAACCTCACCCCATCAACAATAAACAGAGGCTGGTTGTTCCCTTTTATCGATGAATAGCCGCGGATAATAATATTGGTACCCGTTCCTGAAACCCCACTGGTTGAGGTTACTTTAACGCCAGCTGCTTTGCCGGTTAAAACCCTGGCAATATCAGTTTCGGGTTTTTGTTCAAGCTGGTCGGCATTCACTTGCGAAACCGCATAACCCAGGGCCTTTTTTTCTTTCGAGATACCAAAAGCTGTTACAACAACTTCCTCAACGCCGATGGTCTCGGGAATTAATACGGCATCAACAACAGAGCGGTTTCCTATACTTAAAACCTGGGCTTTCATACCAATGTACGAAAAGATTAATGAATCCTGATTTGGCGGAACATCAATAGTGTAAGTTCCATTTACATCGGTAATTGTACCATGTGTAGTTCCTTTAATTACAACCGAAACCCCAATTAGTACATCTCCATTGTCGGAACTGGTTACCGTTCCGCTTATTTTCCGCTGTTGCCCATTTGCCATGATACCAGCAAACAGTACAAAGCCTAATAATAGTAACTTAATTTTCATCATACTTCTGATTTTTTTGGTTAATAAATAGACATTGTATTTTACTTGCTAGCAAAATTCATAAAGCACTGTTAAATAAAAAACGAAAATTCGCCAAGTGGTTTTATAACTATGGTAAATGGTAACACAGGACTATTGAAAGGGTGAACGGTAACAATGGGAAAGCATAAAAAAAGCCTGAATCGGGTGGATTCAGGCTTAAAATATAAGATAAAATGGATTAACTATTGGCTATCGCGTTCACCAATCCTTTATGTTCAATGATTTCCATCAATTTTTCAGGTAGGGGAGGAATTTTATACACCTTGGAATTGATGGTTATCTCACCTTTCGAAAAATTTGTAGTAACCGAATCGCCTGTTTTGTAGGCCTCAACAATTTCGGGGCTTACAATGAGCAATAACCCCTGGTTGATGCACGAACGGTAAAAAATCCGGTTGACCGATTTTACAATTACAGTTTTCACGCCCGCGTGTGCCAATCCAACGGCTGGATGTTCGCGGGAACTTCCGCAACCGAAATTATCGCCGGCAATAACAATGTCACCTTCTTTCACCTTTTCGGCAAACTGGTCGTCGAAACCTTTAAAAAGGTGTGGAAGAATGGCTGGGGCATCGGAACTTAATACATTGTAGGTTAAGTTTCCGGCAAACATCTGATCGGTATTTAAATTATCCACATCGGCATAGTTCCACACCACTCCAGATTTGCGGTTATCGCCGGGTTTAATATCAACGGTAGCACTTTGAGGCCGGGCATAAGGGAATTTTTCGTTCCCGGGGATTTTCCTGGGATCGGTAATTTCGCCTTTTAAAGCCGATAATGCCACACAGGCTGGCGATGCCAGATAAATCTGTGATTCTTTGTTTCCCATCCGGCCTTTAAAATTACGGTTGGCTGTAGAAATAACCGTAGTTCCATCGGCTGGGATGCCTTGTCCGGTTCCCAAACATGGGCCGCATGAGGAGCCTAAAATAACGGCTCCAGATTTCATTAATTTCGTAATAATTCCCTCTTCAATGGCTTGTAAATAAATCTCTTTTGATGCAGGTGCTACCAATAGCTGCATTCCGGCAGGAATGGTTTTTCCATCCAATATTTCAGAGGCTATCCTCAAATCGTCTAACCGACCATTAGTGCAGGTCCCGATTAATGCCTGCTGGATTTTTATCCCTTTTACTTCGGCTACTGCCTTTACATTGTCCACGTGGTGAGGTGCTGCCACTAACGGAAAAACTTCGTCCAGATTCAGGTGAATTACCTTTTCGTAAACAGCATCTTCATCGGCCCAAACACCTTCATTCATTTCACTTCCAAGGAATTGTCCCAACACTTCATCGGGCGGAAAAACCGCATTTTTGGCCCCCATTTCAGAAGCTAAATTGGCAATGGTCATCCGTTCCGAGATAGAAAGGGATTTTACTCCACTGCCATGATATTCAATACTCATGTAATTGGCACCATCGCTGCCGATCATTCCAATAATCCATAGCGAAATATCTTTGGCATACACGCCCGGTTTGAGTTTCCCGTGCAAAACAATTTTCAGGCTTTCAGGAACGCGGAACCAGGTTTCGCCCCGGCGCCAAATTCCGGCCGATTCGGTACGGTCGATTCCCGCGGCCATGGCATTAAAAGCTCCGGCGGTAGAGGTGTGGCTGTCGCTACCAACAATTACCATCCCGGGGCGCGCGTGATTGGCCATTACCTGATGGCAGATGCCACTGCCCACATCGTAAAATTTGGTTACTTTTTGTTCAGTTACAAAGTTACGGATGGTCTGGTATTGTGTGGCTAATTTGGCATCGGTGGGTGGGGCATTGTGATCGAGGACTACCAACAGTTGATCGGGATCCACTACGTTTTTACCTCCCATTTTAGTAAAGGTACTTTTAATGCTCGAGGTATTGTCGTGTGTGAGAATCAAATCAGGTCTGTGAAATACGATACTCCCAACCGGAGCGTTAAAAATTTTTTCAACAAATGTTCTTCCCATAGTAGTATAGTTTTAACGGTGTTGCTTTACCCGAAAAGTAGGAAGAAACCTTGAGTTTCAAAAGCTATTATAAAACATTGGAAACCGGAAAATTATTTAACTGGTAGCCCATAGCTGGTAGCTGGTAGAAAAGAGAGTGGCAGGGTGAATGGTTAATTGAACTTTGAAATTTTGAATTTTTTGATAGAATGATAAATCTTACTTTAAATTCTTTTTAGCTTGGGCAAAAAATAGCTTTAGTTCGGCTTTTTCTTCGGAAGACAAATCATTGGAACGGATGCCTTTAATGGCTCCGGCAATGGCATAAAGCTCTTGGATGCAAGCCCCCGGATCGGCCGCTTGCAAGCGTAAAAAGGTATTTTCTATTCCAATATTTCTTAATTCTTCAGGAGCGTAGATCTCAACCTCCATCAATCTTTTGGCAAGTACAAAACCAATATTGGGGAGTTGTGTTAAGTTTTCAAATTGTTGTTGATTTGTCATAAATATCATTCGAGCAAATGGTTGGTTATTTAAAAATAGACCGATAGCTTTACATTAACCCTTCTGCCGGTCAGACTGTTTTCCACGGCGTATTCCTGCCCCTGAAAATCGGTGACCCATTCATGGCTGATGGTGTTCTGGCGGTCCATTAAATTTAAAACCTCCGCGCTGATCCAGGCATCTTTTACATGGTGTAAAATATGTCCTTTGGGGTATTCTTTGCCCGGCTTTTTCAGGATTTTAGAAAACCCTAAATCCACCCGCTGGTACGATTTCATGCGGGCAGTGGCCAAATACCTTTCAGAATTTGGTGGACCAAAAGGAAGTCCCGAACCAAAATTGATCTGCAGGTGCATTTTATAATCGGGGTTCCCCGGGAAATAATCCTGAAAAAACACCCCAACATTAACACGTTGGTCCGATGGACGCGGAATATAGCCCGGGTAATTCACGGTTTGGTTTCCATCGTCATCGGCAGTGATATAAGAATCGTCGCGTATATCCTCCTCGGTTTTCATGATAGAAAGGCTGAACCAGGAATCGACACCTTTCACAAATTCACCATTCACCTTCATATCGAATCCTGCAGCATACCCATCGGCATCATTTTTCCCGGAATAAATAATCCGCACATTGTCAACCGAATAAGATATTAAATCTTCTAATTTCTTATAATAGGTTTCAGCCACCAATTTAAAAGGCCGTCCCCAGGCCTTGAAATTGTAATCGGTTCCAAGGACCAGATGCAAGGATTTTTGTGATTGGATATCCTGATTTAACACCCCGTTGCGTGAACGCATCTCTTTATAAAAGGCTGGCTGGTAATAATACCCAGTAGAAAATTTAAAAACCATGTCTTGCTCCCAATCAGGTTTAAAAGCCAAATTAACCCGTGGGCTTACCAATAATTCCTGAGTATAATCCCAGTAACTTGTCCGTATTCCTGCAGTGATATTAAATTCACCATTAAAAAGAGGAACGGTGTAAGTATCTTGCAAATAGGCCGAAACACGATTGGTAGTTAACTTGTTTTTGGCTTTAAAAAAATAGGAGACACTTACAATAGAATCGGTATATGGACGGGAATAACCCGAAGAATCGTTCATTTGCCATTCCCGGAGGTTATCTTCAATATGCTCTTGTTGTGCTTTTACACCCCATTGAATAGAATTCCGTTCGCCGGAATAAAATCCTTTGTGTTCGGCACTCATGACTGTAGCATACAAGTAATTCCGGGCGTGCTCCAGGTAAGTGCCTACACCTAAATTGGCAACACTGTCGCCCAAGGTTTCGGAGCCCAATTCGGTATCAACCTGATTGATCCAATATTGTGTCTGAATATCAAATGTTTCCCGTTCGTCGGTAGAAAAAGCCGATGCAATTATACTGAGTTTTAACTGCTCCGATGCCTGATAATCGAAGGCCAACGCCCCGGTCATGGTGGTAAAGGCATCAACCTCCTGTCCCTCGAAATACATTTTTAATTGCAACGATTGCTGAATGGTGCCAAAACTGGTTACCCGATCCTGGGGCACAAATTTATAGCTGTTTTTTGCAAGGTTTCCAAGAAAGCTGACTTCCAATTTATCGGTGATGTCGTAGCCTATAAAGGTTTGAACATCTAAAAACCGGGGATCGTAGTCACCCTGGGTTTCCAAACTATTGAGTACATATCTGTTCGATTTGTAGCGGACCCCGGAGATGTGACGGAAACGGTGCGATTTGCTGTCGCCTTGTATCATGAGTGAACCGCCGAATAAACTTGCTGAAATAGCTCCGCCCCATTCGGTGGGCTTTTTGTACTTAATGTCCAAAGCCGATGACATTTTATCGCCATATCTGGCATCGAAACCACCTGCCGAAAACAGCACCGATGACACCATTTCCGAGTTAATAAAACTCAAACCTTCCTGTTGTCCGGAGCGGATTAAAAAAGGCCGGTAAATTTCAATCCCGTTTACATACACCAGGTTTTCATCGAAACTCCCGCCACGTACCGAATATTGCGAGCTCAACTCGTTGTTCGACGATACCCCCGGCAACGTTTTTATCATGGCTTCAAAATTTCCCGATGCTTCAGGTATCACGCTCATCAATCTGGGATCGAGGCGCTGCAAGGTGCTTTTACGTACCTGTTTGTCCTCTACATCAATTTGGGACAATTCCTCTGTTTTCGGCTCCAATACCACGTTCAATTCCATTTTTTGACCGTTTTTCAGAATCACCGATCGTTCGGTGAGTTGATGGTTCACGCTTGAGAAAACAACCTTGAAAGGGATGTTTGCAGGTAGTTTCAGTTGATAATCCCCCGATTCGTTGGTTGAGGTTCCCATGGGTTCCCCTTTGATGGTTACATTGATTAAGTCGAGGGAATGATTATTGGTATCAGTTACTTTTCCAAAAAGAGTTCCTTCCTGGGCGTGCATTGTCATTGATAAGAACAACATGGGGAGGACGGACAAAATCTTTATTTTCATGTAATTTCTGGTGTCAATATGATGATTGGCAAAAATACTTTTTTAATTCAATCTTTAAAACCAATAACTAAGGTCATGTAAATAAACTTGCTTTAATTTGGGATTATTGCCAAGGGTTTTAAATATTTTTGTGAGATTGATGATGTTAAGAATAATAGAATTTTTATGATCCAACAATTGGAAATCGACCTTTCAGGATATTCCAGAGGGTTTCACCTGGTTACATCCAAAATTATCAATCAATTACCGGAACTTCCTGAAAAGGGGTTGTTACACCTTTTATTAAGGCATACCAGTGCCGGATTGACATTGAACGAAAATGCCGACCCATCGGTACGCGACGATTTTGAAAAGTTTATAGGGAAGTTGATTCCTGAAAATCACCCACTTTTCACTCATATTTTGGAAGGCTCCGACGACATGCCAGCCCATATCAAATCGTCGCTTTTTGGAGCCGAGTTGACCATACCAATCACCAATCGACGGTTGAATTTGGGAACCTGGCAAGGAATTTATTTGTGCGAGTTCCGAAACCGGGGCGGGAATCGGAGATTGGTAGCCACCATCCTTAGTTAAGATAAACTTATGTCCAATGTTCAAGTATTAAATCTCACATCTCAAAGTCTTACATCTATTTTCGATTCAAAAAAACCTATTCGAAAACATAAGTACAATCAAGGATACGCAATGCTATTATCACTATTTTTGATGCGAAACGAATGATAACTGTGAGAAAGACACATTTTCCGTCCCTGTTTTATTTTGTGGTAGCCATTCAGGTAGGTTTCCTGAAACGGTTTGGTGGCCTATAAAACCAGATACTTTTTCTGGTCCCTTTCGGGAACAAACATTCAATTTTCAAGTTTTTAAATCTAAAACATTCAATATGCAAAAAGTATTATTAGGTGCCGAAGCTATTGCCCAAGGTGCTATTGATGGCGGAATGTCGGGTGTTTATGCCTACCCGGGAACCCCATCCACCGAAATTACCGAATACATTCAATCCAACAAATATGCCCGCGAACAGAAACTCCACAGCATGTGGTCAACCAATGAAAAAACTGCCATGGAGTCGGCTCTTGGGATGGCTTATGCCGGAAAACGGGCGATGGTTTGCATGAAACATGTGGGTCTGAATGTGGCTGCCGATTGTTTTATGAATGCGGCAGTAACTGGAGTAAACGGCGGTATGATTGTTACCGTGGCCGATGATCCATCCATGCATTCCAGTCAGAATGAACAGGATTCCAGATATTATGGTAGGTTTGCCCAAATTCCTATTTTGGAACCCTCCAACCAGCAAGAGGCTTACGATATGGCATACGCAGCCTTTGATTTATCTGAGGAATTTGGAGTGCCCGTAATGATACGGATTACCACCCGGTTGGCTCATTCAAGGGCTGTGGTACAACTAAGTCCTGTAAGAAGCCAGAATAGTTTGAAATTGCCTGACGATCCCCGTCAATTTGTTCTTTTACCAAATATTGCCCGCAAACAATACCGGAAGTTGCTGGCTGGTCAAAGCCTGTTCGAAGAAAAATCAAATACCAGCCCCTTTAACCAGTATCATGAGGGAACTGATAAAACCATGGGAATTATAGCCTGCGGTATCAGTATGAATTACCTGATGGAAAAATTTCCAGAAGGATGTCCCTATCCTGTGGTAAAAGTATCGCAATACCCTTTGCCCCGTAAATTGGTTACCCGGTTATCGGAAGAAACCGGATATCTTTTGGTTTTAGAAGAGGGGTACCCGATTATCGAAGAACTCATTAAAGGCTATCTTGAAAAAGAACAAGTGAAAGGAAGGCTCGATGGGACGCTTCCCCGCGATGGTGAATTAAATCCTGATCATGTTGCCAAAGCATTGGGTTTACCGGTGCATAAGGGTAATGATGTCCCTTCATTGGTAGCCAACCGTCCGCCTGCTTTATGTGTGGGGTGCAGCCATCACGATGTTTTTAAAGCATTAAACGAGGCTTTGAAAGAATTGGGTGACGGTCGTGTTTTTTCCGACATCGGCTGTTACACCATGGGAGCGTTGGAGCCATACCATTCCATCAACACTTGCGTGGATATGGGTGCATCCATTACCATGGCTAAAGGAGCTGCCGATGCAGGGTTGATTCCGGCCATTGCCCTAATTGGTGATTCCACCTTTACCCATAGTGGCATCACAGGTTTGCTCGATGCCGTGGTGGAGAATTCGCCGATAACAATTATTATTTCCGATAACGAGTCCACTTCAATGACCGGAGGCCAGGAATCATCGGCCAAAGGAAGGATTGAGGCCATTTGCGAGGGTGTTGGGGTTTTGCCCGGGCACATTCACGTGGTATTGCCCGTGAAAAAGAACCATGAATCGCTGGTAAAACTTATCAAAGATGAATTGAATTATCCCGGGGTATCTGTGATTATTCCCCGCCGGATTTGTGTTCAAAAAAACCGCCGCGATATTAAAATAAAACAAGTGGCTAAATCAATTTAGAAATCTTAAAAAGAGAATTACAAACATGAAAACAGACATCATATTAGCCGGAGTGGGGGGGCAGGGAATCCTTTCTATTGCGGCAGCCATAGGAACAGCAGCTCTAAATAATGAATTGTACATCAAACAGGCCGAAACGCATGGGATGAGCCAACGCGGTGGTGCCGTGGTTTCACATCTACGCATATCGGATAAGCCCATTTATTCCGATTTGATCTCAGAAGGGGAAGCGGACTTGATTCTGGCGGTGGAACCTCTGGAAGCCTTACGGTATTTACCTTACCTTGCTACAAAAGGGTATATTGTAACCAACACCACACCTTTTGTGAATATCCCCGATTATCCTACCGCGGAAGAAATTATGAAACAGTTGCATCAGCAAACCCATTTGGTAGCTATTGATGCTGATAAAGTGGCCGAAGATTTAGGTAACAAATTAGCCTCGAACATGGTCATGCTTGGTGCTGCAGCCCGATTCCTAAACCATATTGATCTTACTGCTTTAGAAAAAGGAATAGCCGAACTGTTTTCCCGAAAGGGTGAGGAGGTGGTAAAGGCAAACGTAGATGCCATACATGCAGGAAAAACTTTGGTAGATAAACAGTTTCAGGATTAAGCTTGGGATTTGATGGTTTGAGCCAAATCCGACCAAAGTATATGAATGGTGAAGCCTCCAAATCGGGGGTTTTTCTTTTTAGGTTAATTTGCCTATTTTTAACTTTTGATAAAAGAAGCTACATTAATCTATTAATTATGAAAACAATCGGTTTTTTACTGGCTGCCTCGCTGCTAATGAGTTTTTCGGGAACTGTGCATGCGCAATATGGAAAAGCACCGGCATCGAAGCTATCGGAAGCACTGGCACAAAAACAGGTCACACATTCTTTGAATGTTTGGGAATTGGAAGCATTAAAAAGTGATAACAAGTTTGTGGTCTTTTGTGAGGCTGTACAATACAGTTCATCCAATAAACCCGATGTATTGAAGGGTATCAGGCTGACATTCCTTTCGGAAAACGGAAATAGCGATAACAATCTGGCCAAAACAGCCAAAGTCCTTGAAGTATTTATTGATCAATCGGAATATAGTGAATTGATGGTGGCCTTAAACCAAATGCTTGCCGAATTTAAAAAGATTGAAAAGACATCACAGAAATGTGAAATGTCCTATCTTACATCAGGTGGTATCAAATTTGGATTTGTTCAGACACCTAAAAAAGTGGCCGCAACCATTGGGCTACAATACAGTGAGGCTGAAGTGGTAGCCGAATTTGCAGGGATTGAGAAATTTCTGACTGAGATGAAAGAGTATATCGACATTGCTACAAAAGACCTTTATCTCCCTGAAAACATCGAAAAACTCAAAAAAGTTAAAAAGACCAACCAAGAGGCTAAAGATGTGATCATTGATGATATTTAAGTCAGGGGGATGGTAATCCGGTAAAACATATTTTACTATTTCAAAAAGAGTAGGACCACCTGAAATAGATTGAATTATTTGTTTGAGTCAAATTTATCTGATTGCATTTTAAGTTTAAGATTATGTAGATATTGTCTTATTTTATCAATAAATGTAAAAATAAGATTAGTTAATTAATCTTATTTTTTTAGTTTTGTATAAAACTAGTAAATTGTTTTATGGCTTTATTACCATTATCTGAGGAACAGGTTCTTGACCGTTTAAAACAAGAAAACCCATGGTGGGCTACAGGTGCTGTTGACGACGATTATACAAAAATGCAAAAGCGGTTGTATTTTGATTTGTTTTTCCCGCTAGTAGAAGACATTTCAATAAAAAGAGCTGTAATATTGATGGGACCCCGCCGTGTAGGTAAAACGGTTATGATTTTCCATGCCATTGACTCTTTATTAAAAAGGGGTGTTTCCCCACATCAAATAGCATTTGTTTCGGTTGAAAACCCATTTTTTAATAAATTACCTTTAGAACAACTTTTTAAAGCCTGTATTAAAGCAACCGGTAAATCGGAACCCAAAGGTTGGTACGTTTTTTTCGATGAGATTCAATATTTGAAAGATTGGGAAGTACATTTGAAATCGCTGGTTGATAGTTATCCTCATGTGAAATTTGTTGCCAGTGGCTCAGCTGCAGCCGCACTTAAGCTTAAAAGCACGGAAAGTGGGGCTGGCCGTTTTACCGATTTTATGTTGCCTCCGTTAACTTTCAATGAGTACATTCATTTATTGCAATTACACCATTTAATTATACCTACCCAAATTGACTGGGAAGGTAATGCAACAAGTTTTTATGAAACTACCAATATTGCATTGCTCAATGAACATTTTTTAAAATACATCAATTATGGAGGGTATCCGGAGATTATTTTTTCCGAAAAATTGCAAGTAAATCCTTCACGGTTTATCAAATCCGATATTATCGACAAAGTTTTGTTAAGAGATTTACCTAGCTTATATGGTATCCAGGATGTTCAAGAGCTTAATTCACTTTTTACCAGTATAGCCTATAATTCAGGACAGGAATTTTCGCTCGAGGCGTTAAGCCAAGCATCGGGTGGGGTTGAGAAAAATACCATTAAAAGGTATATCCAATATTTAGAAGCTGCATTTTTAATAAAAATTGTTCACCGGATTGACCATAATGCAAAAAAATTTAGTAGAGCAAATTATTTTAAAATTTACTTAACAAATCCTTCACTACGGAGTGCTTTGTTTACGCCTCTACAACCAACTGATAAATTGATGGGGGCCATGGTTGAAACTGCAATATATGCCCAGTGGTTGCAAAGGGAATGGTTTGAACCCTGGTATGCACGTTGGACTGCCGGGAGAACTCAAGGTGAAGTAGATATGGTTGGGTTATCTCCCCAGAATTTTAAACCACTTTGGGCATTAGAAGTTAAATGGAGCAACCGATATTATGAAAACCCAAGTGAATTAAAATCCTTGATGAGTTTTTGCCAATCAAATAGTTTAAAGTCTGCATTGGTTACAACTATTGACAAAAGTGGGAGTAGAGCAATGAATGAAATGAAGTTACATTTTCTTCCTTCAGCATTGTATGCATATACAGTAGGAAAAAATACCATAAATCAAAAGAAAGTACGAAATATTTAACATGAATGGCAATTACTCAAAAAAAGACTTGTAGAATTCTATCTTAAAAAGTATTTACATTTAATAAAAAAAGGAGGGCTTATGCCCTCCTTTTCCTGTTTTCCGCACTTTTTCGGGACACCCGCTGTAAGCCTTGATAATACTGGGGCAATTTGTAAATTTGGGTGTCCCGAAAATTTACACTATGTTCATCAGAAAGAAGCGAAATGCATCCGGTAGCCAGTCTGTACAAGTGATACAAAAGGTTAATAGGAGGTACAAAGTTGTCAAAACAA